>ERZ791887.522-NODE-522-length-36292-cov-15.364848_pt1 | contig 36292 bp, 30 predicted proteins | sample MGYA00510157_ERZ791887 | MGnify/ENA primary metagenome ERZ791887 (study PRJEB30046, sample SAMN00792112) | human gut metagenome | study: EMG produced TPA metagenomics assembly of the A metagenome-wide association study of gut microbiota in type 2... | reverse complement strand
AGTCATGACACAAGAAAAGCTCCCTCACAGGAAGGAGCTTTGTCTACAGTCTGAGAGGCACCCGTGGGTGCCTCTTTTTTTGCTATCAGTTCCTACAGGGGAACTTTTCCTTCTTTGATCAGTTCAATAAAAGCATCTGCCACCTCCGGATCAAACTGGGTTCCTTTATTTTTCTCCAGTTCCCCCATAGCGTATTCCACACTCAGGGGCTCCTTATATGCTCTCTTGGAGATCATGGCATCAAAGCTGTCGCACACCGCCAGGATCCTGCCAAGAAACGGAATCTCTTCTCCCTTGATTCCTCTGGGATAACCCTTGCCGTCATATCTCTCGTGATGGGAAACGACTGCGGGGATCACATAGTTCATATTCGGCAGATAGTGGATCATTTCGATGGATTTCTCCACATGGCTCTTCATGATCTCATATTCTTCATTCGTAAGCTTTCCAGCCTTTTTCAGGATGCTCTCCGGGATACCGATCTTACCGATATCATGCAAAAGGCCTGCCACCTTTACGGTCTGGATATCGTTTCTGGACAAGCCCAGCTTCTGGGCCAGCAATACCGCATACTGGGATACATTGGTGGAGTGCTGGAAAGTAAAGGAATCCTTCGCATCAATAGCCGCCACCAGTGCATACACCGTAGGCGCCACCTGCTCGTAACCGGTCTCCTTATCCTGGCTCTCCTCATTGATACCGCCTTCATATACCTGGATCCGGTCCTTACCATTACGCTTCGCATAAAAGGCCGCCCGCTTGGACTGCTGGAACAATTCCAGCGCATCCGCTGCCAGACCGGGATACCATGCCACACCAACGCTGAATGTAATGGGCTGCATGACCTGTGGTTTATTTGTAGCATTCTCCTGTACTGCCCGGGTCAGCTTCTCCGCCAGCTCCACCAGTGCGTCCTTTCCGGTCTCCGGCACCGAGACCAGAAACTCATTGGATCCTACCCGGAATACCTCTCCGTTCTCCACATGATCCAAAAATCTCTTCGCGCACCATTGCAGAATCCGGTCGCCGGTCTGTTCTCCGTACAGGTCATTGTATAACTTAAAATTATCCATGTCCATGTATAAAAAGCCCCGTTCTTCTCCCAAGGCACCATCGCGGCGCAGATACACTCCACAATAGCTGCGGTTATACAGGCCGGTCAGTTCGTCATGAATGGATACCTGATATACCTTTTCATAAGCATCAATGTTTTTCAGACTGCCGGAAGCAATATTTGCCATCTGCCGGATGCAGTCCGCCTCGCGGTAATTGAGCTTACTCTCCCGCAGACGCTCCATATATACAAATCCACAGACCATATTATCATATTTTAACAGGGCGATCTCCGGTGTCTCTTTTGTCTCTTCCTGCTCTACGATGCCACAGACTCTCTCCACCTCATCTTCGCCCAGCGGGATATGTCCGCTCTGTACCACCTCATGGTAACCGTCATCATTTATATTCTTCTCAAAGATTCTGGATTCCCAGCCCGGAATTGCATCATCCAGAATGTCATGCATATTGGCAAACAATTCCTTACGGTTTAAAATGGATGCCGCTCTGTCCTGGAATTTCCGCAGTCCCTCCAGCATATGCTTCAGCTTCTGGTTCAGGATATCCTCCAGACGCTTTCTGGCAAAAGCTACCACCAGCACCGTCCAGGCACATTGCAGAACGATATAGATCAGCAGTTTCTGCGTTACCGCCCGCTCCAGACTTCCCAGCACATTTTCCAGATTATGAGACAGGATGACCAACGGCAGGGATGCCACCACAACTGCCAGAAAATATACTGCACCTACCGTTACACGATAGGAAAAATCAAACAGATACTGCTTGTACATGATATAGACCATGCACACCGCCATACCAACGCCGCCCAGCATATCATACGGAAAGACGCTTCCCGGAATCAGGCAGAGCAGATTTCCCATCAAAACAAACAGGGTTCCCAGCAACAGCGGCTGTAGTTTTTTACGCAGCTGTAGGTCTCCACCGATCTTGCAATGAGCCAGATAAGTGGCATAGACCAATACCGAGACCTCCAATACCGTCAACACCCAGATTCCGGATGTTGCATGATACATATAGACATAAGTTCCATCGGCACGGGTCATCACTTCCGGTGCCGGCAGGATCGCACCACTCCAGGCATTGCCCAGAACCAGAGCTGTCGTCAGGACTCCATAGATATAGATCAGCGCATCATGCTCCGTAATTTCCAGAAAAGCAAATAGAAATGCATACATAAACACTGGAATCACCAGCAGACCAAACAGTGCAAAATTATGCCAGAAACGAATTCCCGGAAATACCTGTAGCCGCATGAGAATCGCCCCACCGGTCCACACCAGGCAGGAAGTCAGCACTGCCCTCAGACTACGGACTGTCCGGCTCTTCATGGTATTGAAAAAGCAGAATAACAGAAAAAGGGAGCACAAAAAGGCTCCCACCGGAACACCGATGTAGAGATTTCTATCTAATGTCTTATCCAGAAAGCTCTCCATACTTGTATTACTCCCTCACACTTTTGTTTTTATTTTCGAACCGATATCCCTTTTTCGACCCGAATCCTCTTATGTATGTAAAATTATACCACATTTTTCCTTTAAAGACAATGGTACGTCCAAAATCCTCTGATTCTCTGATCCGCGAAAAGGTAGACGTAAATTACGGCACTCTTCCTTGTATTCTCCGTCCACGATAACATCCAGAAGCGGTAAAAGTTTCGTGATCACCGGATCTCCCGCTTCCATCCAGGCCAGAAGATCCTTATCAAAATCATAGCCGGTATAGCACCAGATCGTCTTCCGGGGATAAATTTCCCTTACTTTCTTTACCAGAGAAAGCACCGTTGCACGGTTCTGCGGTTCCATAGGTTCGCCGCCCAGCAAGCTTAAGCCCCGGATATAGTCCGGGGCCAGTGCCTGTAAAATCTCCTGTTCTGTTTCCAGCGTGTAAGCCTGTCCGTACTGAAAATCCCAGGCCACACTGTTAAAGCATCCCTTGCAATGATGGGTACAACCGCTGACAAACAGCGATACTCTCACGCCGGGACCGTTTGCCACGTCCGTTTTCTTGATCGTCGCATAATTCATAGGACATTTCCTTCCCTTTTACTATCTGCATATTACAGATGAAGAACTCTTGCCTTGATCTCCTTGGTCTTGCCGGCATTCCAGAAGTTCTCTCCCAGATAACCGCAGGTTCTTCTGGTGACATTCATTTTCGCATGATCCTTGTTGTGACACTGAGGGCACTCCCATTCCATATTATCATTGATCATGATCTCACCATCATAGCCACAGACGTGGCAATAATCGGATTTGGTGTTGAACTCACCGTACTGGATATTATCGTAAATAAAACGGATGACTTCCTCGATGGCTTCCACATTATTGGTCAGGTTCGGTACTTCCACGTAAGAGATAGCTCCGCCCAACGACTTATTCTGGAACTCACTCTCGATCTTGAACTTGGTGAAAGCGTCGATCTTCTCCCGGACATCCACATGATAGGAATTTGTGTAATATCCCTTATCGGTGACATTGGAAATATCACCGTATTTTTCCCGGTCGATCCTTGCGAAACGATAACACAGTGTCTCAGCAGGAGTTCCGTAGAGGCTGAATGCAATACCGGTCTCCTCTTTCCATTTTGCGCAGCGTTCCTTCATATAATCCATGACACGCAGGGCGAATTCCTTGCCGGGTTCCACGGTCTGGCTGCATCCTTTCATCAGATACGTAGTCTCATACAGTCCGATATATCCCAGAGACATGGTGGAATAACCATTGTGCAAGTATTTGTCGATGGTCTCGCCCTTCTTCAGACGGGCGATGGCTCCGTATTGCCAGTGGATGGGGCTCACATCGGATACCACACCTTCCAGTGCCTTGTGACGGCACATCAATGCTTCATAACACAGTTCCAGACGCTCGTCCAGCAGTTTCCAGAATTTCTCTTCATTTCCTTTTGCCAGAATACCGATCTGCGGAAGATTGATGCTGACAACGCCCTGATTGAAGCGTCCTTCCCACTTGTACTCTCCGTTTTCATCCTTCCAGGGAGACAGAAAAGAACGACAGCCCATGCAGGAAAATACATTTCCCTCGTAATTCTCGCGCATCTTCTTCGCGGAGATATAGTCGGGATACATTCTCTTGGCAGAGCACTGTGCGGCCAGTTTGGTCACATAGTCATATTTTCCGCCCTTTAAGCAGTTGTTTTCATCCAATACATAGACCAGCTTCGGGAAAGCAGGAGTCACATAGACGCCCTTCTCATTCTTGGTCCCCTCGATCCGCTGACGCAGGATCTCCATGATGATCTGCACGGTCTCTTCCACATATTCGTCATTCTCATCGATATGCAGGAAAAGTGTGACAAAAGGAGACTGTCCGTTGGTGGTCATCAGAGTATTGATCTGATACTGGATGGTCTGCACACCGGATTTCAGTTCGTCATGCAGGCGCATCTGCACGATCTTGTCCTTGGCTGCCTGATCCAGGGTATCCCCGAATTCTTCCTCCAGCTGTTTTGCAAATTTTTCCTTACTCTTACGCAGATATTTCCCCAGATGCTTGATATTGACGCTCTGGCCGCCGTACTGGTTGCTGGCCACTGCCGCAATGATCTGGGTGGTCACGGTACATGCCACCTGAAAGCTCTTGGGAGACTCGATCATCTTGCCGTTGATGGAAGTGCCGTTGTCCAGCATGTCCTTGATATTGATCAGACAACAGTTGAAGATCGGCTGGATGAAATAATCCGCATCATGGAAATGCAGCACACCGTTGTCGTGCGCCATGGCAATATGCTCCGGCAAAAGCAGACGTCTGGTAACGTCACGGGACACTTCGCCCGCAATATAGTCTCTCTGAGTGGAAGCCAGACGGGTATTCTTGTTGGAATTTTCCTCCGCCAGCTCCTTATTCTCATTCCGGATCAGTTTTAAAATAGATTCATCCGTAGTATTGGACTTTCTGAGCAGACTTCTCTGGTAACGGTATACAATATACTTCTTTGCCAGAGTATATTTATTGTGCTCTACCAGATGCTCTTCGATCATATCCTGGATATGCTCCACGGTCTGGGTCTGTCTGCCCTCCTGCTGTACATCCTCCAGAATCTCCTCGATCAGTCCCTCACTGGCACGATACCGCTCCTCCACTTCATTGTTGGCCTTATGGATTGCTTCCCGGATCTTCTCCTCTTCATAAGGCACTACTCTGCCGTCTCTCTTCTGAATCTTCATTGCTGTTTCCCTCACTTTATATCATTCCCATAAGATACGAATTTCTGCATAAGCCGAAAGAAAAGCCGCATCGGAAGCAAGTTCCCGACACGACTTTTTCTGCAAATCATAGTGTCTCACTAGATTTTGTGTTTTTCAAGCAATTTCGTATCTACATCTTGTATCTAATATTATAGTGAGGATACATGGAAAAAGCAAGTATCTTTTTTAAAACATTCCTCTTCCACCATAACCGCCGAAGCATAAACCGCCACCGCCACAGCAAAGGTTGCAGAACAGATTGGGCAGACAAATTTTCAGGCACAGGTCGTTGCCACCCACATGGGGATAGCCATAGGCTGCCTGTCTGCTCTCATACCACTGTCCCCCGCTCTGTAGTCTCTGCAGGAGCATCTGGTATTCCATATTCTGGGGATCCAGCGCCACCGCCTTGTTTGCATGTTCCAGCGCTGCTACATTATTTCCAAGGCCCATGTGTGCCATGGCACTGTAGTAATACCATCTGGCCGTCTTCTCATGTTCTCCCATGCCGTCCAACGTATTTCTGGCCTCTCTGTAATAGCCGTTTCTGAGATAATTACCGGCTGCCCGCAGTCTGGGCTCTTCTTCATAGCCAGAAGTCTGCTGTTGCCAGCCTGCCTGCTGCCAGAAGTCTCCAAATCCCTGACCGTAGCCGCCATATCCCTGGCTTCCACCGTAGCCGCTTCCACTACCACCATAGCTCTGCCTGCCATATCCGCCACCGTAACTGTAGCCTTCGGTCCGCTCCTTCATGATCTGCTGGTAGGCTGCCTGGATCTCCTTGAACTTTTCTTCCGCCTGATCCCTATTGGGATTGTTGATATTGGCATCGGGATGGTATTTCCGGCTCAGTGCCTTATATGCTTTTTTTATTTCCTCCTCGGAGGCATCTCTGCTCACTCCCAGAACACTGTATGGATCATAAGTCATTTCCCGTTACCTCTTTTGCACTGTCTTTCATCCGTTTCTTCCGCACGATCTCATAACGGCACCATACACCGGAATACAGAATATTCCGCAGAATATCCACATTCTGTAAAATAGGAAGCTGTTCGAACTCCTTACAGCACTCCGACATCATCATGGTCAGGATCTGCCGGCATTCCTCCTCAAAGCCCGGTTCCTCATACCGTTTCTTTAACGGATTATAGGTTCCTTTTTTGAGGTCCTGCTCGATATCCTCATAGGCATCCAACAGATAAATGAATTTTCCCAGGAAAAATCCAAGTCTCTCCAGATTGTCCTTCCACTCATCCTCACGACAGGATACAATCTGTGCCATGACTCTGCCAAACAATCCCGCCATGGTATCAATATCCGCATTGCCCTGCTTTTCCGCATCCGCAAAATCCTGCATGGCCAGTGAGATAGTTCTTACTTTTTCCTGATATAATAACGGCTTTTTACGGAATTTTCTTCCCAACAGATAACTGTACACCAGTCCCTTCAGACTATGCTCATCCTCCCAGTCGTCCTCCGCTTTATAGCAGGAAAAAAGTACCGTCATATCTGCCACATAATCCGTAAACAGATTTCTTCTTGTGGGATGTTTTTCCAAAGGATGGGCCACACATCTGCACTGGGCCTCCTGCTCCTCCGGTTCATATAAGCCGGTGAGCAGCATCAGGATAAAAGTCATATCGTAATTCAGAGAAAGCTGCCCCAGGACACCGTAACGTTCCTTCAGGCTCTGACACAATCCGCAATAATAGGATCGATAAACATCATACTCCTTAAATTTCATTTCCGACTGATTGATCACAATATATCCGAACATCTGGCTCACCACCCTTTCCTATATTTCTGTATTCCAATTTTCATTTCCCGTGATCCTGCCACAGGATTTTCCCGTCAGGTCTTGCGGATAAATTCTTCACCGCATTTTCTGCACCGGATTGCGATCTTCCCCTTATGTCTGGGTACCCGAATCTTCTGTCCGCATTTCGGGCATTTATAGATCTTGTACTCCTTACGACCGGCAATAGCCTTTTTCTTTCGCTGCCACCATCCGCGAACCTTCATTTCTTTCTTCAGATACCACTGGTTCTCGGCACTCCTCTTACTCAGATCTTTAGAAAACATCCGGTAATACGCATAGACTAACAGGGCCAGAGCCAGCACATAAAATATTCTCAGACCAAAAAAAGAGAGCGTCAGGCAGACCAGCGCCACAATCATCAAAAACTGATTGAAGCGGTCGTTGCCATAACGCCCCCACATGAAACGCTGTAACTTCTCTTTCATGAAGTACCACCTTTCGTCCGCCACCATACAGGGGACACATTATCCAAATCTTTCAGAGTCTCCTTCGCGAAGTCTCCTCTGAATGTTACCTACATTATGGTATGCCGAAAGGCAAAAAGCAATTAACTAAGTATAAACTTTTGTAAAAGAACTATTATTTATTCCACAGTTCCTGGGCCCGTTCATCCCAGTTTTTCGCGTATTCTGCGCACTTTCCGCACAGATGCTCCACAGACTCCGGTGACTGTAAATCAGTGGAATGTGCTCCGGTCTCATGCACCATACGCTGTAAGATTTCCGGATTTTCCAGCATCGGGCAGGGCTTTAAGTGATTGCAGTTGAAAGGCTGGTTCGCACGGTATGCCATAAACAGTGGCTGCTTCAACGCAGTCAGCAGATCTACTTCCTTGATATTGGCACCGGAATAATGGATGAATACACAGGGCTCCACATCGCCGTTTGGATTGATATGGCAGTAGTTTCTGCCGCCTGCGATACATCCGCCCACATATTCTCCATCGTTCTGGAAATCGAAGGCAAAGATAGGTTTTCCGCCCTTCATGGCACGGATTTCACGAATACGGTGATACATATATTCTCTCTGGTCCGGATCTAAGAGCAATTCGGTAGATGCATCATTGCCTACGGGCATATAATGGAAATACCAGCTGAATCTGGCACCTTTTTCAATGATCATATCCAGGAATTCATCACTGGTGACTACTTTATAGTTCTTGCTGGTATAGCAGATGGAAGTTCCGAAGATCAGACCGTACTGCTTCATCAGATCCATGGCATGCATTACTTTATCAAACACGCCCTTGCCGCGGCGTAAGTCGTTCACTTCGTCGAAGCCTTCCAGACTGATAGCTACGGAGAAGTTGCCTACCCGCTTCATCTCCTGGCAGAATTTCTCATCGATCAGCGTGCCGTTGGTAAATGCATGGAAGCCACAGTCATCGTGTTTCTCGCACAGACGGATGATGTCATCCTTTCTGACCAGAGGTTCGCCACCGGTGAAGAAATACAGATAGATACCAAGTTCCTTACCCTGGGTAACGATGCGATCCATATCTTCAAAGCTTAAGTTCAGACGATTGCCGTACTCTGCCGCCCAGCAGCCGGTACAATGCAGGTTGCAGGCACTGGTGGGATCCATCAGGATCAGCCAGGGGATATTGCACTGATGTTTCACACGCATCTCGTTAATCTCTTTTTTACCGCAGAACGCCGCCTCAAAACCATAGTCCAGTGCGGACATTTTGATGACATGGGGATCCACTTCGTTTAAGATCCGGTTCACATACTGCATCCATTTGCTGTCCGGATCCTGGATCATACGTCTTGCCGCATCATAGCTTTCCTTGCGGAAGGTATCTCCCATAAATTTTTCCGACAGATCTACCAGCTTTAAGAATGCCTTTTCTCTGTCTGCTTCGTCCTTATTCACATACTTCAGAATTCCGTCGATTGCTGCGCCAAATGCAGCTCTCTCAACTTTGTGTTTTGCGTCTGCCATACGATTTACCTCACTTTTGTCTATTTATTCTATGAATCACGGTATTTCAGATGTAATATCGAAACAATACATCCACGCCGGCAAGCAGGAAGATCAGCGCTCCACTGATCAGTACACGGTTTCTTCCATGACACCCGATCCGATATCCCGCATAGATGCCGACGATGACCGCCAGCGCAGCCATAATTGCCAGCTGAATGATCTGCACCGTTACTCTGGTGTCTAAAAAGCCCATGCCAATTCCCGTCAGAAAACTGTCCACACTGGTAAGCATGGCCCAAATGCATAGCTGTCTCCAGGCGAAGGCATCTTCCCTTCGTTCCAGCGGGTCCCGCATATGTAGTGCCCGGACGATCAGCCATATCCCGATCAGGAAAAAAATAACTGCCGATGCCGCCCTGAACAGTCTTTCTGTCCGCTGATAGTTCATTGCAATGTACGGAAGTTCCGAAATCAGGCTTCCTAAAAGCATTGCACCGCTCTGCCATCCTGTGAACAGCAGGATCATTTTCAGGATCTGCTTTTTGTCCAGTCTGGAAAGCATAGCGCCTTTGTATAATGCATAGGTAAAGACATCCAGGGATAGTCCCACCGATACAATGAAAATTTCATACCATGCCATCCATGCAGCCCCTTTCTCCCGTTATAATGTTTTTATCTCTTTTCATTTTTTACTTTAAACAATTTTCCGGCATATGGTAAGATACAACCCTTGCACAGCGTTTTTCCTGCTCTTACATTTTTTCGATAACTGTAAATATTCCGCGACATTTTGGCAAAAGTGTCGTTTAAAGTTGAGAAAAGAAAGTTTTTTGGTTATAATATTTCTATCTCGGTTCTTTTATAGGAAAAGGAGTCCTGTGATGAAGACAAAAGAATTATTGGCAGACAGTTTTCGTTCTCTTGTGCTTACCATGCCTTTTCAGAAGATTTCCATCAAAATGATCACGGATGGTGCACATGTGATCCGCCCTACTTTCTATAACTATTTTCAGGATAAATACGAAGTGATTGAGTTTCTGTTCGACCAGGACATCGGCAGCAAAGTCGAAGTCATGATCGAAAACGATATGGAACAGGAAGCCATCAAGCTGATGTTTATCTGTTTTGAAAAAAATAAGGAATATTATCATCGACTTTTTGAAACCACAGGCCAGAATTGCTTCGGAGAATTTTTTTCACACTACTGTGAACAGACCTTTTTCCGGATTCTGTCCAGACATCCTATGAGGAAAATGCCCTGCGAACTTATCACACCGCAGTCACTGGCACATTATAATGCCCTCTTATTAATTGAAATTCTAAAGTTATGGCTCTCCTCTCCGAAAGAAGTCCCTGCGGAGAAAATTTTTGAGGCCTACCAATATATTATACGAACTCCGATACTGGATATGATCCAATATCCGGAACCATAAAAAGACAGGTCGAACTGACCTGTCTTTTTATATCTGATAAACTTATAATCTTGTGATCACAAAGATATCATAGATTGCCTGAATTGCAGTCTCAAAATCTTCATTTGCCACACCGATGATGATGTTCAGCTCGGAAGATCCCTGGTCGATCATCTTGACATTGATATTTTTGTGTGCCAGTGCGGAGAAGATTCTGCCTGCAGTGCCGCGGGTGGACTTCATGCCACGGCCTACGACAGCGATCAATGCCAGGTCGGATTCGATGTCAATGGCGTCGGGATTGGCCAGTCTATGGATGCCTGCCACTACCTTCTGTTCCTTGTGCATGAACTCATCCTGATGTACGAATACCGTCATGGTATCAATGCCGGAGGGAACATGCTCGAAGGAAATACCATTTTCTTCAAATGCCTGCAATACCTTTCTGCCGAAACCGATCTCGGAGTTCATCATATCTTTTTCAATATTGACGGAGCAGAAGCCCTTCTTGCCGGCGATACCGGTGATCACGTATTTGGACTTCTGACAGGTGCTTCCCACGATCCAGGTACCATTGTCCTCGGGAGCGTTTGTATTGCGGATATTGATAGGGATACCTTCCTGACGTACCGGGAAAATGGCATCCTCATGAAGAACGGTAGCACCCATATAGGCCAGCTCGCGAAGTTCACGATAGGTGATAGTCTCAATAGCCTCGGGATGATCAATGATGCGGGGATCCGCAATCAGGAAACCGGATACATCGGTCCAGTTCTCATAGACATCCGCTTTGGCAGCCTTGGCCACGATGGAACCGGTGATGTCGGAACCGCCTCTGGAGAAAGTCTTCACCGTTCCGTCGGGCATGGCACCGTAGAAGCCGGGTACAACTGCTTCCTTGCTCTCTGCCAGTCTGGCACGCAGTACTTCATTGGTCTTTGCTGCGTCAAATTCGCCGTTCTCATCGAAGAAGATGACGGTTGCCGCATCAATGAAATCATAGCCCAGATAATTTGCCATGATAATACCGTTCAGATATTCACCACGGGAAGCCGCGTAATTGCTGCCGGCCTTTGCCTTAAAGTTCTTCTCAATAGTCTTGAACTCATCGACAAGATCCAGATCCAGCTGCAGTCCGTCGATGATCTCCTGATAACGGGCTTTGATAGCATCCAGTTCTGCCTTGAAGCTCTTGCCCTGATCTGCCAGATCATAGCAGGCATACAACATATCCGTTACCTTGGTGTCATCGGAAAATCTTTTCCCCGGTGCGGAAGGTACCACATATTTTCTCTCCTTATCTGCCCGGATGATGTTTCCTACTTTTTTGAACTGCTCTGCGCTCGCCAGAGAACTTCCACCGAATTTCACTACTTTTGACATAACATTTTCTCCTCAACTCTATCTAATAATAGTATATCCTTTTTATACCAGACGGATCCTGCCGAGCATGTGCTCGCCCAGTGCCTCGTATTTTGCCTGAAAATCTTTTTCCTTCATACTCTGTGTGAAGTATCCGAAGTCTTCCTTCCGGTCCTTAAGATGTACCACCCGGCCTCCGGGGAACGCTGCTGTAACCGCATCTTCCGCTCCGGCCTTTGCCCGGATGAAGAAACTTCTCTCGGCCTCGCCGATGTCTGCCAGCTTTACTTCCTCTTTGTCCCAGAAGCACATGATCACCTTGCCCTGATGTCTTGCACAGTCGATGACATCCGATACTACCGCGCTGGCGGTGGGAAGCTTACCTGCGCCCCGTCCGTAATACATGGAATCTCCCAGCATGTTGCCGGTGACAAATACAGCATTGAATACACCATGTACCATGGCAAGCGGATGTTCTTTGGAAAGTAAAAACGGTGCTACCATAACCTCTGCGGTATTATCATCAATGGCCCTGCTTCTGCCCAATAGCTTGATGGTATGATCTGTGGCATTGGCATATTCGAAATCCGCTGCTGTGATCTTAGTGATACCTTCGGTGGGAACCTTCTCGGAATCCACATTTTTACTGAACATCAGGGAAGACAGAATTGCAATCTTACGGCAGGCATCATAACCTTCCACATCCGCTTCCGGATTGCGCTCCGCATAGCCTTTGTCCTGCGCTTCCTTCAGAACCGCAGCAAAGTCCGCACCCTCTTTTTCCATTTTACTTAAGATATAATTCGTAGTACCGTTTAAGATACCGTTGATAGCCTCGATCTTCTCTGCTGTCAGGGAATAATTCAACGGACGGATAATGGGAATACCGCCGCCCACACTGGCTTCGAACAGATAGTTGCAATTATGTTCTCTGGCGATCTGCAGCAGTTCGGGACCGTGCTTGGCTACCAGCTCCTTGTTGGAGGTGCAGACGCTCTTGCCCCGTTCCAGAGCCTGCTTCGTGAACTGATAAGCGGCTCCGACACCGCCCATGGTCTCACAGACAATGGTCACACTGTCGTCATGTAAGATCGTATTGAAATCATGAATGACTTTGTCCTCGTAAGGATCTCCGGGGAAATCTCTCAGATCCAGGATGTATTTTACCTTCAGTTCCTGTGCGGACTTCTTGTTCACCATGTCCTTGTTTTTCTCGATAACTTCCACCACACCGCTGCCCACGGTGCCGTAGCCTAATACTGCAACGTTGATCATATCATAACCCTTGCCTTTCTCATAGCCTGCAAACTTTCAGGTACTTTAGTACCTTGCGCAGGCACAAATTTGCGTGTGAAAAATTTTATTCTTTTGCCAGTATTTTTACATGATGTACTCTGGGCTGTCCCTCCAGCTGCTCGATCATCCGGGAAATGTCCCCCGTGGTCTGCAATACCTGAATACTCAATGTCAGAGAAGCGATTCCGTTGATGGGAATACTCTGATGGATCGTCAGGATATTGGCCCGGTACTCTGCGATGATCTTCAGCACATCCGACAATATCCCCGGTTCATCATCCATCTGAAAGGTAAGAGTGATGGTCGTTCCCTGGGAATTGTCATGAAAGGGAAAAATATCATCTTTGTACTTATAAAAAGAACTGCGGCTGATACCTACTGCATCAACCGCTTCCTGTATGGTCAGAACCTTCTCTGACTCCAGAAGCCGCTTTGCTTCCACTACCTTTAACAGTACTTCGGGGATCGCCTTCTGCTTCACCACAAAATACTTGGTCGTTTCTCCCATATGTTATCCTTTCTTCCGGTTCGTATCTGTAGTGCGGACACTTGTTTTTCACCGAGGGATATTCTAGCACAGTAAAGCATGAAAGACAACCCCCATTTTTAACCTTTTGCTGTAAATTCCAAAAAGTTCAAAACAGGGGTTGTCTCTAATTCTTGCGGGGATATTTGTTCCCCGTCTCCCGATATGCGTTAAAATCCCATGCCGGTCCCGTCTGTAACCATTCATACATGACGTGTTCTGTATTCTCATAAAAAATGTACCGGCGTTCTCTTTTTTCTCCCTCCTGATATGGGAAAATCGCATCTCCCGCCGCTCCGTCCATCAGTCTCACATATGCATCCTGAAGATCCTCGTAAGCTGCAGGAACAAGCGATGTCTGTAACGGATGGCTCTCTCCCACACCTTTTACCAGGAACAGAGGATTCTGTCTGTCATATGCCGAGACCTCATTCTGAGGATCAAAGCCATGATCTGCCATAACGATAATAACCGAATTGTCATACAGATCTGACTGTTTCAGCTTATCAAGAAACTGACCGATCACCCTGATATTGGCCTCCAGCGTCTCCGTATACGAAGAATCTCCTACCGCATTCAGATCCGCATCATACAGGAAAGGAACATGCCCTCCCTGCAAATGATAATACCGGAAACACTTTCCCTCCTGATACGTCACCTCTTCTTCCTGCATATGTGTGGCAAATTCTTTGAGATCCCAGGTATACAGAGGATTGCTCTCGTCCACAAAGGCATTGTGCTGCCCCTGCGTCTGTACAATGGCCCGATAACAGTATTCCTTTAGGAAAAACGGTGCGTAGCGGATGCCGCCCAGCTTGCAGATTGCCCGCCTGAAATACTTCCAGACATACGCCTCATGCTGCAGTTCCACCATATTGGAAAACTGATAGGTATACGAAGTCACCCACGGATCAGACTCATACAATGCGATGTCATAATCCCTCTCAGACAGTTCCCGGAACAATCCTGATTCATCCACAGCTGCCGCCGCGTAATCCAGATAATATTCTTCTCCTTCATACCATTTGCCCGATAAGATATACGGAACAGAAAACGCCGTCCAGGGATATGCTCCCACCATATCCGGATAATAAGTAAAATCAGCAAATGTCTCTGTATAGGCCGGATCCGAATCCATCACTTCTTCAAAAGTCTTCGCATCCACCGCATCCAACAGCAATACCAGGAAATTCTGATCCTGTGACAGACGGTACTGTCCGTTCTCCAGTGCATAATAAGTGGTTCTCTCCCGGTAAGCCCCTGTGGTCACAGTCATCGTCACAAGCGTTATCATGAGGATTCCCGAAAGTCCCGCACTCACAGCCATACAGATTCCCTGAAATCTCTTTGCACCAAGCAGCTTTGCCATGGTCACGACCGCTGCCGCTATGAGAATACACACTATCGCTGTCTTTATATTTTCTCCCCGGTAGTCCTCCCATACGATTTCCGTGCCGTCGAAAGGCGGCATATGATTCACCAGAAAATTGCCCTGCACATATAAAGTAAGCAAAACCACCAGTTCCGCTGCCGTAACGAACCGGCAAAAAACTTTGGAGATACAGGCTGCCAAAAGGATTCCCAACACATTCAGTCCAAAAAAAAGTGCAAAATTCTGCAGAACCGCTTTTAATATCTTATAAAAATCAAACCAGAATTCTGTCTGGTTCGTAACATACAATTCCAACGGTGCATAAATAAAAAAAATAAAACAGACAGCAAAAGCTGCCAGCAGTCCCGGCGCTGCCACCTTCCACCTGTCCGTCACAAAGGTTTTCCATTTCTCTTTTTTCATCTGTTCCCTCTATCTGCTGTTCTTTTGTATTCCGTCCAACATTTTAACACGACGCCTGTATAAACTCAACTCCAACATAAATAAAGGCCAGCCTGCACATTTGCATGTACGGGCTGACCTTTGCAAACAGCTTCTGCCTAGATCAGAGGATATTTATCTGTTAATTTCTGAACGATGGCTCTGGCTGCGGGAACCTGTTCCTCGCCGCCCTTGATGACCATGGCAATGGCCTCTGCCACCTGATCCATATCCTCGGTGTTCAGACCTCTGGAAGTTACCGCAGGGGTTCCCAGACGGATACCACTGGTCACGAACGGAGACTGGGGATCGTTGGGGATGGTGTTCTTGTTGGCGGTGATGTGAGCTGCATCCAACAGCTTCTCCACTGCCTTACCGGTCAGCCCGTAAGGGGTCAGGTCTACCAGCATCAGATGATTGTCGGTACCGCCGGAGACAATCTTAATGTCACGGCTCATCAGGCCCTTGCACAATGCCTGTGCGTTGTCCACAATGTTCTTCTGATATACCTTAAAGTCGTCGCTTAATGCTTCCTCGAAGCAGACAGCCTTGGCTGCGATGACATGCATCAGCGGGCCGCCCTGAATGCCGGGGAAAATAGCTTTATTAAAATTGAATTTCTCGTTGGCTTCCTTGTTGCAGAGGATCATACCGCCTCTGGGTCCGCGCAGTGTCTTGTGGGTGGTGGTGGTCACTACATCCGCATAGGGAATGGGACTGGGATGAAGGCCTGCCGCCACAAGGCCTGCGATATGTGCCATATCTACCATCAGTACCGCACCGACTTCATCCGCCACTTCACGGAACTTTTTGAAATCAATGGTACGTGCATATGCAGAAGCACCTGCAATGATCATCTTGGGTCTGCATTCCAGGGCCAGCTCCCTCATTCTGTCATAATCCAGGAAACCGTTGTCATCCACGCCGTAAGGTACTACATGGAAATATTTACCGGACATATTGACGGGTGAACCATGGGTCAGATGTCCGCCGTGATCCAGATTCATACCCATAATGGTATCGCCGGGCTTCAGCACAGCGAACTGCACTGCCATATTTGCCTGTGCTCCGGAATGGGGCTGTACATTGGCATAATCACATCCAAACAGCTTCTTGGCACGTTCGATCGCCAGATTCTCGATGACATCCACGCACTCACAACCACCGTAATATCTCTTGCCGGGATATCCTTCCGCATATTTATTGGTCAGTGGACTTCCCATAGCTGCCATAACAGCCTTACTTACCCAGTTTTCAGATGCGATCAGCTCGATGTGACTGTTCTGACGATTCTCCTCGTCAATAATGGCCTGTGCCACTTCGGGATCTACTTTTTTTACTTCATCCAATGAATACATGCCTCATTCCTCCTTATGTTACGTTAATTCGCTAAACTTATGGTTTAGTATAGCATAGAACCTTTTATTTGCAAAGATAGAAAATGAACAATGTTGGCAGAAGCCCCCTGGTGTGTTAGAATAAACTTTAACATAACTATTCAGAGCCTCATTCGCCATAAAAATTTTCAAAATTATGCTCATTCATGCAAGCAGGATTCGCGAATTTATGCAATTTTTCCCGGCTCTGAATAGTTACAACTTTACGAAAGATGGGGAATTCTCATGTATCATATTATTATCAATCCCGCCTCCCGCTCCGGAAGAGGGGCAAAGATCTGGGCCGAACAGGTGGAGCCGGCTCTGAAAGCAGGCAATACCGAATATCAGACCTATTTTTCCGGGAAAGCCGGAGAAGTCCGACAGCTGGCCGCACAGATCACCGCAGAGCATGCTGCAGAGCCTGACTTAACGCTCATCGTTCTGGGGGGGGACGGCACGATAAACGAGACCCTTCAGGGCATTGCAGATCCTTCCAAAGTCATCCTCGGCTACATTCCCACCGGCTCCAGCAATGATCTGGCCCGAGATCTGGGAATTTCCAAGGATCCAAAGGCTGCTCTCAATCTGATCCTTCATAATAATACTCCCAGAGCCATGGATCTGGGGAGACTGACCTATCTGGACGAAGACCAGCCGGAAGAATCCAGGCTTTTTGCCGTCAGCTGCGGGATCGGCTTTGATGCCGCCGTCTGTGCGGAAGCCATGAGTTCCCGGATCAAGGATACCATGAACCGGATCGGCTTAGGAAAGCTGACCTATCTGGGTATCGCCTTAAAACAGCTGATCACTGCCCACAAGGTCTCCTGCACGCTGACACTGGAGGACAAGGTACATGACAAAAAGGAATCCGTAGAACTCCCCCGTTTTCTGTTCGTGACCTGTATGAGTCACCGTTACGAGGGCGGCGGTTTCATGTTCTGCCCTCCCGCTGTCGATCATGACGGGGTATTGGATCTCTGTTCCGTAGGCAATATTTCCAAGGGATTGGTTCTGCTGGCCCTGCCCACTGCCTTTTTCGGCAAACATTATTTTGTCAAAGGCATCAATGCCCATACCGCCACACAGATGTCCATAACAGCTTCCGCTCCTCTGTGGGTGCATACAGACGGAGAAGTGACAAGAAAGAGCCGCGGTTTCCGGGTGGAATGTCTCCCCGGTGCCATCCGGATGATCACACCTTAAACAGATTTAACACACTCTAAAGATTTTCTTAAGAATGCTTAAGTATTCCAAAAAAGCCTTGATTTTTTTGTTCCGATAGCTATACTAAAATTGATTTTAGAACATAGGTTTTTAGAGAAATGAGGTTTTTATGGAAAAATTACGGATCTTCTATTTGAAATATAAACATGCCATTCCTCTTATTATATATGGCATTATTTACATGGCCTGGTTCGCCTGGCTGGAGAAAAATACTACCGGACATTACCGGATCATACATATGGCGGCGGATGATTATATTCCTTTTTGTGAAGTGTTCGTCATCCCTTACTTTTTGTGGTTTGCCTATGTATCGGCTGTGGTCATTTATTTCTTTTTCAAGAACAAAGAGGATTATTACCGCACCTGTATCTTCCTCTTCACGGGCATGACGATTTTCCTGATCGTATCCACCCTGTGGCCCAACGGACAGCACCTTCGTCCCGCTGTTATGCCGAGAGACAATATCTTCACCCGTATGGTAGCCGCTCTGTATCGGACAGACACTCCTACCAACCTGTGGCCCAGCATTCATGTATATAATTCTCTGGGTGCACACTTTGCCATTATCCGCAGCAAATGCTTTGAGAAGAAAAAGGGCATCCGCATCGGTTCCCTGATCCTGGCTGTCTCCATTATTATGGCAACCATGTTCATCAAACAGCATTCCGTATTTGATGTGCTTACCGCATTCGTCATGGCGGCTGTGATGTACACACTGGTATATCGTTATGATCTGCTGATCGCTGTCAGAGAGTTCCGAAATAAGAGAAAAGCAAAACCGCAGATCGGCTAAAGGTTGTTTCAAAACGTGCGCCGACGGCGCAGCTATAAAAAATGCAGTGACGTTACCCACGCCACTGCATTTCTTTTGCCCTCATTTATGATCTGTTACATTACAATACTTCTTCGCTCTTCTTCAATGCCGAGGCAATGACCGCATCCATATCATAGTAGCGGTATTCCGCCAGTCTTCCGCCGAAGATCACGTTCTTTTCCGTATCTGCCAGCCTTTTATACTCTGCATACAAAGCGCCGTTCTTTTCATCATTGACTGGATAATAAGGCTCATCTCCCGGCTTCCATTCGGAACTGTACTCTCTGCTGATGACCGTCTTCGGGAGATCCTGTCCCTGTTCGTCCTTGCCAAACTCGAACCATTTGTGCTCGATGATCCGGGTCCAGGGAGTCTCACGATCCGTGTAATTCACCGCAGCATTTCCCTGGAAGTTGGGAATATCCAGCACCTCTGTCTCGAACCTGACGGAACGATATTCCAGTGCTCCCAGAGAGTAGCCGAAATAGGCATCGATGGGGCCGGTATAGACAACAGTCTCTGCCAGTTTATCCAGTTCCTCTTTCTGCTCCAGATAATCTGTGTTCAGGCGTACCTCAATGCCCTCTAACAGATGTTCCACCAGCTTCGTGTAACCGCCAATGGGAATGCCCTGATACAACGCATTGAAATAGTTGTTGTCAAAAGTCAGACGCACCGGCAGACGTTTGATAATGAAGGCCGGAAGATCTTTACAGTCACGTCCCCACTGCTTCTCGGTGTAACCCTTTACCAGTTTTTCAAAAATATCCTTACCCACCAGAGAGATGGCCTGTTCCTCCAGATTTTTCGGTTCCGTGATCCCGGCAGCTTGCCGCTGCTCTTCAATCTTGGCCGCAGCTTCTTCGGGAGTCACCACGCCCCACATTTTATTAAAAGTGTACATGTTAAAAGGCAGTGAGTACAACTCTCCGTAATAATTGGCCACCGGAGAATTGGTGAAACGGTTGAACTCCGCAAATTGCGTAATGTATTTCCACACCTTTGTATCATTGGTATGAAAAATATGGGCACCGTATTTGTGGACATGAATTCCTTCCACGGTTTCCGTATAAATGTTTCCCGCCACATTAGGGCGTTTATCGATGACCAGAACCTTTTTCCCTCTGTCAGCCGCTTCTCTTGCGAACACCGCTCCGTACAATCCGGAGCCGACCACCAGATAGTCGTATTTCATTTCTATATATTTCCTTTCTCACAGTCGCGTTCCTGCGCCTACGTTATTTCCGTACGACAGCCTTCTCACCGAAGACACGTTTCAGAACCACCAGCGTAGCCAGTGTCAGCAGAATACCGATCACCAGACAGATCACCACATTCTGTACAAAACCGGCAATGATATAAGTCACAAAAGAGATTGCCGCCACAGTCAGCACATAAGGCACCTGGGTGGATACATGGTTGATATGATTACACTGTGCTCCCGCAGAAGCCATAATGGTCGTATCGGAGATGGGGGAGCAATGGTCACCCATAACGGCACCTGCCAGACATGCAGCCACGCCGATGATGATCAAATGCTCGGCTCCGGGTACAATAGCTCCGGTCGTGGGATCGGTAAATACGCCGGTAACGATAGGGATCAGAATACCGAAGGTTCCCCAGCTGGTACCGGAAGCAAAGGCTAAGAAACATGCTACAAGGAAAATGATGGCCGGAAGCATATTGGTAAGCCCTGCTGATGCTCCCTGCATCAGACCAGCCACATAGACATCCGCACCCAGCAGACCGGTCATGGTCTTCAGGGTAACAGCAAAGGTCAGGATCAGCATTGCAGGTACCATGGCAATGAAGCCCTGCGTCAGACAGTTCATGGCCTCCTTGAAGGATACCAGTCTTCTGCACATATAGTATACAATGGCAAATAATAATGCAATCAAAGATCCCCAGGGAAGTCCCACGGAAGCATCCGTTGCGCTGAATGCATCGATAAAGCCCACGCCTTCAAAGAAGCCGCCGACATAGATCATGCCGATGACACAGCAGACAATCAGTACGATCACCGGGATCAACAGATCGTAGACCTTGCCTCTGGTGGAACCTTTGGGTGCATTGTCTGCATTGACCACGCGCTCTCCCTCGGTGAACAAGTCACCCTTTTCTCTGGCATTGCGCTCATGCTTTACCATGGGGCCGTAGTCGAAGCCCATCAGCGCCATACCAATGACGAATACGATGGTCAACAGAGAATAATAGTTATAAGGAATAGCTCTTACGAACAGTTCAATACCGGAATAAACACCTTCATCCACCATACCGGATACTGCGGCCGCCCAGGAAGAGATCGGTGCGATCATACAGATGGGTGCTGCGGTGGCATCAATAATGTATGCCAGCTTTGCTCGGGAAATCTTATGTCCGTCTGTTACCGGCATCATAACAGAGCCTACAGTCAGACAGTTAAAATAGTCATCCACGAAAATCAGAACACCTAATAAAAAGGTGGAAAGCAGCGCTCCCGCTCTGGTCTTTACATGCTTTTTCGCCCATTCGCCGAAAGCTGCAGAGCCTCCTGCCTTGTTCATCAGTGCCACCATGGTGCCCAACAGGATCAGGAACATGAAAATACCGATATTCCATGCATCCGCCACGGAATTGATAAATCCTTCGTTGATCACCGTATCCAGCGTTGCAATAGGAGAAAATCCGGTATAAATCAAAGCTCCCGTAACAATGCCGATAAACAGTGACGAATATACTTCTTTTGTGATCAGTGCCAATACGATTGCCACCACAGGCGGCAGCAATGCCCAAATTGTTCCGTACATAATTTTGCCCTCTCTCGTACTTTTTTTGTAACATTTCAGATACATTTTTACTTTATGGCAAACCCGTATACCTGTCAATATAATTTTCCAAATTAACGCTTTAGCACAGCAATTTATCCGTTCCTTTTCTCTTTTTCGCTTTAAATCGCTAAATTCTCTTGCATCCTCGCACGATCTGGGCTATAATGAGCAATGACATTTAGCAGAAAGGACGTGCCCTGCGCACGATGGAATACCATGAGTTTCGAATTTATCAAAAAACTGCCCACTCCTGCGGAGATCCGCAAGGAACTGCCCCTTCCGGCAGAATTAGTCAGGATCAAGGAAGCAAGAGACGCAGAGATCCGTGACGTTCTCACCGGCAAAAGCAATAAGTTTCTGGTGATTATCGGACCCTGCTCCGCCGATAACGAAGATTCCGTATGTGATTACATCAATCGTCTTGCCAAAGTGAATGAGAAAGTTAAGGACAAGCTGATCCTGGTGCCCAGAATCTACACCAACAAGCCCCGCACCACCGGCGAAGGCTACAAGGGTATCACCAGCCAGCCCGATCCCGAGAAGAAACCGGATTTCCTGGCAGGTCTGATGGCCATGCGTAAAATGCACATCCGCGCCATCAAAGAGACCGGTCTCACTGCTGCAGATGAAATGTTATACCCGGAGAACTGGGGTTATGTATCCGATATCCTCTCCTATGTGGCCATCGGTGCCCGTTCCGTAGAGGATCAGCAGCATCGTCTGACCGTCAGCGGCTTCGATGTAGCTGCCGGTATGAAGAATCCTACCAGCGGAGATTTCTCCGTAATGCTGAACTCCGTATATGCGGCACAGCACCCCCACTCCTTCATCTATACCGGATGGGAGGTGAATACCCACGGCAACGATCTGGCACACACCGTACTGCGCGGTGCTACCAACAAGCACGGTGCCAATATCCCCAACTACCATTACGAGGATCTGATCCGTCTGTGGGATATGTATGAAAAAATGGATCTGAAGAATCCTGCCTGCGTGATCGATGCGAACCATTCCAACTCCAACAAGCAGTTCAGGGAACAGATCCGAATCACCAAAGAAGTCATGCACAGCCGTAAACTCAGCCCCGATCTGCACAAGCTGGTCAAGGGCGTCATGATCGAGAGCTACATCGAGGAAGGCAACCAGAAGGTGGGTGCCGGCTGCTACGGCAAGTCCATAACCGATCCCTGTCTGGGCTGGGAAGACAGTGAGCGTCTGATCTACGATATCGCTGAGTACGAATAAAAAGAACGATTTTGCAAATGGGGTGCTGAATCGTTAAAACAGTTTCAAAAAAACTGCAGGAATCCTTTTAATAACGCAGGATTCACAAAACATTCCAATAAACATCCGAAGACCAGTGCGATCCATATGAGCGCCAGTTTTCCCAATCTGCCGGGCAGGGATTTTTTTCCCTGCCCGGTTGTGTTATGGTAAAAATAAATACTCCGGTGCATATCTTCACACCATCTGAGTAACAGGATCATAGCCGGCAGGTAACACAGATAATGGGGAAAGATGCTCACGATCCCCAGAAGGATCCCCTTGATTCCATACCTAAACACTGCCGTACTCAGAAAAAAGCCCACAGAGAATCCGTATTTTACGGTGACTCCTCCGCAGAAAATCCATCCCAGATAAGTCGTTGCCATGATAATAAGCACCAGAAAATTCCGACATCTTTTGCACAGCACGTACCAGAACAGGATACTGCTGTCCACGGTCATATATTTCATGCGATATAACGTGTCCTCATCCAGCATTCCCGCACGGTTTAACAGAATTCCCCGTCCGAAATACACCGCAAACAATCCCACCACAAATCCCGTCAAAAACAAAAAGTGCAGCGGGAGTTTTCCCGCAGGCAACATGGATCTGTTCCATTTCATATATTCTCGTCTCCCGTCAGGCGTTGTTAGTAATATATGCGGACAACATGGAAAATCATGCTTTCTTATTCATCTTTCAGAAAAGAAAAAGTCCATCCGGACAGGTACTGCCTGTCTGGATGGAGTTCCCTAAAATCATTATGTAGCAGCCTGTCGTGGCTGCTTTTGTCTGTAACGGAATTACTCACTCAGGTATTTGGACGCGTAAGTTAAAATGCCGCAGATTGTCTTGGCATCCTGGATCCTGCAGTCGTAGATCATCTGCTTTAATTCTTCTACGGAATAAGCCTCTACATTGATGAATTCATCTTCATCCAGATGCTGGTTTCCTCTGTCTTTCAGTCCTCTGGCCAGATAAATATCGATCTTCTCATTGCAGAATGCCACTGTGGTATAAATAGAGGTCAACAGTTCCACATGGTCGATATGATACCCGGTCTCTTCCTGCAATTCCCGCATAGCTGCCTGATCCGTGGGTTCTTCTCTTCCGTTCAGTCCGCCTGCCGGAATCTCCAGAGTCTCACGCTCCAGGGCATTGCGGTACTGACGCACCATCAGAAGCTTACCGTCTTCTCTCACGGCTACTACTGCAGCCGCCCCTTTATGGTCGATCAGATCCCATTTTGCTATATTACCGTTGGGAATCTGCATGGTATCCTGATAATAGTCGATAATAGCACCCTTTGCTACCAGATCACGGCTGATACGCTTGAATTCTTCCATGACTTATCATCCCTTCTCATCCAAATCGAATACTTACCTGTTTTCCAGTAATTTATCTACGCTCACCATCTTGACGCAGAGTACGAACAGATCCGTAGCCATTGCCATCTCCTCCGGTGTGGGGAAGGAAGGTGCAATACGGATATTGGAATCCTTGGGATCCTTCTTATAGGGGAACGTAGCGCCTGCTCCGGTCAGAGTCACACCTGCTTCCTTACACTTTGCCACGATAGCCTTGGCACAGCCTTCCAGGGCATCAAAAGAAATAAAGTAACCGCCGTTGGGCTTTGTCCAGGTACCGATACCCAGACCTCCCAGTTCATCTTCCAGTACCTGTAATACTGCCTCGAATTTAGGTCTCATAAGAGCTGCGTGCTTCTTCATATGTTCACGTACGCCATTGACATCTTTAAAATAACGTACATGGCGTAACTGGTTGATCTTATCATAACCAATCGTCTGGATCGTCATGGACTTGCGCATATCATCCAGGTTTGCCTTGGAAGATGCAATAGCCGCAATGCCGGCTCCTGCGAAGGTTACCTTGGAGGTGGAGCAGAACTCGAATACCATGTCCGGATGTCCTGCCTTTTCACACTCGGAAAGGATCTCTAACAGCTGATCCTGTCTGTCATCATATAAATGATGGATTGCATAAGCATTATCCCAGAAAATACGGAAATCCGGTGCAGCAGGCTGCAATGCAGCGAAACGTCTTACGGTCTCATCGGAGTAGGAATATCCCTGAGGGTTGGAGTATTTGGGTACGCACCAGATACCCTTGATAGCGGGATCTTCAGACACCAGTTTCTCTACCAGATCCATATCCGGTCCTTCGGGTGTCATGGGCACATTGATCATTTCAATTCCGAAATGCTCTGTGATTCCAAAATGTCTGTCATATCCGGGTACGGGACACAGGAACTTTACATGATCCAGCTTACACCAGGGGGTATTGCCTAAGATGCCATGGGTCATAGCCCGGGATACGGTATCATACATGATGGTCAGGCTGGCATTACCGCAGACGATCACATTCTCCGGCTTCACTTCCAGAATGTCAGCGATCAGTTTCTTTGCCTCAGGAATACCGTCCAGGCCACCATAATTTCGAACATCCATTCCATCCTCAGCCTTCATAGCGCTCTGAGAATTTACAACATCGAGATAATCCATTGTCATATCCAGCTGGTTAACTGCCGGTTTTCCTCTGGACATATCCAGTTTCAAGCCTTTGCCTTTTGCATCTTCATATGCAGCGTTCAGCTCTGCCTTCAATGTTAAAAGTTCTTCCTTGGATAATTCCTGATATGCTTTCATTTCGTACCATACCTTTCTCGTTTTTTCCCATAGGGAATACGCTTTCTTCTGTGGACATTGGATAATCGTATACAATCATACACTTCGAATATCATACTATAAGAAAGTTCTTTGTACAATACCTTTTTTATAAAATTTTAGTAACTATTCAGAACCCCATTCGCAAAACCGCTACTTCGTAGCTTTCTTTTTGCTCATGTGGTTACTTCGCCATATAAAACTGCTTATCTGCCTGAATGCAAGCATTCGCAGAACGCAGTTTTGCATGGCTCTGAATAGTTACAAATTTTATCAAAAAAGCTGCTGTGCTTTAACAGCACAACAGCTTTTCTTACTTCGTATGAAATTGTCATTTCTGACTGGTCAGTTATTTGGCGTAATCAATTACGCGGCTCTCACGGATCACATTTACCTTGATCTGTCCGGGATATTCCAATTCAGCTTCGATCTGCTTGGAAATATCTCTTGCCAACAATACCATATCGGCATCTGAAATCTGCTCGGGCACTACCATAACACGAACTTCACGACCTGCCTGAATAGCAAAAGATTTATCTACACCTTTGAAATTGTTTGTGATATCTTCTAACTGTCTTAATCTGCTAGTATAGGTTTCCAGTGTTTCCCTTCTAGCTCCCGGTCTTGCAGCGGATATTGTATCAGCAGCTTGTACAATACATGCAATCAGGGAAGTAGGCTCTACATCGCCATGGTGAGATTCCACGGCATTGATAACCGTAGCGTTCTCTTTATATTTCCGACACAGTTCAGCACCCAGCTGAATATGGGAACCTTCCATCTCGTGGTCTACTGCCTTACCGATATCATGCAGCAGTCCCGCTCTCTTGGCAAGTCTCACATCCAGTCCTAGCTCCGCTGCCAGAAGACCCGACAACTGTGCAACCTCGATGGAATGCTTTAATGCGTTCTGACCATAGCTGGTACGGAATTTCATCTTACCGAGTAATCTTACCAGTTCGGGATGAATGCCATGTACACCAACCTCCAGAGTTGCGGCTTCTCCCTCTTCCTTGATCATTACTTCGACTTCCTTCTGCGCCTTCTCTACCATCTCTTCGATTCTGGCCGGATGGATACGTCCGTCCACAATCAGCTTCTCCAGCGCAATTCTCGCTACCTCACGACGAATCGGATCAAATCCGGACAGGATTACTGCTTCCGGTGTATCATCTATGATCAGGTCTACACCTGTCATGGTCTCAAGGGTACGGATGTTACGTCCCTCACGTCCGATGATACGTCCCTTCATTTCGTCATTCGGTAACTGTACAACGGAAATTGTAGTCTCAGAGACATGGTCTGCTGCACATCTCTGTATAGCGTTAACCACATATTCCTTTGCCTTTTTGTCTGCTTCTTCTTTGGCCCGACTCTCCATTTCCTTGATCATCACGGCCGATTCATGTTTCACTTCATCTTCAACAATTTTCAATAAGTAGTCTTTTGCTTGTTCAGAGGTTAATCCTGAAATTCGTTCCAGTTCCTGCACACGCTGCTCATTCAGTCTGGAGACTTCTTCCTTCATGCGATTGAGGGATTCTTCCCTGGATGCTAAACTTGCCTCGCGCTTCTCGATGGCATCTGCTTTCTTATCGATGTTCTCTTCCTTCTGCTGAACTCTGCGCTCATACCGCTGGGCTTCCGCTCTACGTTCCTTGATTTCTTTGTCCAGTTCATTCTTGGTACGAATGGACTCTTCCTTGACTTCCAGGAGTGATTCGCGCTTTTTGTTCTCTGCAGTCTTCAGAGCTTCATCAATAATCTCTCTTGCCTTCTCCTCTGCGTTGCCGATGGTTCCCTCCGCGTTCTTCTTCAGACGGTTCGTGGTAACCTTTGCTGTGATCAGCACTGCAGCTATAATGGCAATAACAGAAACCACTAATACTATTACAATATTAGTGTCCACTACAGGAGCACCTCCTTATGAAATTTTCATTGTACATTTTGCTCCGATAATACAAATTATCGTTCATAATAGAATGCAATTTATGTACATTCTAACAAGCAATTCACAACAGTATTAGTGTAAACTGAAATTACACCCATGTCAAGTACAAGTCGCAATTAGTCCAAAAATAGTTCCTATATCAAAACAATCTTTGTGCATTATTTCTTGCTGTTATGCGTCATCCGGTATTCTCAGAAATCATCGCTATGCATGCCACCGATGGCCTTGCGGATAGCTTCTGCGGAGAATCCCTTTCTGACCAGAAATGCGTAGATCTTCTGGCGTTCCTTCCAGTCTGTCTCTGCTTCCGGATCATAATGCTTCTTATGAAGCAGTTCACGGATCATACTCTGTTCGTTCTGCTCTCCGCCCTTCTCCCGCCAGACCTGCCAGGCCTCTTCCATGGTAGCTGCCGGGATTCCCTTGCCCTGCAGATCCTGTTCGATCCGCCGCCTGCTGCGGCTGTCCTCGTGATAAGTAATATAATCCACGGCATATCGCAGATCATCGATATAATGAAAGCCCGCCACATAAGCGATAGCCTGCTCTATAATCTCCGTCGGATAAAAGCCCTGCTGTAATTTTGTCCGCAGCTGTGCCGTCGTATATTCTCTTCCCTGCAACAGGTTCATGGCACGAAGCTTCGCCCGCTTGGGAAGTACCTCCTGCATGATAGTCCGATAGTCTTCCTCGCTTAATTGCTGTCCTTCCTTTATATGGTAAAGACGCAATTCGCCTTTGTACAATACAAAGGCGAATTCCTGATCAATATATACTTTGCTTCTCGATTTGGAAAGTTCCGTAACCTGTGTTACCAGCATGGATCTACTCTTCCTTCTCTGCTGCGGCAGTGACATCTGCCTTTAGTCCGTAATGCTCTCTGACCTTCTCGGCAATCTCATCGCAGATGGCGGGATTGTCTTTTAAATACTGCTTGGCATTCTCACGGCCTTGTCCGATCTTGTTGCCCTCGTAGGCATACCAGGCACCGGACTTTGCCACAACGTCACAGCTGGCTGCCAGATCCAGAATGTCTCCTACCATGGAAATACCTTCACCGAACATGATATCAAACTCTGCTTCCTTGAAAGGAGGTGCAATCTTATTCTTAACGACTTTGACACGGGTACGGTTACCGATCACTTCACCGCCCTGCTTCAGAGCTTCGATCCTTCTGACATCCAGTCGTACAGAAGAATAGAACTTCAGCGCACGTCCGCCAGTAGTGGTCTCAGGATTACCGAACATTACACCTACCTTCTCACGCAGCTGGTTGATAAAGATAACCGTACAGTTGGACTTGCTGATCACAGCGGTCAGCTTGCGCAGCGCCTGGGACATCAGTCGTGCCTGTAAACCCACATGGCTGTCTCCCATATCACCGTCAATCTCGGCCTTGGGTACCAGTGCGGCTACGGAGTCCACTACGATAATGTCAATGGCTCCGGAGCGTACCATGGTCTCCGTGATCTCCAGTGCCTGCTCACCGTTATCCGGCTGGGAAATGTACAGGTTGTCAATATCTACGCCGATGTTCTTCGCATAGACAGGATCCAGAGCATGCTCCGCATCGATGAATCCGGCAATACCGCCTCTTTTCTGTACTTCTGCGATCATATGTAAGGTAACGGTGGTCTTACCACTGGATTCCGGTCCGTAGATCTCAATGATTCTTCCCTTGGGAATACCGCCCAGTCCTAACGCTATATCCAAACTTAAAGAACCGGTGGGGATGGTCTCCACATTCATCTGTGCCGTGGGATCTCCCAGCTTCATTACCGCGCCCTTTCCGTACTGCTTCTCGATCTGGCTCAGCGCCGCATCCAATGCTTTAAGCTTATCGTCTTTTTCCATGTCAATCTCCTTTTTGTTCAAGGAACAAATGTTCTGCTTTTTATTTAGGATAAAACATTTGTTCGTGTTTGTCAATGTCTATTTTTATTATACATATTTTGTGTACATTAAAGCTCCCTCATAAGCATTCCCCCTTATTTTTTCGTTCCGATGATCGTCTGAAATTTTGGCGAATGCCTGAACATCCTGAAATGTCTGTCGATAATCAGAGATAAAAGATACAAAAAGAATGTATCACACATCCCCGCTTCCCGCAAGGACGCATGATACATTTCCTGTGTTTTCGTCACTATCTACAATTTTTTACCCCTTCGTTTTGAGAGTATCACACAAAATATTTTTCTGTTACTTTTTACCAAAAGTAACTTTACTGAAGTATTTCAGAATACAGCTGCGCATAAGAATCAGTGCTGCAGAGGTAGTTGCCTCTCTGATCTGGCTGCGGGTTCCGGAGAAATGATACTCTTTCACCGTAACTTCTCCCTTTATGCTGCATCCGATATATACCAGTCCTACCGGCTTTTCCTCGGTTCCGCCGTCCGGTCCCGCAATTCCGGTCACTGCCACAGCCACATCCGATTTCATTAACAGTGCGGCTCCTTTTGCCATCTCTGAGGCAGTCTTGCTGCTGACGGCACCGTATTTGTCCAGCGTGCTCTTACGCACTCCCAGGAATTTCCGTTTTGCCTTATTGGAATAAGTCACCAGTCCGGCCTTGTAGCACTCCGATACCCCGGGGACATTGATGATCCTTGCCGCGATCATGCCGCCGGTACAGGATTCCGCGGTTGTCACCGTCAGATCATTGGCCATCAACAGATCTGCTACCGCCATCTCCAGGGTAGTCTCCGCCTTGGTACTGTAAATATCCGCTCCGAAACGGGATTTCAGTTCCTTCACCACAGGTTTAATGGCTTTTCCAGCTGCCTTGGTATCTTCCCCGGAAGCGGTGACACGGATATGTACTTCTCCCGTCTTGGCATAGGTAGCTATCGTAGGATTGGTCTGTCCGTCGATCAGATCCTTCAGGGTATCCTCCACCTGGCTCTCCGGCACACCACAAAGCTTTACCATCTGAGAACAGATCACCCCGGGAGTCAGTCTATCCAGATAAGGAAGCACCTGCTGTTCGAACATGGGAACCAGTTCCGCAGGGGGTCCCGGCAGCAACACAATACGGTTCTTCTCCGTCTCCAGAATAATGCCCGGCGCTGTTCCATTATCATTGTCCAGCACCTTCGCTCCCTCTGGCACCATGGCCTGTTTCCAGTTGTTCTCCGTGGGCTGAATATCTCTGACTGCGAAAAATTCGGCAATGCGCTCCATGCTGTGATCATCCACCGAGAGATTCTTTCCACAGACTTCCGCCACAGTCTCCTTGGTCAGATCATCCTCCGTGGGTCCCAGTCCACCAGATAACAGGATCACATCCGAACGCTCCATGGCACATTTCAACACACCTGCCAGTCTCTCCACATTATCTCCCACCACTGTCTGGTAGTAACAGTCCAGTCCGGCTCCCGCCAGCTTTTCCGCCAGATAAGCTGCATTCGTATTCACAATGTTCCCCAGTAATAATTCGGTACCTACACAGATGATCTCCGCTGTCATATCTTTACCGCCTTTCGCTGTCACTTGTCCTATATCTTTCCCACAGACAGTATACTACACTTCTCGGGCGGAGAAAAGGAAATATTTTACTCCAGAGAATTTTCACTTTCCACTTTTTCCTGATTCCAGAGCTGGTGTCGTATTTTTTCATCCGTTCCCTTGTGGCTCCGCTCCCGCCACTGAGTAGGGGTGCATTCATACCTTTTCTGAAAACAGCGGTGGAAGGTCCGCATATTAGGAAATCCGCATTCGTAACTGATCTCTGTCACCGTCTTTCTGCTGTCCTTCAACAGATTGCAGGCCAGGATCATCCGCTGCTGCGCTACATAGGAAGGAAAAGAGATATTTAACTGGGAGGAAAAAATATGGGACAGATAATACGGACTAATACCCAACTCTTTTGCCACCTTCTGTGCCGTCAGTTCCCCGGTGATATTGTCGTTGATATATTGCAAAAGCTTCTGCGTGATATTCAGATCCGAAGGCTTGTCCTTTTTGATCACTGGGATATTTTCATACATATCCGCCAACAGTGCCATCAGAAGTCCCTTGTCCTGCCGAAATGGCCGCAGTTCCTTATGCAGACCAATATCTGCCAGAATGTCCAGTACCATCTGTCCGTAACGGCTGAGCATGCTTTTCTGAAAACAGGGAGACTCCATATCATAATAGGTAAGTTCTTCCTGAAATTCCCCGATGGAATCCATATCTGCAATGATCAGAAGCATTCCCACCTCTCCCACAGAACTGTAGGAATGGAGCTGGTTCGGGTAGATCATCAGACAGTCTCCTGTAATCAGATGATAATTCACACCAGCTACCGTGGCATCCATCTCCCCTTCCGTCACATGGACGAATTCCATATGTTTATGCAGATGAAACGGGAAGTTCGGGTGCCACCAGACATGACAGTCATAGACCTTTTTCCGGCTCTCATAAAACGGTTTTACTGTGTTCATACCAATCCCCATTCCTTTCACAGTCTGCAAACTTTGGGCCGCAGGCACAAAATTTAAAGCTCTCTGTATTCTACATACCATATTCCGTCCCGAATTTCTACCTGTTTTGTTAAAAATAGCAATTTTTGTCCCATATGTAATTTCTTTTTGTCGTGCAGTCCACACATTTTTCACTTACAATAAGCTTAAATGAAAGCAGTTCCAATTTAAAAAACAAAAAGTGAGATATATTATGAATCGTACAGAAGCCAGAGAAAAAGCTACCGCACTGGTAGCACAAATGACAATAGAAGAAGCTGCTTCCCAGCTGTTACACTCGTCTCCCGCGATTCCCCGTCTGGGCATTCCCGCCTATGACTGGTGGAGTGAAGCCCTTCATGGTGTTGCCAGAGCCGGTACTGCCACCTGTTATCCGCAGGCGATTGGCCTGGGTGCAACTTTTGACCGTGAATTATTACAGAAAATCGCCGGTTCCATCGCTTTGGAAGCCCGGGCAAAATATAACGCTTATTCCCGCCTCGGAGACCGCACCCGGTACAAAGGTGTGACCATGTGGTCTCCCAATATCAATATCTTCCGTGATCCCCGCTGGGGAAGAGGCCAGGAGACCTACGGAGAAGATCCCGTACTTACCGCTTCCCTTGGCTGTGCCTTTGTGGAAGGATTACAGACCAAAAGAGACGGTTACCTGACCACTGCCGCCTGTGCCAAACATTTTGCGGTGCATTCCGGTCCCGAGGCTCTGCGTCACAGTTTCGACGCCAAAGCTACGAAGAAGGATCTGTGGGAAACTTATCTTCCCGCTTTTGAAGCTCTGGTGACACAGGCTGATGTGGAAGCTGTCATGGGTGCTTATAACCGTACCAACGAGGAACCCTGCTGTGCTCACTCCTATCTTATGGAGGAGGTGCTTCGCGACAAATGGCATTTTGAAGGACATTACGTTTCCGACTGCTGGGCGATCCGTGATTTCCACGAGGGACATCATGTAACTGCATTTCCGGAGGATTCCGCCGCTCTTGCCCTGGAAAAGGGTTGTGATTTAAACTGCGGCTGTACCTATGAATATATTTTACAGGCATATAAACAGGGAAAGGTAACCGAAGAAGAAATCCGCCGCAGTGCAGAACGTCTTTTCACCACCAGATACCTGTTAGGACTCTTCGATCACAGTTCCCTGGACGAAATTCCCTACAATGTGGTGGGCTGTAAAGAACATCGGGAACTGGCTTATCAGGCCGCTGTGGAAAGCTGTGTTCTGTTGAAAAATGACGGTACACTGCCTCTGTCCTTGAAAGATAACAAACGCATGGCTGTCATCGGCCCCAATGCCGACAGTCATGCCGCACTGGTTGGTAACTACAACGGTACCCCGCCCCGTTCCATCACTGTAGTGGAAGGAATTACAAGAATCTGCGAGGATACCGGCTGGGATGTCAATTATGCAGAGGGATGTCTGCTCTATGATGACCCTTCCGTACGAAAGGTATTCCAGAACTACCGTATCCCCGAAGCTGTGGCATTGGCAGAATCCTGTGACCTCGCCATTGTATGTGTCGGTCTCGACTCCACACTGGAAGGAGAACAGGGAGATGTGGGTAATGCATTTGCCAGTGGAGACAAGCCAGATCTGCTGCTTCCCAAGATCCAGAGGGATCTGGTAGAACAGGTCATCGCTACCGGTACTCCGGTGATTCTGATTGATCTGGCCGGAAGCCCCATCGATCTGTCCGCTTACGAAGATCAAGTGCCTGCAATACTGCATGCCTGGTATCCCGGCGGAGAAGGCGGACGGGCCATTGCAGACATCCTGTTCGGCAAAGTATCTCCCGGCGGCAAGCTGCCCCTTACCTTCTATTATAATGACGGACCGCTGCCAGACATTACCGATTATCATATGACCGGACGCACTTACCGTTATTTTGAAGGCAGACCCTGGAAGCCTTTTGGTTTCGGACTCACCTACGGAGAATTACAGATCACAGAAGCAAAAGTAACTGAAGTTGATTACACGAAGGAGATTCCTTCCGCACAAATCACAATACATTGCCAGAATCCCACGGATCGTGACTTAAGTGATGTTTTACAGGTATATGCCCATGTAAACGGTTCTTCCAACGAAGTTCCCAACCACAAGCTGGCTGCGTTCGAACGGATCCGTCTGGATGCCGGAGAAAGCAAAGAATTCCGGATCACCATTCCGCCCATGGCCTTTACCACGGTGGACAATTCCGGCAACAGAGTATTTGATGGCACTTCTGCTACACTTTATCTGGGATTTTCCCAGCCGGACCTCACAGAAGAAGATCAGAAGATCTATACAGGCAACAGAGGCCAGGTATTCGCGGTCACTTTATAATGAGCATTATGGTGGTAAACCATTTGCTATAGAGAGATGTATTTTTAAAACAAGGAGGATAAATCCTCTCCTCGCCATAGGGGCTCGGATTTTCCTTCGGAAAACAAGGAGGATAAATCCTCTCCTCGCCATAGGGGCTCGGATTTTCCTTCGGAAAACAAGGAGGATTACAATGAAAAGAAACAAGATCTTAAGCCTGTTGCTGTCAGTTTCCATGCTGACTGCACTCACCGCCTGCGGAAGCCAGGGTTCCGGCACCCCCGCAGCATCCACCACCGATAGCGGAAGCACCGCTTCTTCTGTTGCCGAGAGTACCGCTTCTTCCGATGACAGTTATGTACTGGACAAGGTCACTCTCGTCGTAGACGGTACCTTTAATGCATCTGTGGATGCTTATCAGGACAAATTCGTCGAACAATGGGACACAGCTGTCAGTGAAGCACTGGGTCATCCCATCAGTCTGAATATCCAGCAGTTAGACCATTCCAGCTATGTAGATGGCGTTGGCCGTCTGTTTGCCAGCGGTGATTACCCCGATGTCATTCTGCTGAATGCCGGTCAGTATGCCGAATATGCCAAAACCGGTCTTCTGTGGGATATGACAGATGCTTATGATAACGCAAAATTCCAGAGCCATATGGTACTGCCCGCAGTTAACCAGAGCGTTCGTATCGACGGCAGACAGTATGGTCTGTCCACCGGTCTTGGCGGCGGTTGTATCACTTATGTAAAGCAGGCATGGCTGGATGCAGTCGGCATGAAGGCTGAGGATATTACCGACTGGGATTCCTACTATGCAATGTTAAAGGCATTCACCGAGCAGGATCCCGATGGCAATGGCAAGAACGATACCTACGGCGTAGCTGCAGCAGGCTTTATCGGTTCCGAGGCTCCTTACACCAACTATCTGCCTCAGTTCTGGCAGAACGCATATCCCAGCTTCACCTATGATGAGAACGGTGTATGGTATGACGGTTTCAACACCCAGGAGACCAAAGATGCTCTGCTTCGTTTACAGCAGGCTTACGCAGACGGTGTCATCGATCCCGAATCCCTGACCATGGGTACCAAGGATGTCCGTGAAAAATGGTGGTCTTCCGATCAGTCCGGTTCCTTCGGTGCTTTCACCTACTGGTCCGGTTACTGGAACGATAACCTGGTTAACAACATGGATAAGAACGGTGTAGATTCCGGACTGGCAAGACTGGCCCCCATCGCTGAAATGGATGGCTACCTGAACAGAGAATCTCCTGTATACTGCATCATTGATGACGGTGACGGCGATGATTCCAGAGAACAGGCAATCTTCGATGCAGTCTTCGAGACCATGTTCGACGGCGGTACTGTACAAACCCTGTGGGTATACGGTGCAGAAGGCTACCACTGGTCTACCGAAGCTGAGACCATTGTCACCGGCGAAGGCACTGATAAGGAAAAGACCTATGAATACAAGGACGGTGAGTTCCATCTGCGTCTGAATCCTTCCGATCCCAGTGCATTATGGAAAAAGAATGCTATCGATCCTTCTTCCATGATCTGCTCCTTAGAGAATGGTTTTGAATCCGCTACCGATCTGACCAAGGAATGTAACGAGTTCTTCTCCGAACACAGCGTAGACGCTCCCCACTCTGCTTCCTGTGACGGTATTACCAACTACGGCGGTACGATCAATGATGCCAAGAACGTAGTCATCGCCGAGGTTGTTGTAAAGGGCGGAGATGTAGATGCCGCTATGGACAATTATGTTAAGACTACCCAGGATATGGTAGACGAGATCCTCGGACAGCTGAATGCAGACTAAATAGTAAAAAATAACCGATTAGCAACCTGCTCCGCCGGGCGCACTAAAAAAGCCGCTTCACAAAAATGTGGGACGGCTTTTTACGGTAACTGGAAGGTTAGTTTGGTGTAAATAGTCCAAAAACGATGAATTCCGTACAAAAAAAGTTCCT
>ERZ791887.513-NODE-513-length-37010-cov-5.303477_pt1 | contig 37010 bp, 31 predicted proteins | sample MGYA00510157_ERZ791887 | MGnify/ENA primary metagenome ERZ791887 (study PRJEB30046, sample SAMN00792112) | human gut metagenome | study: EMG produced TPA metagenomics assembly of the A metagenome-wide association study of gut microbiota in type 2... | reverse complement strand
GAGCCGGGGGCGCTTCGCGCCACAGAGTGCATACCAAAGAGAGAGGAACATCATATGAAAGTTGTGAAATTCGGCGGAAGCTCCATGGCGGATGCCAATCAGTACCGCAAGGTGCGGGATATTCTGCTGGCCGACCCGGAGCGCCGGGTGGTAGTGGTTTCCGCCGCCGGAAAGCGGAACAGTCAAGACCATAAAATCACCGATTTGCTGTATCTTTGCCATGCCCACACCCAGTACGGGGTGGACTGCTCCAATATTTTTGAAATGATTCGCTCCCGCTACCTGGAAATCCGGGACGAGCTGGGCATCGACCTGGATTTGGAAACGGAGTTCGCCGCCCTCAAGAGCGGCCTCGACCGGAAGATGGTCAGCCAGGATGAGCTTGCCAGCCGGGGTGAATATTTCTCTGCCAAGCTCATGGCGACCTACCTGGGCTTTGCTTTCGTGGATGCCGCCGACTGGGTACGCTTCAAGTACGATGGAAGCGTTGACCAGGCCGCAACCTATGGTCTTTTAAAAGAGCTGGACAAAGGCTTCGGCATGGTCATCCCCGGCTTTTATGGCCGGATGCCCGACGGCAAAATCCGCACCTTCTCCCGGGGCGGCTCCGACATCACCGGGGCTTTGGCGGCGGCGGCGCTGGATGCCGACGTGTATGAAAACTGGACGGATGTATCCGGCATCCTCATGGCCGACCCCCGCATTGTGGATAACCCTGCCACCATTCCCGAGGTCACCTATGACGAGCTGCGGGAGCTGAGCTACTCCGGTGCCCAGGTGCTTCACGAGGGCACCATCTTCCCCGTGCGGGAAAAGAACATTCCGCTGAATATCCGCAACACCAATGCCCCCGGCGATGCGGGAACCATGATTAAGGAATCCTTCGAGGGGGATTCCGACCCTAACCGCTTCCTCACCGGCATCACCGGCAAGAAGGATTTCAGCATCATTTCCATGAGCAAACGCGGCCTGAGCGGTGAAGTGGGGTATCTGCGCAAGGTGCTGTCCATCTTCGAGCGCCACAATATTTCCATTGACTATGTGCCCAACGGCATCGACAATGTTTCCGTTGTCCTGCCCACTGAGGCCATTGCCCAAAGTCTCTATTCCATCATGGCAGAGATTCAGAAGGAGCTGGAACCGGACACCCTCACCGTCCACGACCAGATTGCAGTGGTAGCCGCCGTTGGCCGAAAGATGGCTTTCCGCCCCGGCATTTCCGGCAAGATTTTTGCCACCCTGGGCGAAGCAGGTGTCAACATCCGCATGATTAACCAGGGTCCGGACGAACTGAACATCATCTTCGGCGTGGACAATAAGGATTTCAGAACCGCCATCCGGGTGCTGTACGATAGCTTTGTAAAATAATGGCGGCAGTGCCGCCATATCCCCCCGTATCAACTTATCCCTCATAAAATATCATCAAAATAGGAGTGAATCAATATGAAACAGTACACTGTAGCCGTCCTGGGTGCCACCGGTGCGGTAGGACAGGAAATGATGAAGATTTTGGCCGAACGGAATTTTCCCGTGGGCAAGCTGATTCCTCTGGCCTCTGCCCGCTCTGCCGGCAAGACCGTAACCTTCAAGGGCGAGGAAGTGACCATCCAGGAAGCCCGCGATGATGCCTTTGAGGGCGTGGACATCGTGCTGGGTGCAGCGGAAAACGACATTGCCAAGCGTTTCGCCCCCGCCATCGTAAAGGCCGGTGCTGTCTTTGTTGACAACTCCTCCGCCTTCCGGCTGGATGAAAATGTACCCCTGGTGGTTCCCGAAATCAACCCCCAGGATGTGAAGAACCATCACGGCATCATCTCGAACCCCAACTGCTCCACCATTATCACCGTCACAGCCGTCAATGCCCTCAATGCCATCAGCCCCATCCGCACCATGACTGCCTCCACCTATCAGGCTGTTTCCGGTGCCGGCGCAGGCGGCCCTGTGGAGCTGATGGGCGAAGTGGAGGCGCTGCTGAAGGGCGAAAGCTATCAGCCCAAGGTGTTCTCTCACCAGATTGCTTTCAACCTGATTCCTCAGATTGGCGGCGAACAGTTCGAGGGCTACACCAGCGAGGAAATGAAAATGCAGAACGAGGGACGCAAAATCATGCACCTGCCGGAATTGAAGGTCAGCTGCACCTGCGTCCGTGTCCCCGTGGTGCGCAGCCACTCCATCTCCGTCAGCCTCCATTTTGACCGCCCCGTTACCGTCGCTCAAGCACGGGAAGCCATCGCCAATGCCCCCGGCTGCCGTCTGGTGGACGACCTGGGCAGCAAGCAATACCCCATGCCTCTGGACACCAGCGACCAGGACATTGTCTTTGTTGGCCGCATCCGTCCCGACCTGACCGATCCCAACGGTCTGTGTCTGTGGTGCTGCGGTGACCAGGTGCGCAAGGGTGCCGCCACCAATGCCATCCAGATTGCAGAACTGCTGGTAAAATAAATAGCATTACCGCTTCGCACCAAAAAGTTCCCCTAAACCATATATAATGAGCCGAACCCATTTTTCGGGTTCGGCTCTTATTCGTTATTTTGCCTTTTTAATCTTACGCTTCTCTAAGCCATCCGCCATCTGCTTCAGGTGCTCCCGCAGGGGCAGCTCGGAATAGAAGGGACGGAAGAAATGATATTTGTGTTTGGCCGCATCCTCGGCCTGACGGATATGAAGCTTGAGCGCCTCATAGCGCACTACCACATCATACTCATTTGCAAATGCCCGCAGCTTTGCAACCAGGTTGGCCGAATGGGCAAAGTCCAGCAGGAACACGCCAAAATACATCCCAATAACGAAGCTGAACGCCAGGTTCCGGCTCAACCAATCCAGCGCTCCCAGGATGTGGGGATGAATCAAAAAATAGTACAGCGCACCGCCAACAGCCCAATACAGGGAGAACAGCGGGCAAATGATGCCCTGGATGTTGCCCCACTGATCACTGTAGTCCCACAGCCGTACCTTGGCAACCTTCAGGCACAGCAGCCCCGCAATGTACTCAATGCCGGTCATGGCAACCGCCATCAACAAAAACATAACAAATTTGTTCATCCATGGCAGTCGCCCCTCCAGGCTGGCCAGCAGATACAGGGCGCACAGCCCATTGCCATAGATTGGCAGGCACGGACCGGTGCAAAAACCGGGGTTAATCCACTTGTGCTCCGTGTTGGCACCGGAAACAAACCGGCGGTAGAACAGCTCCAGCACCCAGCCGAAGGTGGAACCGATGGAAAACAGAAATGCCAGTGTCAGAAACAGGTTCATGATTGTTACCTCCTCAGCAGAAGAATCCCCCCGTCACCCAAAAGAAAATCAGGGTAAACGGAACCACAAAAATAAGGCTGTCAAACCGATCCAGCAATCCGCCGTGACCGGGAATCAATGTACCAAAGTCCTTGATGCCGGTGATGCGTTTCACCACGGACATACTCAGGTCGCCAAACTGCGCCAGCACGTTGGCAATGACGGCATACACCAGCAGCAGCCCATAATTGACGGACACCGCCTTTAGCTTGCTCAGCACCAGGGCATACAGCAGGCAGAAGGCCACAGCGGCAGCCATCCCGGCGGCAGAGCCAAGCAGGGTCTTATTGGGGCTGACAGCAGGAAGCAGCTTACGCTTGCCATATCTGCTGCCAATGAGATAGGCAAACACATCCGTTGCAAAGCACTCGGTAATGCACATCATGGTCAGGTGAATGCCGAAGGGCAGCGCCCGCAAAGCGATGATGGAGCGCAGCTGGGCACATACCAGAACAGAAAGTACCACAAAGCTCCAGCCATTTTTCAGCTGCATTCTGGGCTGAAACACCATCAGCAGGGTGAAAAACGGAAGGGAAACACCCAAACAGAAGGCAGCAATCCGAGCCTCCTCCTCTGCATTCCAGAAGCTCAGCAGCCCTGCCGCCAGCAATACCAGCGTGAACAGTGCTTCCTTGGTGATCTGGCCGGTGGCCTCGCCCAACTCATAAACGCAGAAGCAGCACAGCGCAGCGGCGGCTCCCTGAATGACAATGGGCACACCGGAATAATACAATATTGTGTAGCAAATCAGGGCAATCAGCCCGGCACTGGTGGTTCTCTTTTTCATGCAATCCCTCTTTTTCAGTTTGTTTGGGTTATAATTCGTGCCGCATTATCTGCGATGGTGTGCAGGCAGCGGTATAGGGTCGCCAGTTCCTGACTACTCACCCCCTGCTGGATTTCCCGAACAAAGGCCTCCTGGATGATAAGCCCCTTCTGCACCACTGCATCCGCTTTTTGGGTACATCGCAAATGCACCTTCCGCCGGTCATTGTCATCACCTTGCCGCAGAAGATAGCCCTCGCTGACCAGCTTGTTGACGTTGATGGAAATGATGTTTTCTTTCAACCCCCGCAAGCTGCTGATTTCCCTGGCAGTGCTGTGCTCCGGGTTGTTGTGCAGGAACATGAGAATGTCGAAGGCGGTCTGCGGCAGTCCCAGCTCCCGGCACAGAGGTTTGCAGTAGGCACTGTAGGCCTCCATACAGGTACGCAGTGCCCCGAGATTCAGTTTGGAATCCATGGGTATTTTCCTCGATTCATCATTGAATGCTTCAAATTTGAACTTTTCTATTATATTGATTTATGCCGGAAAAAGTATGAATATTCTGTAAACATTTGAATTTCTCCACCGGGAGGACGGTGGTGTCGCCGTATTGCAGGGGCAGCGGGACAGCCGCAGCTTGCAGGAAGAAAATTTTCCAAAAAGTTCTTGACAAACTGAAGAATCCATGCTAAAATCATCAAGCTGAATCCGGGAAGCAGAGCTGTGCGGGTGTAGTTCAATGGTAGAACACCAGCCTTCCAAGCTGGATACGCGGGTCCGATTCCCGTCACCCGCTCCACATTTTATGCGCCAGTAGCTCAGCTGGATAGAGCAACTGCCTTCTAAGCAGTAGGTCGGGGGTTCGAGTCCCTTCTGGCGTACCAATTCAGCAAATTACATATGGTGGATATGGCCTAGTTGGCTAAGGCGTCAGATTGTGGCTCTGAAGATCGTGGGTTCGAGTCCCATTATCCACCCCAGATAACGCATCAGGTTTGATTCATTTTCAAACCTGATGTTTTTTTATGTAAAAAATCATCCTGCATTTTTGCCGGAATGAAGCCGTTCCAAAAGCTTGCCAATTTATTTTTGAAACCAATCCGAGCGGTACTTAAATATTTTGCTGTTTGTGCAGAATAAAATTTACCAGGAATTTAGAAAAAGCGTCAGACACAACTCTGTTTTGCCCAAAGTGTACGCCCACCGCGTACATTTGTTGTTTCTGCACAAAAACACAATTTATTCACAATTGAATCTAGTCGTTTTTCCCTTGTTGACAAATGTCTTTCCATGAGATACAATAGGCACAAATTCAAGGGGAGGTAACCGGAAATGATGAACGCAAAGGCTTTTATGAATTCTGCTTCTTTCTGCGGCTGTCAGGCTTCCGCGGCTTCCTTTGATGCCCGAATTATCCGTGCTCTGCTGGACACTGCCTCCATTCTGGTGGTGTCCATTTGCGTACTGGATGTACGACTGCTAGGGTAGCTCTGGCCGGGATTTCACACTGTATGAAAGAACGGTTGCAGATTCTCCTGCGACCGCTTTTTTATAGAAAGGATTCGGAAGATTGCGGAGCCTTTCAGTATTCAACAAAGGAGAAACGAAAAATGAAAAAGTTACTTGCTTCTGTTCTGTCCCTTGCAATGACTGCCACCATGTTTGTTGGTGCTGCCTCCGCCGATGCCGGCACGGTGAAGATTGGTATGTCCGGCCCCCTGACCGGCGGCGCTGCCGTTTACGGCACCTGCGTTGCCCGCTCTGCACAGATTGCCGTTGACGAGGTCAACGCTCTGGGCGGCCTCCAGTTTGAGCTGAACTGCCAGGACGACGAGCACGATGCTGAAAAGGCTGTTTCCGCTTACAACGCCCTGAAGGACTGGGGCATGCAGATGTTCTGCGGCACCACCACCACCAAGCCCTGCCTGGCTGTCGGCCCTCTGGCCAACGAAGACCACATCTTCATGGTCACCCCCTCCGCTTCTGCCGTTGACGTTGCCTACACCGGCGACAACGTGTTCCAGGTTTGCTTCACCGACCCCATGCAGGGCACTGTGTCCGCTGAAGTGATTGCCGAGAAGGGTCTGGGTTCCAAGGTTGGCGTGATTTACGACTCCTCCGATGTCTACTCCACCGGCATTCTGGAGACCTTCGTGGAAGAAGCCGAGCAGAAGGGTCTGGATGTTGTCTGCACCGAGGCTTTCACCGGCGACACCAAGGCTGACCTGAGCACCCAGGTGACCAAGTGCAAGGAAGCCGGTGCTGACCTGGTGTTCCTGCCCATCTACTACACCGAAGCTTCCTCCATCCTGTCCTACGCAAACCAGATTGGCTACAAGCCCGTGTTCTTCGGCGTTGACGGCATGGACGGCATTCTGGACGTGGAAGGCTTTGATACCGCTCTGGCCAACGGCCTGTATATGCTGACCCCCTTCGCCGCTGACTCCAAGGATGAGCGCACCGCTGCTTTCGTTGCCAAGTACAAGGAGCTCTACAATGAAACTCCTAACCAGTTCGGTGCCGATGCTTATGATGTGATTTGGGCTATGTACCAGGCTTGCAATGCAGCCGGTGTCGATGGCAGCGAGTCCAACGAAGAAATCTGCGCAAAGATGATTGAGCAGTTCACCACCATGACCTACGACGGCATCACCGGTGCCGGCATGACCTGGGACGAGGACGGCTTCGTTTCCAAGGCTGGCTCCATCGTGGTTATCCAGGATGGCGCTTACGTCTCCGTTGACTAATTAAAACGCATACCAAAAGGGGGAGCATTTCACTCCCCCTTTTTGGGCAAGAAGCAGCAGCTGATAAGAAAGGCTGCACGGCGGCCTCTGTTATAAACTGTTGAAGGGAGAAAAACGCATATGAACATCCTGCAATACTGCATAAACGGAATCAGCATTGGCTCCATTTATGCCATCATCGCGCTGGGCTATACCATGGTCTACGGTATTGCCAAAATGCTGAACTTTGCCCACGGTGATATTATCATGGTGGGCGCGTACATTTGCTACTGCGTTACCAATTACCTGGGGATGCCCCCCATTTTGGGCATTCTTGCCTCCATGGCGGTGTGTACCCTTCTGGGCATCGTCATTGAGGGTCTTGCCTACAAGCCCCTGCGCGGCACCCCCAGTCTGGCAGTGCTGATTACCGCCATCGGCGTGAGCTACTTTCTGCAAAATGCCGCTCAGCTCATCTGGGGCTCCAACCCCAAGAGCTTCACCAGCGTGGTTTCCACCATCAAGCCCTTCCTTTTGTTTGGCAGCCTGACCATCACCGGTGAGGTTCTGGTGACCGTGGTGGTTTCCGTGGTAATTATGCTGGTGCTGACCTGGTTCACCTCCAGCACCCGCATTGGCAAGTCCATGCGCGCCGTGTCCGAGGATCGGGATGCCGCCCAGCTCATGGGCATCAACGTCAACAAAACCATCTCCATCACCTTTGCCATCGGCTCTGCGCTGGCAGCAGTGGCCGGTGTGCTGATGTGCTCCTCCATCCCTGTGCTCCAGCCCACCACCGGCTCCATGCCCGGCATCCGCGCCTTTACGGCAGCCGTGCTGGGCGGCATCGGTTCCATTCCCGGTGCCATGCTGGGCGGCGTTTTACTGGGTATCATCGAAACCTTTGCAAAGGCATTTCTGTCCACCCAGTTCTCCGATGCCATTGTGTTCGGCGTTCTGATTATCATTCTGCTGGTCAAGCCCGCAGGTCTGCTGGGCAAGCGCGTGCAGGAGAAAGTGTAAGGTGACGATATGAAAAAGACACTGCTGAAAAAGGACAATTATAAGAATATTGCCACCTATCTGGTGGTGATTGTCGCCTTTGTCATCATGCAGACCCTGAGCAATCAGGGCAAACTGGGCAGCGCCGTCACCGGCTATCTGGTTCCCGTGTGCTGCTATATCGTGCTGGCCGTCTCCCTGAACCTGCTGGTGGGTGTGTGCGGTGAACTGAGCCTGGGACACGCAGGTTTCATGGGTGTGGGTGCGTTTTCCGGCGTGGTTCTGGCAACGCTCCTCAAGGACACCGTGCCCAGCCCCGTGCTGCGGCTGATTCTTGCCATGGTCTTCGGCGGAGTGCTGGCCGGTATCATCGGCTTTGTCATCGGCGTTCCCGTGCTGCGTCTCCGGGGCGACTATCTGGCCATTGTGACGCTGGCCTTCGGCGAAATCATGAAAAACCTGATTGGCAATATGTATGTGGGCATTGACGACAGCGGCTTCCGCTTCGTGCTGGCTACCGCAAAGCCCAAGCTGATTGGCAAAGGGCACAAGTGGATTCTCTCCGGTGCCATGGGCATCACCGGCATCAAACGAATTTCCACCTTTGCCGTTGGCTTCGGCCTGGTGCTGTTTACTCTGTTTGTCGTGCTGAACATCATCAACTCCAAGGAAGGGCGCGCCATCAAAGCCGTCCGGGACAATCGGATTGCCGCCGAGTCCGTGGGCATCAATGTCACCGCCTTCCGCATGAAGGCATTTGTGGTTTCCGCTTTCCTGGCCGGTATGGCCGGTGCGCTGTACGGCCTGAATTTCTCCTCCCTGGATGCGGCCAAGTTCAATTTCAACACCTCCATCAACATTCTGGTCTTTGTGGTGCTGGGCGGCATGGGCAACATTCTGGGCAGCGTCATTTCCGCCACAGTGCTGTACATTCTGCCGGAGGCCATGCGCGGCCTCAATGACTACCGCATGATTATCTACGCCATTGTGCTGATTCTGGTGATGCTGTTTACCTGGTCCCCCAAGGTCAGTGAGTGGAACTCCGTCCTGGTCGACAAGGTAAAGCATATGTTTGTAAAGCAGACAAAGGAGGCTGAGGTGAAATGAATAACCATTATCCCAAAAAGACCGTTCAGATTCCTACTTTTAATACCTACCGGGAATCCGATGCCGGCAAGCCCCTGGTGCTGGATGTGCGCAACCTGGGCATCGACTTTGGCGGCCTGACCGCTGTGGACAGCTTCAACGTCTCCCTGGGTCCCACAGAAATCTGCGGCCTGATCGGCCCCAACGGTGCAGGCAAGACCACCATCTTCAACCTGCTTACCGGCGTGTACCAGCCCACCCGCGGCTCTGTGCTGATTAACGGCATCGACACCAAGGGGATGTCCACCCATAAGGTGACGAAGCTGGGCATTGCCCGTACCTTCCAGAATATTCGTCTGTTCACCGACATGACCGTCTTGGACAATGTAAAAGTGGGTATGCACAATCAAATCAAGTGCAATTTCTTCTCCAGTATGCTCCATCTGCCCAGCTATTATGTTGCCGAACGCAAGGCAAACCAGCGAGCCATGGAGCTGCTGGACTTCATGGGGCTGGCTGACCTGGCCGACCAGAAGGCAGGCTCCCTGCCCTACGGCGTGCAGCGCCGGTTGGAGATTGTCCGTGCTCTGGCCACCAATCCCAGCATCATCCTGCTGGACGAACCCGCCGCCGGTATGAACCCCAGCGAAACCACCGAGCTGATGCATCAGATTCGCCGCATCCGCGACACCTTCCACATTGCTATTTTCCTGATTGAGCATGACATGAACCTGGTGATGAACGTGTGCGAAACCATTGCCGTGCTGAACTATGGCCGCCTGATTGCCAAGGGCACGCCGGAGGAAATCCGCCAGAATCCCACCGTTATCGAGGCTTATCTGGGCAAGGAGGACGCATAAATGAGTATGCTGAACATTGACGACATCCATGTGTACTATGGTGCGATTCACGCCATCAAGGGTGTTTCTTTTGAAGTGAACGAGGGCGAAATTGTGGCGCTGATTGGTGCCAATGGTGCCGGTAAAAGCACCATTCTGAAAACCGTTTCCGGCCTGATGCACCCCCGCCAGGGCTCCATCACCTTCTGCGGCGAGAACATCACCCACATCGATTCCTACAAGCTCCTGGGGAAAGGACTGGCACACGTTCCGGAAGGCCGCCGTATTTTCCTGCAAATGAGCGTGCAGGAGAATCTGGAGATGGGCGCATTTATCAAAAAGGCCGTCAACCCCCAGGATTTAGAGATGGTTTTCCAGCTGTTCCCCCGGCTGAAGGAGCGGCGCAAACAGGTAGCCGGAACCTTGTCCGGCGGCGAGCAGCAGATGCTTGCCATGTCCCGCGCCCTCATGAGCCACCCCAAGCTGATGATGCTGGACGAGCCATCCATGGGACTTGCTCCCATTCTGGTTGACCAGATTTTCGAGATTATAAAGGAATTGCACAAGCAGGGAACAACCATTCTGCTGGTGGAGCAGAACGCCCGCAAGGCGCTTCAGATTGCCGACCGCGCCTATGTGCTGGAAACCGGCAACATCACGCTGTCTGGAACAGGCGCGGAGCTGGCAAAATCCGATGAAGTGCGCAAGGCATATCTGGGCGGCTGATTCAATTTTCGTCAGACCCGCATAGAATGGAATAACACAAAAGCTGCTGGAGAACCTCTCCGGCAGCTTTTTTGATAGGAGGATATGCAAATGTGTCGCAGAAAAGACCTATACTGCTGCTGTCTGTTCTGCTTCGGACTGGGAATTTTATTCGGCAAGTGCGTGGAGTCCTGGATTTTCTGCGGATGTATCGCCATCGCCTGCTTCTGTATGCCGCTGACCAAACGAAGATGAAGAATGACGCTCTGTAGGGGCGGATAGCATCCGCCCACAACCCTGGATTTTAGCAAGCACCCGGTTGGATGCTACACAGCGTCATTGACCGGCGATGCTATCGCTTACATCATTTCCTCGATGTGGTACACATAGTCCAGAGAACGCAGGGCATCGATGATATCCGCGTGCTTTTTATAGTGTTTGAGTTCTGCACTGGCAACGGTGAAGGACACGGAAAAAACACTGATACCGGAATTGAGATAGGCAGGATTTGCCTCAATGTCATCAATTCGGATGCCCAGCGCCCGGACGGTGGAAACAAAATCCGGTAAATCGCTCTTGTTTTTCAGCTCCAAATGAACTTCAAAATGATTGGAGCGATCTTTGAGCATCTTTTCCAATGCCGGCAGGCTGGACATACAGGTGAGCATAAACAGGAACAATCCCAGCGATAAGGTGTAAAGCCCCGCGCCCACAGCCATGCCCAGCACAATGCAGCACCACAGCCCCACCGAGGTTGTCAGCCCCTTGATTTGGCTCTTGGAGCTGTAGAGAATGGAATTACTGCTGATGGTGGCCGTACCGATGATGGCAGCGGCGGACAGCACCGGCAGTGCCATTCCCTGCTGCATCAGGTATATGTCCAGGAGCATGGTTCCCGTGCCCGCCAAGCTGACCAAAATAAAGGTACGCAATCCGGCGGAATGCCGCTTGCTGGAACGCTCACAGCCAATAACAGCCGAAAGCACCAAACTCAGCAGCAGCCGCAAAATCACCGTGCCCAGGCTCAGCTCGGCGCTCCACGCGCCAAGAAGATGAAGGGCAATCCAATCTGCTTTCATATCGTTTACCTCCGCATATAGATGTAGCGCCGCTGTGCCTGGGTGTGCGTCAGGTGCTCCTCGGCAGCCTCGGTAAAGGCTGCCTCCTCCTCGGTCATGGCGGCTTCGTGCTCCGGCAGCTCCTGCTGAATCTTCTGAATCCGCTCAATCAGCAGCTGCACATCGGTTTTTGGCTGGCCGGTTTCGGTGACTTCCTCCACGGGAACCACTTCCTCCAGCCTATTGGAATAGGATTTTGAAAGATACAGTGCCAGCTTGGCACAGGCCGGACCGATCAGCTCGTACAGCACGCTGGATGCCAAAATGATGGTCTGCAAATCCTTGCCCATGTTGCCGCCCAGGGTACGCGCGCCCAGTGCGGCCAGGCCAATGGCCACACCCGCCTGGGGAATCAGCGCCAACCCCAGGTAGTTGCGCACCAGCTTTCCCTTGCCAACCATCCAGCAGCCCAGCCACGCGCCGCAGTATTTGCCAAGAATGCGCACCAGAAAATAGCTGGCTCCAATGACCAGCAGAGGCACGCCATTCATGGCTCCCTCCGCCGACAGCAGCGCATCCAGCTGGAAGGACATACCGGATCGTACAAAGAACAATAGCAAAATGGGTGGGCTGAAATATCCCAGCTGCTTGAATAGCTTGTCGTTTTCCGCAATATTGGTGTAAACCGTGCCCATGGCCATGCAGCCCAGCAGCGGCGAAACATCCAGCAGGGCACAGATGCCGCAAAAGGAAAACAGCAGGGCAATGGAAATAATCAGCTTATTATCTGTGGAGCGCCGGGTAGGCATCAGCAGCTTCATAAGCAGGCCAAACACACCGCCCAGCGCCATTACCACCAGGTTCAGGCCAATGGGCTTTGCCAGGGTTCCGATGGTGACGCTCCCCGCCCCCTTCATGGAGGAAAGCGCCACAGAGATGGCCACGGAGTACAGCACCAGCCCCACCACATCGTCCAGGGCAACCACTTGCAGCAGGGTGTCCACAAAGTCCCCCTTTGCCCCGGTCTGGCGAATGGTCATCATGGTAGAGGCAGGTGCCGTGGCAGAGGCCAGGGCAGCCAGCACAATGGAGAAGGCCAGCTCCAGCCCCAATATCCAATAGGTAAGTACAAACACAAACACAGAGGCAAGCACCGCTTCCGCCACGGTAATCAGCACCACCTTCATGCCGTTGCGCCGCAGCACCGATAACTTAAAAAATTCACCGGTGGAAAAGGCAATAAAGGCCAGGGCGATGTCTGAAAGAAAATCCGTCCCCTCAATGATACGCGGGGGAACCAGATTCAGGCAGTACGGACCAATGAGGATTCCCGCCACAATGTACGCCGTCACATTGGGCAGCCGCAAGAGCTTTGTCACCCGCGTCAGCAGAAAGCCGGAAAACAGCATCAGTGCCACAGAAATAATGACCGTTGGCACCGGTGGCAAGGCAAAAAGCCTCTGCCGCATGAGTTCCATGGAAGCCCCTCCTTTCTAAGCCAGATTACATAATATAATTATCGTATTATAATCAATTGTTGTGCAAATTGCAATACTAATTTTATTTATTTGGCAAACAACCTGGCGCGAAGCACCAAAGTCGTTTGCAAAAAATTTCAGCCCCCAGGGGCATCATCCCCCAGGGGCTGCATTTTTACTTGACGCTTTCCAGGAAGCGGACAAAGCCCGCTCTGCCCTGATCATCCAGCTTGTACACACCGGCATCCTCCAGCACCTGAGCAAACACCAGGCCGATTTCCCGGTGGAGAATCTCCTCCACGTTTTCACCGGTCACGTCATAGCGCTGCATAATCTCCTGCGCCCACTGCGCGTGCTTGGCAATGGCATCGCCATATTCGCTGGCGGGCAGCTTCTGCACCATGGCCTGCGCCAGCTCTGCCATTTCCGCTTTCAGGCGGCTGGGCAGAACTGCCAGACCCATCACTTCAATCAGGCCGATGTTCTCTTTCTTGATGTGGTGGAGCTTGGCATGGGGATGGTAAACGCCCATGGGATGCTCCTCAGTGGTGATGTTGTTCCGCAGCACCAAATCCAGCTCAAAATTCTCGCCCCGCTTCCGGGCAATGGGGGTAATGGTATTGTGGGGCTGCCCCTCGGTCTCGGCAAAGATGAAGCAGGCAGGGTCGGAATAGCTCCGCCATGCTGCCAGAATCTTGCTTGCCAGCTCCACCAGACGGCTGTCATCCTTGCAGCTCAGGCGGATGCAGCTCATGGGCCAGTGGACGATACCGGCGGTGACATCCTCAAATCCGGCAAAGCTCCAGGGAAACTCTACGGGTGCCTTCTCCATGGCGAAGGTATACCGTCCGCCCTGGAAATGGTCGTGGCTCAGGATGCTGCCGCCCACAATGGGCAGGTCGGCGTTGGAGCCAACAAAATAGTGGGGGAACTGCTTCACAAAGTCCAGCAGCTTCCGGAAGGTGGCATTTTCAATCTTCATGGGGGTGTGCTGCTGGTTGAAGACGATGCAATGCTCGTTATAGTAAACATAGGGGCTGTACTGCAAGCACCAGGCGCTGTTGTTGATGGTCACGGGAATGACCCGGTGATTCTCTCTGGCGGGATGGTTCATCCGTCCGGCGTAGCCCTCGTTCTCCACGCACAGCTGGCACTTGGGATAGCCGCTCTGGGGGGCATTCTTGGCTGCTGCAATGGCCTTGGGATCCTTCTCGGGCTTGCTCAGGTTGATGGTGATGTCCAAATCGCCATAGGCGGTGGGGGTGACCCACTTCACGTCCCGGGCAATCCGATCCCGGCGGATGTAGTTGGTGTTCTGGCTGAAATCATAGTACCAATCCGTCGCCGCCTCGGCGCTCTTGTTGTACAGCTCCTCAAAGGTATGGCGCACCACGCTGGGCCAGGGAGTGAGGCAGCCCATCAGCTTGGTATCGAACAGCTCCCGTGCGGTGCCGTTGTCCTGGCAGATGCCCCGCTCGACTGCGTTCTGGGTCAGCACCTCCAGCATTTCATGAAGTGCCAAGGGGGTTGCGTCCTCACTGGGGGCATACTCGTCCAGCCCCATGGTCAAAAGAAGCTGATTGCGGACGAAAATCTCATCTGCGGGCTGGATGAGATGTTTCTCCATGCCGTATTTGACCAGCTGGTCGATTGCATTTGTTACCATAGTGATCTCCTTTTCATTCAATAAAATTGCTGCTGTTCATTTTTTCGGACAAAATCTTTGGCTCTGCCCAAAAGGGTGCTGCCCTTATATCTCCTCCAGCAAGCAAACTGCGTGGCAGCTCATGCCCTCGCCGCTGCCGGTAAAGCCCAGCTTTTCTTCGGTGGTTGCCTTGACGTTCACCCGTCCCACCGGAATGTCCAGCGCCCGGGCGATGTTTTGGGTCATCTGGGGAATGTATTCTTTCAGCTTCGGCTTTTGGGCAATCATGGTCACATCGATGTTGCCCACCCGATAACCGGCAGCGGTCAGCTTCTGCCCCACCGCCTCCAGCAGCTTCATGGAGTCCGCCCCTTTATAGGTCGGGTCTGTGTCGGGAAAATGGTAGCCGATGTCCCGCAGGGCTGCCGCCCCCAGCAGCGCATCCATCACCGCATGGAGCAGCACATCCGCATCGGAGTGCCCGTCCAGCCCCAGCGCATAGGGAATCTTCACGCCGCCCAAAATCAAATCCCGTCCGCTCACCAGCCGGTGAACGTCGTAGCCGTGACCAATTCTCATTGCATTTCCTCCAGAAGCATCTCTGCAATTTTCAAATCCATGGGGGTAGTGACCTTGAGATTTCGCTCGTCACCCTCCACAATTTTCACCTTCATGCCCAGCCGCTCCACCGCCGAGCAATCGTCGGTGACGGCAGCCTTTTCTTCCTCTGCCTGTTTCAGCGCACCCCGCAGCAGGTCAAAATCAAACACCTGGGGGGTCTGCACCGCTTGCAGGGTGGCTCGATCAGGGGTCTTTTCCACCAGTCCCCCTTTGACCACCTTGATGGTGTCCTTCACTGGCACCGCCGGGGCAGCTGCACCATAGCTGTTGGCGGCACGCACCGTGCGGTCAATCACCAGATTGGAAACCAGAGGTCTTGCCCCATCATGAATGGCTGCCAGCTGAATGTCTTCTGACAATGCGTTCAGCCCCTGCCACACCGATTCCTGGCGGCTGCCGCCTCCTGCCACCACCGCCCGCACCTTGTCCATTCCGGCACACAGGGCAGAAATGGGACGAATCAAATCCGGACGGGTGACAATCACAATTTCCGCAATGGCATCGCAGTTTTGGAAAGCGGCAGCCGTGCGAGCCACCATGGGCGTTCCGCCCAGGGGTGCCATCACCTTGTCGATGCCCCCCATCCGGGAGGCCGAGCCAGCCGCCACAATCACTGCGCCGCAGCGTTTCAGAGGCAGCGCCTTCCGCCCCAATTTTGTCAGCTTTTCCATATCCATGGTTACAGCTCCTTTACCAGCTGCTTGAACCGGTCACCCCGCTCCATGAAATTCTTAAACTGGTCAAAGGAGGCGCTGGCGGGGCTCATGAGCACAATGTCCCCCGGCTGAGCAGCCTTCGCTGCCGCCTGCACGGCGCTGTCAAAGTCGCCGCAGTCCACCATTTCCGGCTTCTGCCCCGGCTGGGCTTCCACGCAATCCCGAATCTTCCCCGCCGTGGCACCGCACAGGAACAGACGGGAAACATGATTGAAGATTTCCGGCCCCAGCACATCATAGGGAATGTGCTTGTCATAGCCACCGGCAATGAGAATCACCTTTTGGGAGAAGCTGCGCAGACCGGCAATGGTGCGGCTGGGAGAGGAGGCAATGGAGTCGTTATAGAATTTCACGCCGTCCTTGACCCGCACCAGTTCAATGCGATGCTCCACACCGCCGAAATTCTTTGCCACGGAGCAGATGCATTCATCGCTGACCAGTCCCTCCACCGCCGCCATGGCAGCCATGTAGTTTTCGATGTTGTGAACACCGGGCAGCAAAATATCATGCACATTGAGTACCCTCTGCCCCCGACGCACAATCCAGTCCCCCTCCTGCCAAACGCAGTTGGTGGGCGCTTTCCGGGAGAAGAAATGGGTCTCCCCCGCCCCGGAAAATCCGGCGGTAATGGCATTGTCTGCATTGAGCACCAGCAAATCCCCCGGCTTCTGGAAGCGGAAAATATTCTTCTTGGCTTCCACATATTCTTCCATGTCCTTGTGGACATCCAGATGGTTGGGTGCCAGATTGGTGACCACCGCCCGCTGGGGACTGCGGGTCATATCCATCAGCTGGAAAGAGCTAAGCTCCACCACCGCATAATCCTCCGCCTGCATCCGGCGGCACAGGGGCAGCAGGGGCGTGCCGATATTGCCCCCCAGCCACACGGTTTTCCCCGCCGCTTTCAGCATTTCCGCAATCAGCGTGGTGGTGGTGGTTTTGCCGTCGGAACCGGTGACGGCAATCAGATGGCAGGGTGCCACCTGGAAAAACACGTCCATTTCCGAGGTAATTTCCGCCCCCTGCTCCCGCAGGCGGCAAATTGCAGGCACATTGGGGTGCATTCCCGGGGTACGGAACACCACATCGGCGCTGACACCGTCCAGGTAGCCCTCCCCCACGCACAGCCGGCAGCCTGCCGCTTCCAGCGCCAGCACTTCTGCATCCAGCTTTTCCCGGGGGGTTTTGTCGCAGCCGGTGACATCACAGCCATATTCCAGCAGCAGCCGCACCAAGGGGCGATTGCTGACCCCCAGCCCCAGCACCGCTATTTTCTTCCCTTGCAGGGAATGGAAATAATTTTCAAACGCATTCATAAAAAATAAGAACCTCCTGATTGTACCGACAGAGGAACCCCCCTGTCCGTCAAGATTATGGGAGATAGCGCACATACCTTTTCTAGTATAGCTTTTTCAAAAAGAATTTGCAAGAGGATTTGACAATTCCCGCTGTTTGTGTTAAATTAAACCCGCAGCGAAGGCTGGACAGCTGCGGATGGAAACCGAAAGGTTCCAGATGAGGAAAGTCCGGGCTCCACAGGGCAAGGATAACGGGTAACGCCCGCCGAGGGTAACCTCAGGACAAGTGCAACAGAGAGATACCGCCCTGCCATGCAGGGTAAGGGTGAAAAGGTGCGGTAAGAGCGCACCCGGCCCATGGTAACATGGGTTTTACGATGTAAACTCTATCCCGGAGCAACGCCGTGGAGGGACAATAGGTTCGCCCGACCGTCCCGAGGAGGCGGCTTGACCCCACAGGCAACTGGGGGGCTAGATAGATGGCTGTCAAAACAGAACCCGGCTTATAGGCCTTCGCTGTATCAAAACAGGAGCTACGATTTGTAGCTCCTGTTTTGATTTTCCGGCGCTTCTAATCTTTGAGCGGTTACACATTGGCACACGCCATGTAGGGGAGGCTCTTAGCCTCCCGCCGTTCCCCGGTGCGAAGCACCCTTGCCTCCCCTGGAAGGGGAGGTGCCGAACGAACGTGAGGCAGAGGGGTTTGTTCGTTAAACAGAGTGTAAAACCCCTCAGCTTCGCTACGCTCAGCAGCTCCCCTTTCAGGGGAGCCGCGGGCGCTTTGCGCCACGGGTCGGCAAGTTGCCGACCCCTACAATGGCTGTGCAAAATCATAGGGCGCTGCAAAACCGTGGGGGCTGGCTTTCTATCGGATATAAAACATAATCTCTGTGATGTACTCGTTTTCATCCCCGGAGGAAATATAGTCATTGATGCAAAATTCATAGGAATCGGAGATGATTTCCAGCCCCCGCTCCCGGCAGAATTGCAGCAGCTTTTCATAGGAAACATTCACCGACGCATAGTCGCCGCAATGATAAATCCGTACCACCCGCCCCCTGGGCAGCAGACGGATATTCTTTGCCTTTTTTGTTTTTTCAATGGGCAAAAAGGCGGCGCTGGCCTGGATATACCGCCCCTCGACAATATGCCCATAGGGCACAATCACCCCGGTTTGGAAGTAGATGGGCAGCGCCTCCTGCAACGCCTGGGAGAAGCATTTTTTGGTGGCAATGCTGATTTCCCGGAAGGACTGGGGCTGCTCCACCGCTGCCCACAGCAGATACCGGGGCTTTGCTTCCCCAATGGTCACCTCCTGTAGCTCCCCGTGAAGTGCCATCACATTTTCCATCTGGGCACAGCGGTGTGCCAGCCGGTTCCGCACCAGCTGCAAATGGGCAATCTGCTGCTCCAGCACCGTCAGCTGCTTGCGCAGCACCACCAGGGAGGTGTCGATGGTATAGCTTTTCATGTGGGTCTGAATCTCCGCCAGAGAAAAGCCCATCTCCTTCATGATTAAGATGGTGTCCAGATAGTCAATCTGCTGGGCGGTGTAATAGCGGTAGTGGTTGCTGGGGTCCACATAGGCGGGCTGAAACAGCCCAATCTTATCATAAAAAATCAGGGTCTGCTTGGAGATGTTCTGATACCCCGCCAGCTCGCCAATGGAAAACATATCTTTCACGAAATCCCCCCTTGACAATATAGTTACTATATGCCTTATTATAGTGCCAGCGCTAAAAATTATCAAGCAGGAGATTAAAAAATGAAGTATTTTGAGAAAAAACTGTCCTATCCGCAATTTTTATGGTATTTGGTACCTTCGGTACTGAACATGATATTTTTATCCTTCTACACCACCATCGACGGCTTCTTCGTGTCCAAATACGCCGGCTCCGATGCCCTGGCAGGCATTAACATCGTCATCCCCATCACCTGTGTGATTTTCGGTGTCTCGGTGATGCTGGCAACCGGTGCCGGTGCCATCATCGGTGAGCGGCTGGGGCAAAAGCGGGAGCGGGAGGCCAATGAGATTTTCAGCTTCATCTGTCTGGTGCTGCTGGGGCTGTCCCTGCTGTTTACGGTGGGGGGCATCCTGCTGCTGAAGCCCATCTGCCTGTTGCTGGGCAGCAGTCAGCGGTTGCTGCCCCATGTGCTGCCCTATGCCCTGGTGATTTTCCTGGGCAGCATCCCCATGTCCTTCAAGCTGTTCTTCGAGTATCTGGTGCGCACCGACGGCCGCCCCAATATGGGCATGGCCATGTCCCTGACGGGTCTTGTGTGCAATGTGGTATTTGATTATTATTTCGTGGCTGTCCGGGGCATGGGCACGCTGGGTGCCGCCTGGGGCACCTGCCTGTCCATCACGGTGAGTATGCTGATTGGACTGGTGTATTTTCTGAAATTCAGCCACATCCGATTCTGCAAGCCCAAAATGGACTGGGGTATTCTCACCAAGTCCTGCACCAACGGCAGCAGCGAAATGCTCACCGAGATGTCCACCGGCATCACCACTTTCCTGTTTAATCTCATCATCATGAAGTATTATGGGGAAGACGGTGTCGCCGCCGTGACCATCATCATGTATATCTACTATTTCTTCATTTCCTTCTATATGGGCATTGCAGTTGCAACCGCTCCCATTGTCAGCTACAATGTAGGCGCTCAGAATTTTGACAAAATCAAAGAAACCCTTCGCCACAGCTTCCTGACTATCGCCATTACCTCCGTTTTGATTCTTGCCATCTCCCTAGGCTGCGGCAAGCCCATCATCCACCTGTTTGTGGAGGACGGCAATGTGTTTGACCTGACCTGGCAGGGCTTGAAGCTGTTCAGCCCGGTGTTTGTGTTCATCGGCTGGAACGTGTTCCTCTCCGGATATTTCACCGCCCTGGGCAACGGTTTGGTTTCCGCCCTGATTTCCACCCTGCGCTCCCTGATTCTGGTGGCTGTATTCATTCTGATTCTGCCCCGTATCATCGGCGTGTCCGGCATCTGGCTCACCATGCCCTTGTCGGAAACCGTGACCATCTTTATTGCGTTCTACCTGTACCGTGCTTACGGACGGCAGGTTATGGAGGGCAAGGGGATTTAGGGAAAACACAGTTGGATGGCGTAAGTTGATGATTTTGCATCGCTGCTGTAGGGGTCGCCAACCTCCGGTTTCCACCTCACCGGTAGGGGCGGCTCGAGCCGCCCGCAAAAAAATGAGTACGCTCCATTCAACGAAGGACACTCCCTCAGCTTCGCTTCGCTCAGCAGCTCCCTCAGAGAGGGAGCCAAGGGCACTTCGTGCCAGCGGGTCGCCAAGTTGGCGACCCCTACAAACTCAGAAATTTTTGGCAATTTCCATTCAGCGAACCACTCAGTTTCGTTCACTTCGGGAGGCTAAGAGCCTCCCGTACAACGGCTGTGGAAACCGCTGCAATGCCGCCTTCCAGTGGCTGCTCCCCCGGACTTTCGATAAAAATTTCTCCACAGCTATTGACCTTCTACCTTGTATATGGTGTATAATCCCGCTTGTAAAGCAAGAAACCACCCAAAAACCACAAGGAGGTATCCACAGAATGAACATCAAGGATGTGGAAAAAGCCACGGGGATTTCCAAACAGAACATCCGCTTCTATGAAAAAAGCGGGCTGCTTCATCCCCAGCGCAATGAAGAAAACGGCTATCGGGAATACACCGATGAGGAAATACGCATTTTGAAGCTGGTAAAAATGCTTCGGATGCTGGATATGCCCATTGAGCAGATTAAGCTGGTGCTTGTGTGTCCTCAGCAGATGCCCCATCTGCTGGCGCAGCAAACCCGGCTGCTGGAAGAAAAGCTGGAAAGCACCAAATACGCCATCACTCTATGCGAGAATTTAAGGAAGACCGGCTGCACCCCCGAAACGTTGGATGTGGATTCCTATTTGGAGCAAATGGAGCAGCATCCCGGCAGCTTCTTTGGCGGCTGGGTGTCCGATTACAAAAGCGTGAAGCAGTATCAGCACGAAAAGGCCTTTACCTTTACGCCGGACGATGCCATTACCGATCGCTACAGCTTTGCAAACGCCCTGTATGACTACGCCCAGAAAAATGGCAGGGAAATCACCATCACCAAAGAGGGGCTGTATCCAGAATTTGTGATGGATGGTGTGGAATATGTAGCGCAGCGCAATACCACCGCCATCCGGGGCTTCCCGGTGACCACCGTGCAATGCACCCGAAAGGACAGCGCTCAAGATGAAGATTATCACCACGGGCGGAAGAAGTGGCTGCGGCTGCTGCGGATTTGCTGGCCCGCAATCTTCGAGCTGGTGTTCCTCATGGTCACCAGAGGCAGCCAGTGGCTGCAAGGCATGATTTCCAGCACAGAGGGCATCCTGCTGCTGGCAACGCTGACGGTGGTGTGTGTGGCAATGTGCATTCGCAATTACTATCTGTTTTGGAATTTAACGGATTGAGAACCCCCCTCCGAATGGGCGTTCCATTCGGAGGGGGTTTGTGTCTGGAAGGGTGTATTCCGCCAAATGGGATACGCCCTATTTTTTGAGTCCGTAGGGGAGGCTCGTAGCCTCCCGCCGTTCCCTGGTGCGAAGCACCCTTGGCTTCCCCCGGGGGGAAGCTGCTGAGCGAAGCGAGGCTGATGAGGGATGGCGATAGCTAAAAGTTTCAGATTTCCCTGTTGAGTGGAGAAAACCAGAACATGTGCCACCCATCCAGCTGCATTCCTGAACCAACCCGTCGCAACCCCTCATCAGTCAGCCGGTTCCGAAGTGCCGTCTGACAGCTTCCCCCCGGGGGAAGCCAAGGACTCAGAAACTTTTGGCGTATACCATTCAGCAAACCACTCAGTTCCGTGCGTTTCGGGTCGCCTACTAGGCGACCCCTACAGCGGGCGTTACAAAGGACTTTTTTATTTCCGCTGGAAGCCGTCTCCGTGGATTTGCAGCACGCCGTCACGGCTCATCACCCAGGACAGGTCGTCCAGCGCCTTCTCCCCTCCTGCTTCGCCTGTGAACACCGGCAGCAGCCGCAGCGCCAGGGATGCGGCAGTTCCGCTGGGGGAAAGTCCAGCCAGCATTCCGGCGCTGGCATGGGAGATGCCGCCCTCATTCAGGTAGGGACAAATCACCGTGCCGTCGGAGTAGGTATAATAATTCACCGTGTCACTCTCGGTCGCCGGGAATGCGCGGAAGCTAACCAGAGCGGCGGGGCCGCTGTAGTTCACAATACCCACATTTTTAATTTTCCCATTCTGCCGCTCAAATATATTCAGCGCAAATTCTTCCCCGTTCAAACTGCGGGCATATCCATTCAGGCTGGAAAGCACCCCCTGGACATAGCCCGCCTGCACCAATGCATCCGCCGCCGCGTCACACAGCAGCGCATTGCGCAGGATACCGAAATCTACAAAGGTCTCCACACCACTCTCCCGGGCATAGTCCAGGTATTCCTGGCTCACTTCCAGCCGCAGGGTGTTGTCCGGCAGCAAACGCACCTGCACTGCGGCGCTGTCCTTTGCAAAGGCGGCAATCCGCGCAGCAAACTCCCGGGCGGCCTTGTCCCGCTGAGGGTCAAACTGCACGGCCTCCTCGTCATAGGTGCAGGAGAACAGCGCATCATATTGCTCTGCCACCGGTGCATAGTATGCCATCCGGCTGCCCGCGTTTTCCAGCACGCGGAAAGCCTCGTATAACTCCGGCTCCACCTGAATATCTGCATTGGGCTGCCGGTTCAGGGTGTACAGGTTATTCACGCCGGATACCGCCTGATTGGAAAGAGCCTGTGATGTCTCGTCCAATACGCGCGTATACAGCTCTGAAACCTTCTGCAACTCTGCCTTGGGGCTCAGGCTTCCCGCACCCAGGTTGTAGGTGAGCACAAAATCCTGGGGTGCCGCGGTTATCGGATTGGTGGCCAGAATTTCCTGCCAGCCGGGCTGCACCTTCCCCATCTCCCCCAGGGCATTGGCAAAGCAAACAACTGCTGCCACCAGCGCCAGCACCACCAGCACGATGCGCAGGGGGATATTTTTCTGGCTTAACTCCACCTGCTCTTTGGGGGTAAGAGCCGGCTCTTTTCTGCGTTCTTTTCTGGACATGGGTACTCCTTTCATGATAACAAGCAGGGCTGCCAACGCCTGGCAGCCCTGCTGAAAAAATACTACAGAACGGATATCACAATCAAAAGGACGAAGATAATCAGCAGCACCAGCCGGAAGATAAGGCCGGCAATGGCACCCTTTTTCAAGGCCTTGAAATTGTTGATATAATTCTTGCTCTTGTAAACCTGACCGGCAATCAGACCCAGGATGGGCAGGAGGAAGGCAAGGAACCGGAACCAGAAGCTGCCGCTGTCGTGCAGGGGGCGGTCAAGGATGACCTCGGACGCAGGCTCCTGCTTTGCCTCGGCATCCCGTTTTGCTTTCTCCTCGGGGGTAAGGATGGTAATGGACTTGACCTTCTTACCCTCGGCGCGGAGCTTCTTATAGTGCTCAATCTCCGCCTTGTTGCCGTAGACCAGGTGGTTGTTGCCAATGTCCACCAGCTCCGGCTTATCCACAGAGTAATCGTGGATGCTGGGGTCGTAGGTGTACAGCTCCTTGTTCTTTTCCAGCTGGGGATCGGGGATGGGAATGGCAGAAATCAGGCTGTGGGTGTAGGGGTGCATGGGGAAATCAAACAGCTCCTCTGCCTCGGCAACCTCCACGATGTCGCCCTTGTAGATGATGCCGATGCGGTCGGAAATAAACCGCACGATGGACAGGTCATGGGCGATGAACAGATAGGTGGTACCCTGCTCCCGCTGGAACTTTTTCAGCAGATTCAGCACCTGGGCACGAATGGACACGTCCAGCGCGGAGATGGGCTCGTCTGCCACCACCAGCTCCGGCTCCATGACCATGGCACGAGCCAGGCCGATTCTCTGGCGCTGACCGCCGGAGAACTCGTGGGGGTAGCGGGTCAGATGCTCGGGCAGCAGACCCACTTCCTTGATGATGTTGTCCACCTTCTGCACCCGGTCGGCCTCATCCTTGTACAGATGGAAATTGTAAAGGCCCTCGGAGACGATATAGTCAACGGTGGCGCGTTCGTTCAGGGAAGCGGCGGGATCCTGGAACACCATCTGGATATTGCGGATCACCTCGCGGTCAAGACTATGGGGAATCTTGCCGGAAATCCGAACGCCCTTGTAAAGAATCTCACCGGCGGAGCAGGGATTGACCCGGATGACGGCGCGGCCAATGGTGGTCTTGCCGGAGCCGGATTCACCAATCAGAGAGAAGGTCTCTCCCTTGTAGATGTCAAAGGTTGCATTGCTGACGGCTTTGAGCGCCTTGTCGCCCTTGCCGAAGGTGATGTCCACATTTTTCAGGGACACCAGCACCTCTTTGCCGGTTTTGGGGTCAATGGGGCCATGCTCCGGGAAATGTTTTGCAGTTGCTTCTTGTGCATTACTCACGGCACATAACCTCCTTATCAAATGTTGAAGGCATCCAGCAGCTTCTCATGGAGATTCTGGATGGCCTCCGGCTTTTCAATCTTCGGTGCTCTGGGATCCAGCAGCCAGGTCTTGGCGAAATGGGTCTCGGACACCTGGAACATGGGCGCGTCCTTCAAGGTGTCAATTTTCAGACAGTAGGGATTCCGGGGTGCGAAGGGATCGCCCACGATGGTATTGTAAAGAGAAGGAGGGGTGCCGGTGATGGAATACAGCTCGGTGTTCCGCTGTGCCAGCTGGGGCAAGCTGGAAAGCATGGCCCAGGTATAGGGATGGCGGGGGTCATAGAACACATCCTCCACCGTGCCCAGCTCCACAATCTGACCGGCGTACAGAACAGCCACACGGTCGGCGATGTTGGCAACCACGCCCAGGTCGTGGGTAATGAACACGATGGTATAGCCAAATTCCTTCTGCAAGTCCTTGATGAGTTTCAGAATCTGCGCCTGGATGGTCACGTCCAGAGCGGTGGTGGGCTCATCACAGATGAGAATCTTGGGCTGGCAGGACAGGGCAATGGCGATAACGATTCTCTGGCGCATACCGCCGGAGTACTGGAAGGGATAGTCATCGTAACGGCTCTCGGCATTGGGAATGCCCACCTTCTTCATCAGCTCAATGGCGCGAATCTTTGCCTCCCGCTCCGAGCAGTTCTGGTGCTTGAGGATGATGGAAGAAATCTGGTCGCCAATGGTGAGGATGGGGTTCAGAGAGGTCATGGGGTCCTGGAACACCGTGGCAATTCGCTTGCCGCGAATCTGCGCCAGATCCTTGGTGTACTTCACATTGGCAAGATCGAAGATGCACCGGCCATGGAGCTGCTCGGGAGTCTCGTCCAGCAGCTTGACGCGGTAGATCGCAGGGGAGAACACGTCGTTGCGGACGGAGTTCCGGCTCAAATCCAGCCCCTGGCGCATGGCTTCCTTCAGGCAGCTCATCAGCTTGCGCTGAATCTTCTGACGATCCAGGAAACCATAGCGGTTGACGGACAGGCAAACCTCCTTGGCAAGCTCCAGATTCCGCTCTCTCTGTGCCTGGGTCACGGGGGTGGCACAAGCGGCAGCATACTTTTCCTTCAGCTGTGCCATCTTCTTGTCATACTCTGCCTGATAGGCGTGATCCTTCTTGGCGGCGGCAGCACGCTGCTTCACGGTTGCCTTCTCCATGGCTTCCATCTCATTAATCTTCTTGCTGAGGTCACTGAGCTGGGCGTTAATCTGGCGAATCTTGTCCTTGTCATGCTTGGAGTCCAAGGTCTGCTTCAGGTTGAAGGCCTCGGCGTGTTCATAACGCAGCTCCTCCAGTTTATCGGCAATCTCAGCCCGTTCTTCATCGCTGAGGGATGCCTTCTGCCTTGCCTCGGATTCCAGGCATTTCATCTGCTTGTAGATTTCTGCGCCATTTTCCAATTTGGAATACTCGTTGAGCTTTTCTGTAACCTCGGAAATCATCCGCTTCTGGGCATTCCCCAGGCGGACGGTGAAGTTTGCCAAGGATTCATCGGAGAAGATGATTTTTCCCTGGTCAATAAAACCGTTGGAATCCAGCATATTGGCAAAGGTCTTGGTAAACACCGACTTGCCGGAGCCGGACTCGCCCACGATGGCAATGGACTCGTTTTCATAAATATCCAGGGAGATGCCCCGGATGGCGGTGAGCACTCTGCCGCGGACATGGAACTTGACAACCAAATCCTGGACAGACAGCAATACTTTTTTCTCCATAGCTGCTCCCCCTTACATCATGTGGCTTCTGGGATCGGAAGCATCGCCCAGGTTCTGGCCAGCCACATACAGCACAATGGCAATAATGGAGGCCAGAACCACAGGGCTCCAGAACTCCATCTGCCAGCCAGGGGTCAGCATGGCACCCTGCGCATTGGTAATCAGCTTACCCAGGGTGGTGTCGGTCAGACCCAGACCAATGAAGGCCAGGAACACTTCCATGCTGATGTAGCTGGGAATTTCCACGGCTGCCTGGGTGACAATGATGGAGGTCAGGAAGGGCAGCAGGTTCTTGGTGGCAATGCGCATGGTGGGGGTGCCCAGGCAGCGGGATGCCAGGTTGTATTCCCGGTCGCGGATGATCAGCACCTGGGTGCGGAAGAAGTGGGCAATGGGCAGCCAGCCGGTAATGGTCAGGGCAAACACCATGGTCCAGAACTTGGGACGGAAAATCAGCACCAGCACGGAGCACAGCAGCTGATAGGGGATATTACCAACAATGTTATACAGCTCCAGCATGAATTTATCGGCACGCTTGGAGTAGCCCCAAAGAGCACCCACAATGATGCCCACGGTCATGTTGATGGCAGCACAGATCAGCGCCAGCGCAATGGAAACCCGCGCGCCCGTCCAGACGGCATCAAAGGTGGAGCCGCCAGCAGCGCCGGTGCCCAGAATCCAATGGATATTATAGCCAAACTTTTCCATGGCAGCCGCCGGGGACAGGTGCTTGGCAGAGGAATCCATCAGGTTTGCAAACTCGTCATAGCCGGACAGGGGCGGGTAGATAAAGGCAAAGCCAACCACCAGAACCATCACAACCAGAACGAAGATGTTGATTTTCTTGCGGAAGAACACGCGGAAAACGGACTTCCAATAGGAATAGCGGGGAGCCGTGATGCGCTCTGCTTCCTCGTCGCTATGGGACTGGATGGAGAACAGCTCCTCCTCGCTGAAACCCAAATCGTCGATTTTTACTTTTTCTTGACTCATCTTGACTCACCTAGCTTTCGTGTTAAAGGAGATTCTGGGGTCAACCGTGGCCATGAGCACATCGCCCAGCACCAGGGAAACCACGCTGAGCAAACCATAGAACAGGCACACGCCCACAATGACGTTATTGTCGTAGGTCTGGATGGCAGTAACCATCAGTCCGCCGGTACCGGGAATGGCGTACACCTTTTCGGTGTAGAAGGCACCAACCAGGCTGAACAAAACGCTGGCAGGAATGCCCTGCACAATGGGTACCACGGCGTTGCGCATGATATGCTTGCGGAAGATTTCGCCCTCGGTCAAGCCGTTGGAGCGGGCGAAGCGGACATAATCGGAATTTTTCTGGTCAATCATATACCGGCGCATCCAGCGCATCAGTCTGGCAACGCTGGGCATGGCCAGAGAAATGACGGGCAGCAGATACATCATCTTATTATTGGATTCCAGGTCAAAGGAGGTGGGCATACCCCATGCATAGCCGATACTCTTGACCATGAAGATATAAGACAGGGAGGGAACAGCGGTGATAAACACGATATAGAAGGTGCCCAGCTTATCAATCCAGGTATCGGCCTTCAATGCCATCAGCACACCCAGGGGCAGGCCAACCACATAAGCCAGCACCACAGCCAGAATGCCGAACAGGAAGGAATAGCCCATCTTGGAGCTGCCATTTTTCATGGTGCTGGTCATGGTGTAATCATCGGAAAAGCGGGAACCATACAGCAGCTGGCCTGCCTCCAGAGAACCGGCAACATAGGTTGCGGAGTGCAAATCGTCGGCACTCTCCTCCATGAGACCGGTGGGATAGGTAATGGTGCTGGTGACGTAAGCGCCCTGGGGGCGGGTCATGGTATCAAACACGTCAACGCCCTGGTTCACCACAAAGGATTTACCCAGGTGGAGCGTGAGGAAATTCTGATGGATATAGGGGAAACGGTTGTCGCAGTACATCAGGTACTTGTGGTCAGTGCCGTTGCCCATAATGGCGGGGGAGAATTTCTCGCCGCCATACACCGGGTCATGCAGCGTGAAGGTAAGCTTGCGCTCGCCGATGTCCTCCTGCACCCGATGGATGTTATCAAATTCAAGCAGGCCGGTGAAATAGTTCACAGCGCGATTCCAAATGGGTTTGTCCTTATAAGCAAACAAAGCCGCCTGGCCACCATTGGCAACCTTTTTGCCATTCATTTTGGTGTCCAGCCGTGTCACGCCATAGCCTCTGGAAGTATAATATTCCTCAAATTCCTTTACATACTGGGCGGTCAGCTCGGAGTCTTTGTCCGCGGTGCGCCCCAGCTTGACGGCAGCTGCCCGGGTTTCCTCGGTGATGGTGCCATCCTTGGTCAATTGCAGCAGGTAGTCGGCATAGGTAACATAATCCAGATACCCATACTCCTCCCACTTGCTGTACATATAGGTCTCCTTCGCGTTAAACGTCTTTTTGCTGAACAGAGGGTCAGATGCAAAAATCAGCTGGCGATCCATCAGCGTAAAAATCATCACCATCACAATAACAACCATAATCGCAACCGAGAGGAAGCCGCGAAGGAGTCTGTTTACTACGTATTTCGTCATATTATCACTCTCGCTTTTACTGGCCAATCGGGGGAGGGATCGATTGGGACCCGTCCCCCGAAAGACTGTTGTTTTTTAGAATCGGAGCTGTCTAATGAGAATTAGAACAGACCGAAGCTCTTGGTCATACCGTTGCCGCCGGGCAGCAGGGTATCCAGGTAGGACTTGGGATCGCCGTAGTCGGGGCCCCAGCCGCCGTTGTTGCCGATGTTGAAGTTCATTTCAGCGCCGGTGTTGGGATAGTAGGTGGCGTTCAGCCAATCCTTCTGGGTGTCGCAGGGAACGATGTTCACGATGACAACACCGCCCAGAACGTTCTCAACGCTCTGCTTCAGAGCCTGATCCTGGTTCTTGAAGGAATCGTTGCCGGTGAAGCTGGCGATATCCAAATAGACAGGATTCTCAGCGCTGATTTCGTAGCCCTGTGCAGCCAACTCTTCGATGGCGATGGCCAGCTCAGCGTTAGCAGCTTCGGGGTTGTACCAACCGTCGAAGCCAGTGCCCAGGCCGGTCTCCTCGTCGTAGGTCTTCATGGTGCTGCCATCGGCCTCCAGCTGACGCTGACGGATGGTGCCGTAAGCGGTGCCGGCGGGGAAGGTGACGGACTCGCCGTTGATGTCAACAGTGACTTCCTTGCTCAGGTAAACGAAGTTGCCGGGGACGTAAGCGTTAATCATGCAGTTGTACTTCAGATCCTCGCCCTTCCGCTGTGCAACCATGGTAGCGCGGTCGATGGAGTACATCACAGCGCGACGGAAGTGAACATTGCGCATTGCAGCGTTGGCCAGGGTCTTCTGATCCTCGGTCATGGTGGAAACAGCGACGTTGGCATCGTTGAAGTTGGCGTAAGCCTTACGGTTGACGTTCATCCACTCGGTGAAAGAGGTCGCATCGGTATCAGAAACGTATGCGTACTCGTCGAACAGGCCGTCAGCCTTGGCAATTTCCAGGGTAGCGGTGTTCAGGCCAGCATTGGTGATGTCACCGGCCACCATATCCTTGTAGGTCTTGGTGTTGTCGGTGCCGTCGTCATACTTCCAGGTCAGAGTGTGGACACCCAGGATGTCGGGGTTGTAGTAGGAGGGGTTGGCCTCGAAGACAATGGTGTTGCTCTCGGTGTAACTCTTCACCAGGAAGGGACCGTTGTAAGCAATGTTGTCGGGGGAGGTGCCGTACTTGTAGTTGGAGGATTCCTTGGCAGCTGCGAACTCTTCAATGCCGAATGCGCCGCCCTGGCTCAGGAAGTAGCTGCGGTTCATGGGAGCGAAGATGTTGTAGCTCAGCATGGTCAGGAAGTAGGGGGTAGGATCGCACAGGGTGTACTCCAGGGTGTAGTCATCCAGAGCCTTGACACCGACATCACCGAAGTCGGTGGTCTCGCCGCTCAGGTACTCAGAAGCGCCCACGATGGTGCCGTCAACCAGCCATTCCAGACCGGCGGAGCAGTCCATCATGTGCTGCATACCGGCAACAAAGTCATCAGCGGTGACTTCGCCGATTTCACGGCCCTGAGAGTCAACCCACTTCACACCCTGACGGATCTTGAAGGTGAAGACGGTCATGTCGTCGTTGGACTCAACGCTCTCAGCGATAGCGGGCTGCTGAGTGTTCTTGACATCGTACATCATCAGGCCGTCGTACAGCTGAACCAGCGGACGGGAGTCGGCCTGGAGATAGGTGTTCAGAGCGTCCCAGGTCTGGGGGTCGGAGGCGGAGGGGTACTTGTACTCGTCGTCCAGGGTGTAGCCGTTCTCGGTCAGGTAAGCCTTGGCTTCGGAGATGTAGGTAGCAGCATCAGGAGCTTCCATCCACATAGCCTTCAGGGCATCGCGGTCGGTCGCCTTAATCATTTCCTTGGTGACCAGCAGAGAGTACTGGCGGTCGGAGTCATTGCCCCACAGAGTGCCGTTGGCAGTCTTGGGAACAGTGCGGCCGATGCCGTAGTTACCATAGTTGGAAGTGGTGGGCAGCAGCACGCCAGCCTCGAGCATCTTGGCCTCAGCCAGAGCTTCCAGTGCGTAGCGCTGGTCTACATCCATGCATTCCAGGGCGGTCATGTACATGTCATAGAACTCGCCCAGGATCTCGTCGTACAGTTCCTGGTCATCCTTTTCTTCCAGAGCGGGGACATCAGCATAAGCGCTGAAGACCATCGGAAGAACCATTGCCAGTGCCAGAACGATTGCGAGAAGTTTCTTCATGTTTGTTTCCTCCTTAAATACTTTTTGCAGGATTTTATGCATAACCCAAGCTCGCCTCCTGCATAAATCACTTTTTCAAATGATTTTCGTTTATTTTACCACAGGCATCCCCGGAAATCAACCCTCTATTGAATTTTCCAACCGATTTTCATTCTCTTCTGTATTTTTCACATACGTTCCCTTTTTACGCCCGTTTGTTTTGTTTATTTTCACAAAAGTTTTTGCCTTGAAATCATTGTTCCATATGGCGTGAACATTTTTTAAGATGATATGAAGTTTCTGCGGCTAATTTTTTTCCGTTGCCGCGCCCAATTTTGCCCTCCCCCGCCCCATTGCCAAAAAGATGCAATTTTAAAAACGCGACTTGCAAGTTTCCGCAATGATACGCCGCATACCCGTAGAGGCGGATAGAATCCGCCCGAAGCTGACGGGACTGAGCGGTTCGTTGAGTGGTAAAAGCGTAAGTTTTCTGCCCCTTGGCTTCCCCCGAGGGTGTTGCAGAGCGCAGCGAATCTTTCAAAATTATGATTGCCAGTGGCAATCATTCCAAAATTAGAAAGCTGGATTTTTTTGCAATCGGCACTTCGGAACCGATTGCAAAAAAAGACTGATGAGGGGCAGCGAGCGCTTAAAATCTCCACAGCAGTACATTGAATGGTGTAATCTGGAACATATGCCACTCATCCAGCTGCATTCATTGACCAACCTGTCGCCACCCCTCATCAGTCACGACAAAATATCGGTTCCGAAGTGCCGATATTTCATCGTGACAGCTTCCCCCCGGGGGAAGCCAAGGGGTGCTAACTTTTAGCGTGTATGCTCTACTACAAGGGTCGTGCCCAGTGGCACAGCAAACCCCCTGTAGAAAAGCTACAGGGGGCAGATTATTCCATCAGGACTCAAACAGCAGCTTGGAAATGCTGCCGCGGAAGCCGCGCATCTCCGCCTCGGGACAATTCACAATCACCCGAAGGGGAAGGGTAAGGCTGAGGCAGAACATCTCCATAAAGCTCTTGCCGTTGATGCGGTGGATGCCATCATCCAGGTACACCGGGAAGGGCTGGGAAGTGGCAACGTTGACAAATTCTTCGACATCTCGAACAGAGCTGAGACGAATCAGAAATTCTTTTTGATTTTCCATCTGACGCTGTACAAACCTCCCTTTTTCGTGTATAATGATTCTTAATTCTTTTTGCATCGGCAGCCGCTGCAAATCGGAAGGAATCATCCATCCGGTGCGGCCTGCGGAATTAGATTACACTATCATTATACCAGTTGACGGTTTTTTATCAACTTGTTTTAATAGACGATTTTACTCACAATTCGACTTTTTAATTGGCGGTTTTAACAAATGAAGATAGCTTTTTATACCCTCGGCTGCAAAACCAATCAATATGAAACGCAGGCCATGGAGCGGCTGCTGTGTGAGCAGGGGCACGAAATCTGTTCCTTTGAAGATGACTGCGACTGCTATATTGTCAACACCTGCTCCGTGACGGCGGTAGCGGACAAAAAGAACCGCGCCATCATCCGCCGGTGCCGCCGGGAACACCCCCAGGCCATCCTCGGCGTTTGCGGCTGCTACAGCCAGCACGCCGCCCAGGCGGTGCGGGAGCTGGAAGCGGACGTGGTGGGCGGCAGCGGCGGACGGCAGCAGTTTTTGGAGGATTTGCTTGCCGCCGCCCAGAGCCGCACCTATCAGGAGCATCTGGACAACGCCCTGCGGCGGCGGGAATTTGAGGTGCTGCCCGCCGGTGGGCTGCAAGAGCGCACCCGTGCCATGCTGAAGGTACAGGACGGCTGCACCAATTTCTGCACCTACTGCATCATCCCCTATACCCGGGGGCCCATTCGTTCCGCTCCCCTGGAAACGGCGGTGGAACAGGCAAAGCAGCTGGAACAGGCCGGTTATCAGGAAATTGTGGTCACCGGCATCGAAATTGCAGGCTGGGGCAAGGATTTGCCGGGAAAGCCCCCGGTGTGGCTCTTGATTGCGGAAATCTGCAAAGCGGTGCCCCACCTGAGAATCCGGCTGGGCAGTTTGGAGCCCAGAATTGTCACCGAGGAATTTGCGGCGGCGCTGTCCGGCTTCCAGAATCTGTGTCCCCAGTTCCATCTGAGTATGCAGTCCGGCTGCGACAGCGTGCTGGAACGGATGAAGCGGAAATACACCACCGAAGAATATATGGAAAGCCTGGAACGGCTGCGGAACGCCTTCCCCGGCTGCGCCATTACCACGGATATGATTGTGGGCTTCCCCGGCGAGACGGAGGAAGAATTTGAAGAAAGTCTATCCTTCATCCGCCAGTGCCGGTTTGCGGATATGCACATCTTCCCCTATTCCAGACGACCGGGTACCCCCGCCGCAGAGATGCCGGGGCAGCTGCCCAACGCCGTGAAGGAGGCGCGCAGCCGCCGTGCCATTGCGGTGGCGCAGGACATGAGCCAGAGCTATCACCGGGCGCTGCTGGGCACCACCCAGGCGGTTTTGGTAGAGGGCATGGAGGGGGAGCATTCCGTGGGGCACGCCATGAATTATGTAAAAATATACATTCCGGGCGCATATCCCAGAAACGAGATTCAGACCGTTGCCGTCACAAACCTGTATGGCGACGGGGTGACAGGGGAGGTTATCCAATGAAAACACTGCTGCATATTTGCTGTGCGCCCTGCGCCAACCAGTGCATTGACGTGCTGCGGGGGGATGGGTATGAAGTCACCGGCTTCTGGTATAATCCCAACATCCATCCCTTTACGGAGTATCGCTCCCGCCGCAACTGCCTGCGGGAATATGCCCAGACCATCGACCTGCCGCTGATTGAGCGCAATGACTATGGCCTGCGTCCCTTTGTCCGGGCGGTAGCGGACGATATTGACCACCGCTGCATCAAGTGCTATGAGTTCCGGCTGGGAGAGGCGGCACGGCAGGCCGCCGAGGGCGGCTTCGACAGCTTCACGTCCAGCCTGTTCATCAGTCCCTATCAGCAGCATGAGCTGATGCGGGAGGTGGCAGAACGAGCCGCCAAAGAATACGGCGTGGAATTTCTCTATCGGGATTTCCGCCCCTATTTCCGAGCCGGGCAGGAAAGGGCACGGGAGCTGGGCTTCTACATTCAAAAATACTGCGGCTGTGTCTTCTCTGAGGAGGAGCGGTACCTCAAGAGCAGTAAAATTATACGGTAAGAAACGCCCCACGGCGCGAAGCACCCTTGGCTCCCCCTTTGGGGGAGCTGCTGAGCGTTAGCGAAGCTGAGGGGGTGTGCTACGAAATATGGGAGCGTTACGAAAATACGCACGACACCCTCTCAGTCAGCTCGTTCGGGCTGCCAGCTCTCCCAGAGGGAGAGCCGAGGACGCTTCGCGCCAACAGGCGGGCGTTACCCGCCATTGCATTCAAAAAACTTACATTGATATATGAGGAGAATCTATGAGTAATTACGAATTTTCCGTTCCCTGTCTGTTTGGCCTGGAAGGGCTGGCAGGGGACGAGCTGAAGCGCATGGGCATTGAGAACGTCCGGGTGGAAAACGGCCGGGTGCTGTTTTCCGGTGACGAGCGTGCCATGGTCAAAGCCAACGTGGGCCTACGTACCGGCGAGCGTGTGCTGATTGTGCTGGCAGATTTTACCGCCAAAAGCTTTGAGGAGCTGTTCCAGGGGGTGTACCGCACCAATCTGGAGGACTTCATCCCCAAGGACGGCGCTTTTCCGGTGAAGGGGCACTGTCTCAACAGCCAGCTCATGAGTGTGCCGGACTGTCAGGCCATCATCAAGAAGGCTGCTTCCCGGCGGCTGGGTGAAAAATACGGCATGAACTGGCTGCCGGAGACGGGACTGAAATACCAGCTGCAATTTTCCATTATGAACGACCGGGTGCAGCTGTACCTGGATACCTCCGGCCCGGGTCTGCACAAGCGGGGCTACCGCGCCAACGGCAATGACGCTCCCCTGCGGGAAACCCTGGCCGCTGCCATGGTCATGCTGACCCACTATCGGGGCAGAGAGTTCCTTTGGGACGGCTTCTGCGGCAGCGGCACCATTCCCATCGAGGCGGCGCTGATTGCCCGCAACCAGGCCCCGGGTATGTACCGCCGGTTTACGGCGGAGGCCTTCCCCTGGGTGGATTTGAGCCTGTGGGGCGATGTGCGCACGGAGATGCGGGACAAGGAGTTCAAGGGCTTCTATCACATTCTGGCCTCGGACAACGACCCCAAATGCGTGTCCCTTGCCATGGCAAACGCCAAAAAGGCAGCGGTGGATCGGCTGATTACCTTCCAGGATGGGGACGCCACCAAAATGAGTCTGCCCAGCGATGAGGGCATCTTCATCTGCAATCCCCCCTACGGTCAGCGGATGATGGAGCAGCAGAGCGCCCAGCGGCTGTATGCCGCCCTGGGTCGTCACCTGAAATACGCTGACGGCTGGAAGAAGTACATCATCACCTCCGAACCGGAATTTGAGCATTATTTCGGCAAGCGGGCGGACAAAAAGCGGAAGCTGTACAACGGCATGATTAAGTGCGACTATTATATGTACTTTAACGGCAACGGCAAGGATCGGAAAAAATAACGCAATTTACCTTTGGGTACGAGATAGAGATATGAAACATTTATTTATCATCAATCCCGCTGCGGGCAGCAGCGACCGCACCGCAGAATATTCCGCCGAAATCCGCACCATCTGCGAAGCGCGGCGGCTTCGCTATGAAATCCGGGTTTCCATGGGCCCCGGAGACTGCGCAAACATTGCCCGGGAAGCCGCCCAGACCGGGCAGGAACTGCGGATTTATGCCTGCGGCGGCGACGGTACGCTCAATGAAGTCGTCACCGGCACGGTGGGTTTTCCCAATGCCGCCGTTACGGTTTTCGCCGGGGGCAGCGGAAACGACTTTGTCCGTATGTTCGATAACCCCGAGGCCTTTACGGATTTAAACCAGTTGCTGGATGCCCGGGAGGAGCAGCTTGACCTTATCCGGGTCAACGATGACTACGCCTTCAACATCTGCTCTGTGGGTCTGGATGCCCGGATTGGCACGGATGTGTCCGGCTACAAGCGGATTCCCATGTTCCATGGCTTCCGTGCGTACCTGGTGTCCACCCTGGTGAACGTCATCCGGGGCATTGGGGAGCACTACAACATCGAGATCAATGGCCGCCGCATGGATGGCGAATACACCATGGTGTGCGTGTGCAACGGTCAGTTTTATGGCGGCGGCTTCCACCCCGTGCCGGAGGCAGACCCCCGGGATGGAAAGCTGGAGGTGCTGCTGGTGGAAAAGGTCAGCCGACTGAAGGTGCCCGGAATCATCGCCAAGTATAAAGCCGGGCGCTATCGGGAGCTGCCGGAGATTGTGCAGCACTTCACCACCGACCGCCTGACCATCCGCTGCGATAACGACACGGCCATCAATCTGGACGGCGAACTGCGCCGGGCAAAGGTGATTAACATCTCTGTGGCGGAAGAAAAAATCCGGTTCTTTTATCCCGCCAGCACCAGGCTGGTTGTAAAGAAAATTGCCCCGGAAGCGGCAACGGTTTGAGAAAGCGTATGTTAGGCGGCGCAGCCGAGGAAGTGTCCTCCGTTGAAACAGCCAACGATTTTGCATCGCACCGTAGGGGTTGCCAAGCCGCCTGCAGCCTTGGATTCTAGGAAGTAGCAAGATAAACGTACTCGCTCTGTAGGGGTCGCCAATTTGGCGACCCGAAGCTTCTGGAACAACTGGGTGCGTTGCATGGAATCAGCCGCCGCTACCTCCCCTTGGCTTCCCCCGGGGGGAAGCTGTCACGATGAAA
>ERZ791887.510-NODE-510-length-37237-cov-5.195955_pt1 | contig 37237 bp, 25 predicted proteins | sample MGYA00510157_ERZ791887 | MGnify/ENA primary metagenome ERZ791887 (study PRJEB30046, sample SAMN00792112) | human gut metagenome | study: EMG produced TPA metagenomics assembly of the A metagenome-wide association study of gut microbiota in type 2... | reverse complement strand
GCGAGAAATGCCTCCACCGTCTCCTCGTCCTCCTGGGGGGCGAAGGTACAGGTGGAATAGACCAGCCGTCCGCCGGGGCGGAGCATGGCAGCAGCGCAGTCCAGAATCTCTGCCTGACGGCGGGCGCACATCTCCACGTTTTCTTCGCTCCAATCGGTGATGGCAGCCTCCTCCTTGCGGAACATTCCTTCGCCGGAGCAGGGGGCATCCACCATAATGCGGTGGAAGAAGCCGGGGAATCGGTCTGCCAGGGCGGCGGGGGCTTCGCCCGTCACCACGGCGTTGCCGATGCCCAGGCGTTCGATGTTGCGGGAGAGCACCTTTGCCCGCTTTTGATTGATTTCATTGCTCACCAGCAGTCCCTTTCCCTGCATTCTGCCGGCAATCTGGGTGGATTTACCGCCGGGGGCGGCGCACAAATCCAGGATGATTTCCCCTGGCTGAGGCTCCAGCAGGGCGGCGGAAGCCATGGCGCTGGCCTCCTGCAAATAATAGACACCGGCTTCGTGATAGGGGTGCAGGCCGGGGCGGCTGTCCGGGTCATAGTAATAGCCCATAGGTTCCCAGGGTACCGGCTCTCCCACAAAGGGCAGTGCCGGGATGTCCCCTTTCAGGGGGTTAAACCGCAGGGCAACGGCACGGGGGCGCTGAAGGGAGCGCAGATATTCGTCATATTCGTCTCCCAGCTGCTGCTGCATCCGGGCAAGAAATTTTTCAGGAAGCATAGATAACCTCAATATGATAGTGTGTGGGGGAACTGTAGGGGCGGTTCACGGCGCGAAGCGCCCTCGGCGCCCCTGAAAGGTTTAGCAGCTGTAGCCATTTATGGCGTACAGATGCTTAATGCAGAGCTGGAGCTGGCAGCCCGAACGGGCTGACTGAGGGGTTTTTCTGCTCTGTTGATGGACAAACCCCTCCGGTTTTGCTATTGCTCAACCTCCACTTACCAGGGGAGGCATAGGCGCTTTGCGCCGGACGGGGGCAAACCCATTTATAATACTATTTTAACATTCCGTTTCCACAATTTCAAGTGGGCGCAAAATGATTGACTTTTCCGACGGATTGTGAGAGAATATATGCTGTTAAATCAGAAATAAGAGAGGCTTTGATTATGAAGCAATCCAGAACTCATACCTGCGGCGAACTGCGTCTTTCCGATGTGGGCAAGCAGGTTACCATTGTCGGCTGGCTGGAAAACGTCCGGGAAGTCGGCTCCAATTTTGCATTCCTGGTTCTGCGGGACTACTACGGCACCACCCAGGTGGTTGTGGAAACCGAGGAAATGATGAAGCTGGTCAAGCCCATCAACAAGGAGTCCACCATCTCCGTCACCGGCATCGTGCGGGAGCGGGAGAGCAAGAACCCCAAGCTGCCCACCGGCGACATTGAGGTTGTCCCCACTGACATTCAGGTGCTGGGCAAGTGCGTCCACAACCAGCTGCCCTTTGAAATCAACAAGTCCCGGGATGCCGATGAGAATACCCGCCTGAAATACCGCTTCCTCGACCTGCGGAATCCGGCGGTGAAGAACAACATCGTGCTGCGCTGCCAGGTGGTTGCCGAGCTGCGCCGCCTGATGACCGAGCAGGGCTTCCTGGAAATCACCACCCCCATTCTTACTTCCTCCAGCCCCGAGGGCGCAAGAGACTACCTGGTTCCGGCCCGGAACCATCCCGGCAAGTTCTATGCCCTGCCCCAGGCTCCCCAGCAGTTCAAGCAGCTGCTGATGACCTCCGGCTTCGACCGCTATTTCCAGATTGCTCCCTGCTTCCGGGATGAGGATGCCCGCGCCGACCGTACCCCCGGCGAGTTCTATCAGCTGGATATGGAAATGGCCTTTGCAACCCAGGAGGATGTGCTGGAAACCCTGGAAACCGTGCTCCAGCCTGTTTACGAGAAATTCGGTAAGTACAAGCGGGTTGCGCAGGCTCCCTGGCGGCACATTGCCTATAACGATGCCATGGAGCGCTACGGTTCCGATAAGCCCGACCTGCGCATTGATTTGGAAATTCAGGACATTTCCAATGTGGTGCAGGGCTGCGGCTTCGGCCCCTTCGAGGGCGCTGTGGTCAAGGCCGTGGCGGTGGATGATTTTAATCAGCCCCGTAAGTGGATTGATAAGCTTTTGGCGGATGTGGAAGTCCAGACCGGCAACAAGGCCTGCTGGGTCAAGGTGGACGAGAACGGCAACCTGACCGGCGGTATTTCCAAGTTCCTGGGCGAGTGCGGCGAGGCACTGAAAGAGCGCCTGAACCTCAAGCCCGGTTCCTTCGTGTGCATGGCTGCCGGCAAAAAGTCCGCTGCCCAGAAGACCGCCGGTGTGATTCGCATCCTGCTGGGCCGCCGGGTGCCGGGTCATTTTGATGAGGAGCAGTATGCACTGTGCTGGATTGTGGATTTCCCCATGTACGAGATTGGCGAGGAGTCCGGGCAGCTGGAATTCTGCCACAATCCTTTCTCCATGCCCCAGGGCGGCCTGAAAGCATTGGAGGATGCCGAGGGCGACACCGAGAAGCTGCTGGCCGTCAATGCCAACCAGTATGACCTGGTGTGCAACGGCTATGAGTGTGCTTCCGGTGCTGTTCGGAACCATGACCCCGAAATTATGGTCAAGGCCTTCGAGATGGTGGGTCTGGGTGAGGATGCCGTCAAGGCCAAGTTCCCCGCCATGTACAACGCCTTTACCTATGGCGCACCCCCCCATGCCGGTGCAGCCCCCGGTGTTGACCGCCTGATTATGATGCTCACCGGTGAGGAGAGCATCCGCGAGGTCATCACCTTCCCCATGAACAAGAATGCCCAGGATTTGATGATGGGCGCGCCCAGCACCGTAGACCAGAAGCAGCTGGACGATGTGCATATCGCACTGAAGGAAGAAGAATAAAATTGCCGGGGCTGTCTCATAAAGGGACAGCCCCGGTTTGACAAAAAGGAGGAAAATGCCGTGGACAGAAGCACCTTTGATTCCGACCTTCAAGCATTGCTTGCGGCTGCAAACAGCCGGATTCCAGCGCATTCCCTGCCTGACCTGCCAGGCATCCCGGCGCTCCCGGGCGTTCCGGGCTGGCATGAGGAGGAGCTTGCCCTCTGGAATCAGGGGGAAGCCATTCGCCAGCTTGTCCGCACCGCACGCAAAAAGCTGAACCGCACACAGATTGCGGAAATTCTGGACATCTGCAAAAACCGGAATGCCGGAAGGGGAAGGGAGAGCTTTGTCATGCTCCTGGGGCAAAGGGCGTATGCCGAATATGCCCCGCAGATTGCGGCGCTGCTGGACGACCGTGACGTGGGCGGACATTGCGTCTACACGCTGTATAAAATGGGGGCAGCGGGTTATGACACCGAAATTGCTCCGTTCCTGACCCATGAAAAAAAGTGGGTGTCCGATTACGCCAAGCGATATATGCAGCAATATGGGAAGTCACACAATTAAAATGCAGCAGCCGCCGGGAAGCAAATCTTCCGGCGGCTGTTTTCTACTTTTACAGCATATTGGTATAGCCCATGAGATACTGGTCAACTGCCTTGGCACAGGCGCGCCCTTCGGCAATGCCCCACACCACCAGGCTCTGTCCCCGGCGGCAGTCGCCGGCAGCAAAGATTCCGTCCACCGGGGTATGATAATCAGCGGTCACCAGGTTTCCACGGTTGTCCCGGGGCAGGCCGAAGGCTTCCGCTACATAGCTCTGGCAGCCAATAAAACCGGCGGCAATCAGCAAAAGGTCACAGGGAAGCTCCTCCTCGGTTCCGGGCACGGGCTGCATGGTCATGCGGCCATCTTCCAGCTTCGGCTCCAGGTGAATGATTTCCAGTGCAGCGACCGCACCGGCCTCATTCACCTTCACTTCCTTCACGGTGGTCTGATACAGCCGGGGGTCGTGGCCGAATTTGGCAATGGCCTCCTGCTGGCCGTAGTCTGTTTTCAGCACCTTTGGCCACTGAGGCCAGGGGTTATTTTCTGCCCGTGCAACAGGGGGCTTCCCCATCATTTCCAGCTGCGTGACGGACAGGCAGCCCTGGCGGATGGAGGTTCCCACACAGTCATTGCCGGTATCACCGCCGCCCACAATCACCACGTGCTTTCCCTCCGCTGTGATGGCGAAGCATTCTGTCTCCCCGATTACCTTTTTGGTAGCTGCTGTCAGAAAATCCACTGCAAAGTGAACGCCCTGGGCATCTGCGCCGGGCACATTGAGGCTGCGGGGCGTTTTGGAGCCACAGCAGAGAACAATCGCGTCAAACTGCTCTTGCAGCTCCTCCGGGGTAATATCCACACCCACATTGGTGTTGACCCGGAACGTTACCCCTTCCGCCTCCATGAGCTGCACCCGGCGGGCGACCACGCCCTTGTCCAGCTTCATATTGGGGATGCCGTACATCAGCAGGCCGCCGGGGCGGTTTTCCCGCTCGAACACCGTGACGCTGTGCCCCCGGTGGTTCAGCTGGTCTGCCACCGCCAGCCCGGAGGGGCCGGAGCCGATGACCGCCACCTTTTTGCCGCTGCGCACCGGCGGAACCCGGGGCGCAACCCAGCCCTGTTGGAAGCCCATCTCGATGATGGCCAGCTCGTTGTTATTCACCGTGACACTGTCGCCCATCATCCCGCAGGTGCAGGCCGCCTCGCAAAGCGCGGGACAGACCCGCCCCGTAAATTCCGGGAAATTGTTGGTCTTGGTCAGCCGGGACAGAGCTTCCTGCCAGTTGCTGTTGTATATCTCGTCGTTCCACTCGGGAATCAGGTTGTGCAGCGGGCAGCCACTGAACATCCCGCCGAAAATCGCCCCGGACTGGCAGAAGGGCACGCCGCAGTTCATGCACCGGGCGGCCTGCCGCTGCCGCTCCGCCAGGCTGAGCGGCGGATGAAATTCCGCAAAGGACGTGATTCGCTCCAACGGTTCCACCGTCCCGTTCATCTTTCGGTTATATTCCAAAAATCCGGTTGGCTTTCCCATACTCACGCCTCCTTGCTCACGCGATAAAATGCTTCCATGGTTGCCGTCTCGTGATCCATGCCCTTTTCCTCCATCTGGCCGATGGTGGAAATCATCTTTTGGTAATCAATGGGGACAATCTTTTTGAATTTAGGCAGATATTCCGGGAAATGCGCCAGGATTTCCCTGCCGAATGCGGAGCCGCTCTCCTGGACATGAGCCTCAATCATCTGCCGCAGTTCATGGGCATCGTGCCGCTCGGTCACAGCGCTGATGGTCACCATCTGCTTGTTCAGCCGCAGATAGAGGTCGTGGTCGCTGTCCAGCACATAAGCAATGCCGCCGCTCATACCGGCTGCAAAATTCTTGCCGGTCTTGCCAAGAATCACCGCCCGGCCACCGGTCATGTACTCGCAGCCATGGTCGCCGCAGCCCTCCGCCACGGCAATCGCGCCGGAATTACGCGCGCAGAACCGCTCTCCGGCGATACCGCAGATAAACGCCTTACCGGAGGTTGCGCCGTAAAGTGCCACGTTGCCGATGATGATATTGTCCTTGGCGCAGAATCCGGCATCCGCCTTGGGCTTCACCACCAGCTTGCCGCCGGACAGCCCCTTGCCAAAATAGTCGTTGGCATCGCCCTCCAGCCGGATGGTCAATCCCTTGGGGATGAATGCGCCGAAGGACTGGCCGCCACCGCCTTGGCAATTCACCTGGTAGGTATCCTCCTCCAGGCTGTCCCCGAAGCGCCGCGTTATCTCGCTGCCCAGGATGGTGCCCAGCGTCCGGTTTACGCTGGAAACCCGGATGGATTCCGTGTGGGGCTTGCGCTTGCGGAAGCTCTGCTCAAAGGCGGGCAGCAGCGTCTTTGCGTCCACCGTTTTTTCCAGGCGGAAATTATACTGGTCTTTGGCTTCGTAATGCACTGGGGGCAGGTTCGTGAGAATGCTGCTCAGGTCGATGGTGTCCGCCCGGTGGGTAATGCGGTGCTGCCGGGGGGCAATCAGGTCCGTCCGTCCCACCAGTTCATCCACCGTCCGAACCCCCAGCTTTGCCATGATTTCCCGCAGCTGCTCTGCAATGAACAGCATGAAATTCATAACATACTCCGGCTTCCCCTGGAAGCGGCAGCGCAGTTCCGGGTTCTGCGTGGCAATGCCCACAGGGCAGGTATCCATATTGCACACCCGCATCATCACGCACCCCATGGTCACCAGGGGGGCGGTAGCAAAACCAAATTCCTCTGCACCCAGAATGCAGGCAATGGCAACATCCCGTCCGCTCATGAGCTTGCCGTCGGTTTCCAGGCGGACGCGGGAGCGCAGGTCGTTGCGGATGAGGGTCTGGTGTGCCTCTGCCAGCCCCAGCTCCCAAGGCAGCCCCGCATTGTGGATGGAGCTTTTGGGCGCTGCACCGGAGCCGCCATCGTAGCCGGAAATCAGCACGCAGCCTGCACCGGCCTTGGCAACGCCGGCTGCAATGGTTCCAACGCCGGCCTCGGATACCAGCTTAACGGAAATGCGGGCATCCCGGTTGGCGTTTTTCAGGTCATAAATCAGCTGTGCCAAGTCTTCGATGGAATAAATATCATGATGGGGCGGCGGCGAAATCAGCGACACGCCGGGGGTGGAGCAGCGCACCTTCGCCACCCAGGGATAAACCTTTTTGCCGGGCAGATGGCCGCCCTCGCCGGGTTTTGCGCCCTGTGCCATTTTGATTTGAATCTCTTTTGCACTGTTCAGGTAGGCGCTGGTCACGCCGAACCGGCCGGAGGCAACCTGCTTGATGGCACTGTTTTTGATGGTTCCGTACCGGGCAGGGTCTTCACCGCCCTCGCCGGAGTTGGACTTGCCGCCCAGGGTGTTCATGGCAATGGCCATGCACTCGTGTGCTTCCTGGGAAATGGAGCCATAGGACATGGCACCGGTTTTGAACCGCTTGACAATCTCCCGGGCAGGCTCCACCTCGTCCAGGGGAACACCGCCGTCTTCGGAATAGCGGAACTCCATCAGACCCCGCAGGGTGTGGGGGCGGCGCTCGTCGTCCACCAAATCGGTGTATTCCCGGAATTTTTCATAGGAATTGGTGCGCACGGCCTCCCGCAGCGCCACAATGGTCTGGGGGTTATACATATGGTCTTCCGCCCCTGGACCGGAGCGAAGTTTGTGGGTTCCGGTGGAATCCAGGGTAGTATCCACACCCAAATCCAGCAGGTCAAAAGCGTGGTTATGCCGCCACTGGACACCCTCGCCGATTTCCTCCAGCCCAATGCCCTCCACCGGGCTGACCGTGCCGGTGAAATAGTCGTCAATCACCTCGTGGCAGATGCCCACCGCCTCAAAAATTTGGGCGGACTGGTAGGATTGCAGGGTGGAAATGCCCATTTTGGAGGCAATTTTCACGATGCCGTGAAGCACGGCAGCATTATAGTCATGGATGGCCTGATACACATCCTTATCCAGCCGGTTCTTTTCCACCAACTCCGTCACGCACTCCTGGGCGAGATAGGGGTTGATGGCGCGGGCACCATAACCCAGCAGGGTTGCAAAATGGTGGACATCCCGAGGCTCTGCGGATTCCAGAATGATGGAAACAGCCGTCCGCTTTTTGGTGCGCACCAGATAGTGCTCAATGGCGGACACCGCCAGCAGGGACGGAATGGCCATGTGATATTCGTCCACGCCCCGGTCAGAGAGGATGATGACGTTTGCGCCGTCCCGATAGGCACGGTCGCATTCCACAAACAGCCGATCCACGGCATTTTTCAGGGAGGCATTTTTATAGTATAGCAGACTCACCGTCTCTACCTTGAAGCCGGGGCGCTTCATGTTGCGAATCTGCATCAGCTCCAGGGAGGTGAGAATGGGATTTTTGATTTGCAGCACCCGGCAGTTTTCCGGCTTTTCTTCCAGAAGGTTGCCGTCGGAGCCAATGTAAACGGTGGTATCGGTGACGATTTCCTCCCGCATGGCATCGATGGGCGGGTTGGTGACCTGGGCAAACAGCTGCTTAAAATAGTTAAAGAGAGGCTGGTGCTTTTCGGACAGCACTGCCAGGGGGATGTCCGTCCCCATAGAGGTTATCTTTTCAGACCCTGTTTTGGCCATGGTCAGCACTGCGTCGTTAATGTCCTCATAGGTATAGCCAAATGCCTTATACAGCTTCTCCCGCAGTGCCTGGGGGTACATGGGCACCTTGTGGTTGGGGACGGGCAGCTGCTCCAGGGTCACCAGATGCTGGTCAAGCCACTCGCCATAGGGCTGACGGTCTGTGAAGGAGGCTTTGCACTCCGCATCGGAAATCACCTTTTTTTGGAGGGTGTCCACCAGGAGCATTCTGCCCGGCTGCAAGCGGGACTTGCAGAGGATATTTTCCTCCGGGATATCCAGCACGCCTACTTCCGAGGAGACAACAAGATGCCGGTCTTTGGTGATATAATACCGGGCGGGGCGCAAGCCGTTGCGGTCGAGAACAGCGCCCATGATGTCGCCGTCGGAAAAGAAGATGGCGGCGGGGCCGTCCCATGGCTCCATCATGGTGGAATAGTAGTGGTAAAAATCCCGCTTCTTTCGGGACATCCCCGCATCGTTGCGCCACGGCTCCGGGATGGTAATCATCACCGCCAGGGGCAGGGGAATGCCGTTCATCATGAGAAATTCCAGGGTGTTGTCCAGCATGGCGGAGTCGGAGCCGCTTTTCCGAATCACCGGCAGAACCTTGTCCATGTCCGCTGCCATGCAGGGAGACTGCATGGTTTCCTCCCGCGCCAGCATCCGGTCGGCATTGCCCCGGATGGTGTTGATTTCACCGTTGTGGAGAATCAATCGATTGGGGTGTGCCCGCTCCCAGCTGGGGGTGGTGTTGGTGGAGAATCGGGAATGAACCATGGCAATGGCGCTTTCGTAGCTGTCCTGCTGCAAATCGGGGTAAAACTTCCGCAGCTGGTTTACCAGGAACATCCCCTTATATACAACTGTTCGGGAGGAGAAGGAGCACACATAGGTGGTATCGCAGCTCTGCTCAAATACCCGCCGGATGACATACAGCTTCCGGTCAAAGTCCAGCCCCTGGGCGACATCTCCGGGGCGAGCCACAAAGCACTGGTAGATGGAGGGCATGGACTCCCGCGCTCTGGCACCCAGTACCTCCGGCGCAACAGGAACCTGCCGCCAGCCCAAAAAGGGCACACCCTCCTTGCGGCACACCACCTCCAATAGCTTCTGCGCCTCCCGGCGTTTCAGGCTGTTCTGGGGGAAGAAGAACATACCAACACCATAGTCCCCCTTCTTTCCAAGGGAGAAGCCCAGCGCTGCAAAGAAGGGGTGGCAGATTTGCAGCAGCACACCAACGCCGTCGCCCACCTCGCCGGTGGCATCCTTTCCGGCACGGTGTTCCAGCCGCTCCACAATGGTCAGGGCATCGGAAACAATCTGATGGCTGGCAATGCCGTCAATGCTGACAACTGCACCGATGCCGCAGGCATCATGCTCAAATTGCTCTGAATACAAGGTACGATTCATGGTCGTTCCCCTTTCTTACTTGTTTTGAACAGTTGGCGTACTGCTCAATCGGGTGAAAAAAGGCGACAAGGGACGCTCATAGGAAAACCCACAAGCAACGTCCTTGTCGCTCTTTGTGTTCGTATATAAAAGCCAACAGCCTATATACAGACATTTTACTCCGGCAATTTTGCAATGTCAATTTGTTTTTCCTGCAAAATGCCTTTTTTTGTATGGTCGCACACCTTTTTGCACAAATCCGCTAAAAAGTTTATCGTACATGGACAAGTGTCCGCCTCTGCTATTATTCTTGCACCAAGGTCAAATGCTGCCAGCCACCCTTGCGATAGCGCAGGATGCATACGATGCTGGTAACACCCCAGGTCAGCCCCTCGGTCAGCCACACGCCCCAATAGCCCACCCCGGGAATCCGGGTCAGGACGGAGGCAAACACCACGCGGCAGATAACCTCGCTGATGCCGTTCATCAGGCAGAACCGGGCATCGCCGCAGCCGTTGAGCAAGCCCCGGGGAATGTAAATCATGCCCAGGGGGAAGTAGAACAGGCAGTCAATCTTCAGTGCCGTTGCGCCCATGGCAATAACATCCGCATCCCCCACGAAGCAGCTCACCGTCCATCTGCCCAGCAGGAAGAAAAAGGGAATCAGCGCCAGGCTCAGCCCCAGCACAATCAGCCAGCTGACCTTGTAGCCCTGCTTTACCCGGTCAATCTTCCCCGCGCCTTTGTTCTGCCCGGCAAAGCTGGTGATGGCAGTGGATAGGGAGGAATAGGGCATCTGCACCAGCTGCTCCACCTTGCCCACCACGGTATAGGCCGCCATCACCGTCTGTCCGAAGCCGTTGACCACCCCTTGCAGCACCATGGTGGACAGGGAAATCAGGGTACTTTGCAGCGCCAGGGGGATGCCCAGCTCCATGCAGCGGCGGATAATCTGCTTCTGAGGCTTCCACTCCTGGGGGCTGAGCCGGAAATAGGAAACCTTGGTCATTGCATAGACCATGCTCACCAGGAAAGAAACCGCCTGAGAAATCACTGTTGCCAGCCCCACACCGAACACGCCCATGTTCAGTTTCAACACGAACAGCAAATCCAGCACAATGTTCAAAAAGCAGGAGAAAATCAAAAAGTACAGCGGGGACTTGGAATCCCCCAATGCCCGCAGCAGGGATGCCACGCCGTTATACAGTGCCACTGCCACAATGCCCAGGCTGGTCACCCGCAGATAGGACAGGGACATGGGGAAAATGTCCTCCGGCACTTGCAGCAAATGCAGCAGCCAATCGGCACCGAAGAAGCCAAACAGGCTGACCGCCGTGCCAGCCAAGAGCAGAATATAGGTAGCGTTTGCAATGGTGGCGCGGATTTTCTCCGTGTCCCGGGCGCCGAAATACTGGGCGGCCAAAATACCAATGCCCACAGCCAGGCCGGAGCTGAGGGAAAAGAACAGAAAGCCCAGGCTGCCGCAGGTGCCCACCGCCGCCAGGGCATCCGCGCCAACGTAGTTGCCCACCACGATGGAATCCACCAGATTGTAGAATTGCTGAAACAGATTCCCCACCAGCAGCGGCATGGTAAAGGTAATGATATGCGCCAGGGGGCTGCCCTGGGTCATGTCGGTAATGCGCTTGGTTTTTGCCATTTTGTTTGCCCTCCGGGTCAAATAGAAATGTTTTTCCGTTAATCCGGGGCATTATAGCACGGGATTTTCCCGTTGTAAATTGCCTTCTTTTTCCGTTTCTTTTTTCGGCTGCCGTCCCTTTGTCAATTTCTTCCAATCTCTGAATTTTCGTAACAATACAACTGTGCAAAAAGCAAATTCATCCATATAATTTGGCTATATTGTCAACTGTAAACCTATCGACTTTTGGGGCGTTTGGAATTATAATAATGAAAGCGAATAAGCTCACCGATTATTGCTGATATAAAGGAGCGTAATGACAATGACAAATCATCTCGATGTCAAGCAGCTTCAGCTGGAAGCTGTAAAGGTTCGTGAGGGCATCGTCACTGCCACCCACGGCGCGAAATCCGGTCATCCCGGCGGAAGCCTTTCTGCTGCCGATATGTTTACCTATCTGTATTTCAACGAAATGCGGATTGACCCGGCAAACCCCAAGTGGGAGGATCGGGATCGTTTTGTTCTCTCCAAGGGTCACACCGCCCCCGGACTGTATGCTGCGCTGGCAAACCGGGGCTTTTTCCCGGTGGAAGACCTGGCCACCCTGCGCCACATTGACAGCTATTTGCAGGGACACCCCAACATGAACACCGTCCCCGGTGTGGATATGTCCACCGGCTCTCTGGGTCAGGGCCTTTCCACCGCTGCCGGCATGGCAAAGGGCGCAAAGTTCCTGCACAAGGACATCAATGTCTATTCCATCCTGGGCGATGGTGAGCTGGCAGAGGGGCAGATTTGGGAGGCAACCATGTTTGCTGCCCACTATCAGCTGGATAACCTGTGCATCATCGTTGACCTGAACGGATTGCAGATTGACGGCTGCACCAAGGACGTGATGAACACCGCTCCCGTGGACAAGAAGTTTGAAGCCTTCGGCTGCGATGTGGTGACCATCGATGGCCACAGCTTCCAGGAAATCGAAAAGGCCATGGCACGCTTCCATGCCAACCACGGCACCGGCAAGCCCACTGCCATTTTGATGAACACCATCAAGGGCAAGGGCGTTTCCTACATGGAAAACCAGGTGGGCTGGCACGGCAAGGCACCCAACGACGAAGAATACGCACAGGCAATGGCAGAGCTGGCTGCCGCACGCAAGGCGATTGAGGAGGGCTAAATCATGGCAGACATCAAGAAAATTGCAACCCGTGACAGCTACGGCAACGCCCTGAAGGAGCTGGGCGACGAGTTTGACAACATCGTGGTTCTGGATGCCGACCTGGCAGGTGCAACCAAAACCGGCATCTTCAAGAAGGCACACCCCGAGCGGTTCTTCGACTGCGGCATCCAGGAGGCCAACATGATTGGCGTGGCTGCCGGTCTTTCCACCATGGGTCTGGTGCCCTTTGCGGCAACCTTTGCCATGTTCGCCGCCGGTCGTGCCTATGAGCAGGTGCGCAACACCATCGGCTATCCCCACCTGAATGTGAAGATTGGTGCCACCCACGGTGGCATTTCCGTGGGCGAGGACGGCGCTTCCCACCAGTGCTGCGAGGACTTCGCCCTGATGCGTACCATCCCCGGCATGACCGTCATGTGCCCCGCCGACGACGTGGAGGCCAGAGCCATGGTCAAGGCCGCCTACCATATGGAAGGCCCCTGCTATATGCGCTTCGGTCGTGCCGCCACCCCGGTGTTCCACCAGGAGGGCTACCACTTTGAAATCGGCAAGGGTGAAGTGCTGCGGGAGGGCAAGGACATTGCCATCATCGCCAACGGCATCCTGGTGCCCGAAGCCATCGAAGCCGGCAAGCAGCTGGCAGAAGAAGGCATTGATGCCATGATTATCAACATGGCGACCATCAAGCCCCTGGACGAGGCGCTGGTGCTGGAAGCTGCCAAGAAGTGCGGCAAGGTCATCACCGTGGAGGAGCACAACATCATCGGCGGTCTGGGTGAAGCGGTCTGCTCCCTGCTCAGCGAAAAGCTGCCCACGCCGGTCAAGCGCATCGGTGTCAACGACGTGTTCGGTCACTCCGGCCCTGCCGCTGCGCTGCTGAAGCAGTTTGGCCTCAGCGCCGAAAACATTGTGGCACAGGCCAAGGATATGCTGGGTAAATAATTCTCCTAACATCAAATCCGCCCCTCGGACAAAGCCGAAGGGCGGATTTTTTACGCTTACTCCTGAGCGCTCAGGAAACAGAGCTCCTCAATGACGGAATCCAACACCGGTAAATACCTTTCATCAATATGGGAAATAGCTGTTGCACGGGCGTCATCACCGGGGCGCTCCTGTCCAAAGAGTATGTAGTCAGCGGACAGTCCCAGAACGGTGCATACCTTTATCAGCATTTTGACGGAGATGCCCGTGCGTCCCCGTTCCAGCTCGGCAAGATAAGAAACGCTGACATCCAATTTTTCCGCAAATTTCTCCCGGGTTAAACCCATTTTCTCCCGTGCTTTCCGAATTCGCAAATGCAATCAAATCACCTCAAACCATAGTATGGGCGAAATAATAGCAAAAGGAAATCAACCAACATTGTATGTTCTATGTATTGTATTAGTGGATATTTTGTGCTATAGTTAGCTCATTATACAAGACGAGGTAACTGTTTATGAAGAACAAACCCGGAACAAAATGGATGAAGCATCTGCTCCTGCTTGGAATTGTTTTGTGTTCCCTGTCCGCCTTGTTGTTCCTCGTTTCTATTTTGAATGGTTAGTGCAAGAATATTCAACCGCCGCAGAAAAACTCTTTCGCAATCATGTTCTGCAACAAGCTCGTTCGCATCTATCGGGAAAATAAATAAACTCCCGTGCTTTTCTTTATCCATTATTCCGCCTTGTCAAAGCCTATTTTTTCATGTATTCTACGAATACGGACAGGAACTTTCTAACATAGGTCAGAGTACGCCTGCCGTCTGTCTCATCCGCCGCACTGAAATTGAGATGTGCCGGAATTGTAAGGCATTGATTTCACGCACACTTGTAGCCGAGTATACCCATATGCACGAATGAAGCCCATCGCCTGTAAACCGCCTTTTGGCGAAATACGAAACGCCGCAGGGAAATCCCTGCGGCGTTTAACCATATGGGGCATCCAATGCGCCCCAACATATTTTATTATAGCACAGTTTCGCTTTTTCGTCCATTTGCGGAGTGCATAAGCTTTTCATCATTTCTTTATGGATTATCCCATCTTGAAAAAACGCTGCTTCCGGGTTATATTTTAAGTACAGAAAGGGAGATTCCAAAGCAAAGCGACCCCTCGTAGACCCGCGTAGTGCAATCCCCCCCACTCCTCGCATCGCAACGTACTCAGACCTCCGGCAATCCCAGAACCCCATCTCCCGGAATCCCCGCTTCTGTAGTACGCAGTCCGCAGAAAAGAGAGTACCCCAAATGGCAAAACCCAAGAACCCCGCGGAATAACCCCTAGCCAATGTCCAGAAAACGGCTAGGGGTTATTTCCGTGCTGTTATAAAAACCGGAGCGCTTGCTCCGGCTTTTTGTGTCCATCAGCACTCCACGGCGACCTTGATGACCCCGTCCCGCTTGTTTTCAAACAGGTCGTAGGCCTCCTGGATTCTGCTCAGGGGATAGGTGTGGGTAATCAGCGGCTCGGTGTCCAACTTTCCCTGGGCAATCAGCGTCAGAGTCTTCTCACAGTCACAGCCGTCCACCCCGCCGGTTTTGAAGGTCAGGTTCTTGCCGTACATCTCCGGCAGCGGCAGGGTCTGCGCCCGGTCATACAGCGCCACCACCGTCACCAGCCCATTGGGTCTGGCGCACTGCCAGGCCAGCCGGAAGGTGGAATCCGCTCCCGCCACTTCCAGCACCACATCCGCACCGCCATGGGGACAGGCAGCACGCACTTGCTCCAGGCAGCGTTCCGGTGTCACCGTCTGCACCTGGGGATAGTGGGTTTGGATAAAATGAAGGCGATTTTCGTCCTTTTCGCAGACAATGATATGCTTGGGCTGCTTCAGCATCACGCACAGCAGGGTGCAAATGCCCGTAGGGCCGGCACCGAGAATCAGCACCGTATCCTCCGGCGTAATCTCGGAAATCCGGGCTGCCCAGAAGCCGGTTGCCAGCACGTCACCCACCAGCAGCGCCTGGCGATCCGTCACGCCCTCGGGAATCCGGTTCAAGCCTTGGTCGGCAAAGGGCACCCGCACATATTCCGCTTGCCCGCCGTCAATGCGGCAGCCCAGCGCCCAGCCGCCATTGCGGTCGGTGCAGTTGTTCACATAGCCCTTTTTGCAGAAGAAGCACTGACCGCAGAAGGTTTCCACATTGACCGTCACCCGGTCACCGGGCTTCACATTGGTAACGGCCTTGCCCACTTCCTCCACGATGCCCACCATCTCATGCCCCACGGTAATTCCCGGGACTGCCCGGGGCACGCTGCCATGCTTGATGTGCAGGTCGCTGGAACAAATGCTGGCAAGGGTCACCTTGACAATGGCATCCCGGGGGTGCATCAGCACCGGCTTGGGCTTTTCCATCAGCTGAAAATTTCCCTGAGAAACATAGGTATAGGTCTGCATGGTCTCTCCGGTCATGGAAAGCGCCTCCTTCTCTAACTGCTTCATCATATCGTCTCCGTTCATCCGGTTTTCCCGGTTTTTCCCCTTGAGTATAGCATATTTTCAGAAAACCCACAAGGGGGCTTTCCTCGCTGGCACGAAGTGTCCGTGGCTCCACCTCTGAGGGGTTTGTTGGTTGAAGGGTGTGTACCCATGGTTTTGTACCGCCATTGTAGGGGTCGCCTAATAGGCGACCCGTTGGCAGATGGAACTGAGGGGAACGTTGAATGGAACCAGCTCCCGCAACTGCCCCCTTGGCTTCCCCCGGGGGGAAGCTGTCACGATGAAATATCGGCATCTCGGAACCGATATTTTGTCGTGACTGATGAGGGGCAGCGAACGCTTAAAAACTCCACAGCAGTACGTTGAATGGTGTAATCTGGAACATATGCTGCTCATCCAGCTGCATTCATTGACCAACCTGTCGCCACCCCTCATCAGCCAGCCTTGCCGGTTCCGAAGTGCCGTCAAGCCTGGCAGCTTCCCCCCGGGGGAAGCCAAGAACTCAGAAGACTTTGGCGACGACCATTCAACGAACTGCTCTATTGCGGGAGCTGCGGGTCGCCAAGTTGGCGACCCCTACGGGCGTATTCGATTATCGAGGTGTTCACACATTTGTAACTCATTCAATCGTCCTGCCCCACCGTCCCGGCTCCCACCGCACCCGCCATGGGGACAGGCGGCACGCACGACGGCGTGAGAGGTCGGGGGCGACGAGTGGTCAGCCCTTCCTACCCGATTGGTTAAAATACGCCAACATATCTATTCTAGCATAGGGAATCGGGTGCGTCTATTTATGAAGTTACCAAGCTTTCCTGTTTTTTCTTGTTCATTATTCCATCTTGTAGAATTGGATGTCATGGGTTACTTTTTAGGTGAGGAGCCGCAGACACTAGCCTGTAACGCATAAAATCAAGCCTGCGAAAGCAGAATCTCAATGTAACGTATCGCTGAAAAAAGAGGGGGCTTTGCTAGATGTACGCAGCACTTTATCTGAAACGTTCCTTTTCCCGTAGATTTCAAAAGCATTTTTCCCTTTATCTTGTGCTGACATTTGCATTTTTGCTCCCTCTACTGGTTTCATTTTACCGGGACAGCAGAGCCTATGGAGAAATACAGCAGCTCTTGTTTCTTTCAAAAGGGCAGACGTTCCATATTGCCAATGTAACCGAGGCAGACTGCCAGTATTTTCAAGGAATCGATGGCCTTTCCTCTCCGTATTATGAAGACAGGAAAATCTATCTCAAAATTGAAGATGACGAGGAATGGAAGGATTTTGGCACGCTGAATATGTATAGCGGGCGAATCCAACAGCGGATAAACGAGATGGGACGCAGCGATGTATCCGTTCGTGCGAACGAATATGAGCGTGCTCATGGCATTTCCACAGACGAGGCATCGCTGTCTTCCCAGCGGCAATTATTTGCAATAAATGTACTTCTGATTCTTTTTATGGCCTTTACTGTACAGTCCACTTACCGGAGCCATCTGCATTATTTTTCAGGGGACATGGAGATGCTTTCCTGCTGCGGTGCAAGCAAGCGGCAAATCGCCCGGATTTTTCTTGTTGAGTTCTTTGCGGTCTTTGCATTGTCCGCAGCAAGTGCAGTTTTAATCTCCGTGCTGACATTAAAGGTGCTCTTTTCACTCTTTCTGGAAATGACAGCAAGCTCTGGCCTTGCATGGTTGGTTTTCCATGTGGATATTCGCAACACAACCGTTCATCTTTTCATTTGCTTCCTGTCGCTTGGTGTTCCGCTGTGCCTGACGCTGAGAAAATACCCGCTTTGTTCCGTCTCTCAGGCCAGTGCAATCCCGAAAAGATACCGCAGAAAAAAACTAACGTACTCCCGCTCACCGGCACGAGCATTGGCAAAGCTTTGGCGGCAGCGCACAAACCGTGTCTTTCAAACCTGTTTGTGCATCTCCGTCCCACTGGTCACTATTTTCCTATTTCTCTTCCAGTACCTGCTGCTGAATCTGACTTTCATCAGTACTCCTGTTGACTATGAGATATGCATCACAAGTTTTCGTTCCAATTTTACGGATGAAGACATCCATGATATAGAAACCATGGAAAATGTGGCATACGTTGTAACAGAGAAAATCCAGCCGCCCGGCGAACTCGATATCAAAGGGCCGGATGGGCAGCAAAGTGCAGTTCGCTTACGCGCAATTTCTGACTTTGCCAAGGCGAATGTGGCGTTTGAAAAGAACGATGCCGCCGTTCAGGTCAACCCCGCCCAAATGCAGCTCAATCCTGGTGATAGTATCAGGATTGTCAGGTACAACGGACAAGTGGAGGAGGAGCTGTTCACGCTCACCGCGAAGCAGGTAGTCACAAGCAAGACAGATGATTGGGCATGTGATGTGTACATTGACGATGTTCTGCTAGCAGCTTACATGAGTCAGCTTCCCTGCAACAAAGTGGAAATTAAGCTTCAAGACGCAAACCGCCATGAGGCTGTAGAGAAGATGCTTCAGAAACGTTTCCCAGGAGCCGGATATAAAATTGATAACCGGCAAACCAGCATTTCCTTTGCACAAGGCGCAGCGCCAGGCTATTACCTGCTGACCGCTTACCTCTTTGCCATTCTCTTTGCTCTGGTCGCCTTGATTCTGTATGTAAAACTGTGTGATTATATCCGGGGGCAGTCCGACATCATAAATGCGCTTTACACCCTGGGGGCTTCTAAAAGTGTAATCTTCCAGTCCTTTCTCCGTCAAGCCTCCATTCCCGCAACGGTCGCCGTGCTGGTTCCGGTTCTACTCAGCATTTTGGCAATGGCGCTTGTCACCCATTCACTGGGAATGCAGCTTCATTGGGGCATCCCCGATTTGGCGGGGTATGTGGGTGTCACTCTGCTGATGGTGGGGGTCTATATATGCCCCATTCAAACCACGTTAAGGAAGTACTTGAAGCACATCCAACTTGGGAGGCTGCCATGAGTGTTATTAAAACAGAATCTATAACCAAGATTTATAAACAGGGACAGGACGAGGTTCATGCGGTGGACAACGTTTCTCTCAGCATTGAACCTGGCGAATTTACAGCCATTACCGGTCAATCCGGTTCCGGCAAGACCACGCTCCTGAACCTGTTGGGTGGAATTGACCCCCCAACCTCCGGCTGTGTCTACATTGATGGCATAAACCTGCAAAAGACATCAGAGTCAAAATTGGCGCAGATTAAGCGGCAAAAGATTGGCCACATTTTCCAGGATTTTAAGCTGATTCCGATTTTAAGTGCTCAAGAGAACATTGCAATGCCTATGTTGCTGGATGGCAAAAAGCCCAAGCAGGATGAAATTGAGCGCCTTGCTTCCTTTCTGGGCATCGACAACCGGCTAAAGCATTTTCCATCGGAATTATCCGGTGGGCAACAGCAGCGTGTTGCCATTGCCCGAGCGCTGATTATGCACCCCTCTATCCTTCTTGCCGATGAACCCACAGGCAACCTTGACAAGCATTCCGCCGATGAGATTATGAAACTATTATCAGAAATCAATCGCCAGGGACATACAATTCTGCTGGTAACGCATGAACAGCGGTATGCGGATATGTGCCAAAGGAACATCGTCATTAGTGATGGCAGAGTGGTACAGGATTCAAAAGTAGTTAGGTAAACACCTTCATATGATAACGACCGCCGCAGGCTTCCACCTGCGGCGCTTTTTTCGGTCAAAACAAATCCAGCATACTATCCAAATACACAGCCTCCCGGACGTGAATCCGGTATTCCGGCTTTGTCATGTAATGCAGCAGAAATTCCAGCAGCAGGGCGCTGCCCAGCCCCCGCCCCTCAATCTTAAAATGGGAAAATCCCATGGGGGCATAGAGGCGCTGAATGTCCTCTGCACTGATAAAGCCGGGATTTTCCATGGCTTTTGAAAACCGGTAGCCCTCCCCGCCGCCGGGGGCGGTGCAGATGTGTTCGCAGTCCTCCCCCAGCGCCTTGCGGCTCACCGCCTCATAGCAAAGCTTGCGCTGGGTGCAGCCGAACCAGCAGCACTCGTTGCACAAAAACTCCACCTTGTCCTTCTGCCATTGGGGCAGGGTGCTGAGCCGGTCAAAATCTTTGTTCAGCCGGAAATCCGGCACCACATAGCGAAATTCCGCCCGGTTCAGCTCCTCCTCCAGCTGCCGGAAATCCGTCAGCACCTTGGTGGTGGAGGAGACGAAATAGAATCCGGGGTACTGCTGCCGGAGATAGCCCAGCAGCAAATCCGAATGGAGTATCACGCCGTTTTTCCCGGATTGACTGAACTGCTCACACAGCCGATTGCATTTCCTATCCGTCAAATGCTCCCGCCGCAGCAATGAATTGCTCAGGGTGAGCCGTGCCGAAATGCCATAGCTCTGGGTCAGCTCCAGCACCCGGCGGGGGTCAGCCTCCCCAAAGCCCACACGCCCGCCGCCCCACAGGCAGTCCGCCGGTGCGCCGTAAATGGAACCGATGTCACACCAGTCGTAAAAATATTCCCGGTGGGTGCGAAACAGAGGGAGAAACACCCGGTAGAACTCATAAAATTCAAATAACCCCGGTAAATGATAATAAACCATGCTCTGTTCCTCCCACCCTGCGGCAATTTTCTCCGGGCTATTATAGCGCAGATTGCCCCGCCCGTAAACAAAAACCTGCACCGCAGGGGGCGGAGGATGTCACCGCAGGGCGCGTGCCCGGGGTCGTCCGCAAAAAATTATACATACGCCTTGATTTTCTCCTTGCTCTATGGTAAAATGTAATCGTAAACGTTTAAGTAATCTTTTACCCCATAAAATCCATCCAAAGGAGAGTCAGTATGCGTTACGGTTTTTTTGACGATGCAAAAAAAGAATATGTGATTGAAACCCCCGCCACCCCCTTGCCCTGGATTAACTATCTGGGCAGAAAGGATTTCTTTTCCCTCATCAGCAACACCGCCGGCGGCTATTGCTTCTATCGGGATGCGAAATTGCAGCGGCTGCTGCGCTACCGCTACAACAATGTCCCGGCTGACATCGGTGGCCGCTTCTTCTATGTAAAAGAAGACGGAAAAGCCCCCTGGAGTCCCACCTTCCACCCCTGCGATACCCCGCTTGATACCTATCGCTGCCGCCACGGCCTGGGCTACACCATCTTTGAGGCGGAGAAAGACGGCATCGCCGCCGCCCTCACCTTCCTGGTGCCGGGGGAGGGGAATTGCGAGGTGCAGCAGGTGGCGCTGACCAACAAATCCGGCAGACAGCGCAGCTTCCGGTTCACCGCCGCCGTGGAATGGTGCTTGTGGAATGCCGTGGACGATGCCACCAATTTCCAGCGGAATCTGAACATTGGCGAAGTGGAGGTGGAGGGCAGTGTCATTTACCACAAAACCGAATACCGGGAAAGGCGGGATCACTATGCCTATTACGGTGTCAACGCCCCCCTCAGCGGCTTCGACACCGACCGGGACAGCTTCCTGGGCACCTTCGGCAATTTTGCCGCCCCTCAGGCCATTTTGAATAAAGAAGCCGGCAATTTCATCGCCCACGGCGGCGCGCCCATGGCGGGTCTGCACCTGGACATTACCCTTGCCCCCGGCGAGCCCCGGCATCTGGTGTTTGTACTGGGTTACGGCAAAAATCCCAGGGAGCAGAAATTCATCGCCCCCGGCGTTATCCGCAAGGATACCGCCCATCGGGTGATGCAGAAATTTTCCACCGATGAAGCGGTGGAACAGGCCATGGAGGCGCTGCGCGCCGACTGGGGCAATCTGCTGAGCGCCTACATCCTGTCCTGCAAGGACGAAAAGCTGAATCGGGCGGTGAACATCTGGCATCAATATCAGTGCATGGTCACCTATAACATGAGCCGCTCCGCCAGCTATTTTGAATCCGGCACCGGGCGGGGCATGGGCTTCCGGGACAGCTGCCAGGATTTGCTGGGCTTCGTCCACATGGCACCCGACCGTGCCCGGGAGCGAATCATCGACATTGCCTCCGTCCAGTGGGCGGACGGCTCCACCTATCACCAGTACCAGCCCCTGACCAAGCGGGGCAACAACGACATTGGCTCCGGCTTTAATGACGACCCCCTGTGGCTGGTGGCTGCCACCCATGCCTATCTGGCAGAGACCGGGGACTTTTCCATCCTGGATCATCCCACCCCCTTTGACAATGTCCCCGGCTCGGAAATGCCCCTGATGGAGCATCTGCGCCGCAGCGTGAACTTCACCATGACCCACACCGGCCCCCACGGTCTGCCCCTGATTGGCCGCGCCGACTGGAACGATTGCCTGAACCTGAACTGCTTCAGCGAGGAGCCGGGCGAGAGCTTCCAGACCTCCGGCCCCTCTGAGGGACCCGTGGCAGAATCGGTGTTCATCGGCGGTATGTTTGTGCTGTACGGCAGGGAATATGCTGAAATCTGCCAGGCCAAGGGGCTGAATATGGAAGCCGAAGCTGTGCGGAATGCTGTCAGCGACATGGAGAAGACCATTGAAACCGCCGGATGGGACGGGCAGTGGTTCGTCCGCGCTTATGATGCCTTCTCCCATCCCGTTGGCTCCAACCAGTGCCAGGAGGGCAAAATTTACATCGAGCCCCAGGGAATGTGCGTCATGGCAGGGGTGGGCAAGCAGGACGGCAAGGCAGTGATGGCGCTGGATTCCGTCCGCAAGCACCTGCTGGGCAAATACGGCGTGGAGCTGCTGGCTCCCTGCTACACGGTGTATCACAAGGAGCTGGGAGAAATTTCCTCCTATCCCCCGGGATACAAGGAAAACGGCTCGATTTTCTGCCACAATAACCCCTGGATTTCCATCGCGGAAACTGTGGTGGGGCGGGGCGACAATGCCTTTGACATTTACAGGCGTACCGCCCCGGTTTATCAGGAGGAACACAGCGACATCCGCCGGGTGGAGCCTTACGTCTACGCTCAGACCGTTGCCGCCCGGGCATCCTTCGAGGAGGGATCCGCCCGCAACAGCTGGCTGACCGGCACCGCCTCCTGGACATTCGTAAACATCAGCCAGTACATCCTGGGCATCAAGCCCACCCTGAGCGGCCTGAGCATCGACCCCTGCCTGCCCACCGACTTTGGGGACTATACCGTGACCCGGAAATTCCGGGGTGCAGTCTACCGCATTTCCGTGCGGCAGACCGGAAGCTACAGCCTGACCGTGGATGGAACGGCAATGGAGGGGAAGGTCATTCCCGACACCGGCAAGACAGAATATGACGTTGCCGTAACGGTGTAATCTATCCGGCGCTTCGAGCCGGAATGGAAACGCTGAATTGCAGATATTCTTTAGAAGCGGATGAGAGAAAAGTGAATTGTGAATACGTTTTACGGCTGTTCCGTGGCCGCCATACTGATTCACATTTCTTTTTGCTTCCTATTTACGAAAAGCCGGAGCTGCCGCAATTGGCAGCTCCGGTGAATTTTTATTTTCCGATGGTGGAGATTTCGGGAATCACTTCTTCCAATGCGTCCAGCAGGATTCTGGCAGTATCCAGAGAGGTGAACATATTCACGCCGTTCTGCACGGCGCAGCGGCGGATGGCCACGCCGTCGTCATAGTGTACCCCGGAGGTAATGGCACGGGTGTTGAGAATATAACTGACATAACCGGCGCGGATAGAATCGAGAATTTCGTTGCTGCCGTCGCTGAGCTTCCGGCGTACCCGGGTGCGGATGCCGTGGCTTTTGAGGAAGGCCGCGGTTCCTTCGGTGGCCTCAATGTTGAAGCCCAGGTGATAGAACCGGCGAACCAGAGGCAGCGCCTCCTCTTTGTCTTCATCTGCCAGGGTAACAATCACCGTGCCGTAGTCCTTCATCTTGATGCCGGAAGCTTGCAGTGCCTTGTAAAGCGCCCGGTTCAGCTTTACATCATAGCCGATGGCTTCGCCGGTGGATTTCATTTCCGGGGACAGGTAGGCATCCATACCGGTGAGCTTGGCAAAGGAGAAAGCGGGAGCCTTGACATACCAGCGCTGCTCTTTTCGCTCAGCACTGCCGGTGATGCCCTGCTGCGCCAGAGACTGTCCCAGCATCACGCGGGTGGCAATCTGCACCAGGTTGCAGCCGGTGGACTTGGAGAGGAAGGGAACAGACCGGGAGGCGCGGGGGTTGACTTCGATGACATACACATGGTCATCCGGTGCAACAATGAACTGAATGTTAAACAGTCCCCGGATGCCGATGCCCAGCCCCAGCTTGGTGGTGTATTCCACAATGGTATCCTTCACCGACTGGCTCAGGGAGAAGGGGGGATATACGCTGATAGAGTCGCCGGAATGAACGCCGGTGCGCTCCACCAGCTCCATGATGCCGGGCAGGAAAACCTGTTCACCATCGCAGATGGCATCCACCTCCGTTTCCTTGCCTACCACATACTTGTCAATCAGCACGGGCTTGGTGTCGTCCACCGCAAAGGCATTCTTCAAATACCGTTCCAGCATTTCCCGCTTGGCAACGATTTCCATGGCTCTGCCGCCCAGCACAAAGCTGGGGCGCACCAGCACCGGATAGCCGATGCGGTCGGCGGCGCAAATGCCTTCTTCCAGGGTCGTGACCGCTTCACCGGTGGGATTGGGGATGTGCAGCGCCTTGATAACAGCGTCAAAAGCATCCCGATTCTCGGCCTTTTCGATGGCAGCGCAGCCCGTTCCAATGATGTTCACGCCCCGGTCGTGGAGGCTTTGCGCCAGATTCACCGCGGTCTGGCCGCCCAGGGTGACAATGACACCCTCCGGGTGCTCCAGATGGACGATGTTCATCACGTCCTCTGCCGTCAGCGGCTCAAAGTACAGCTTGTCCGCCGTGGTATAGTCCGTGGAGACGGTCTCGGGGTTATTGTTGATAACAATTGCTTCGTAGCCCATCTGCTGAATGGTGTGGACGGCGTGAACGGTGGAATAGTCAAATTCCACGCCCTGGCCGATGCGAATGGGGCCGGAGCCAAGGACGATGACCTTTTTCCGGTTGGATACCACCGATTCATTCTCGGAAGCGTAGGTGGAATAGAAGTAGGGAACATAGCTTTCAAATTCGCTGGCGCAGGTGTCAATCATCTTGTACACCGGGAAGATGCGCCATTTGCAGCGAAGTGTGTATACATCCAGCTCCTTTTGCTTCCACAGCTCGGCAATATAGGCATCGGAGAAGCCCAGACGCTTGGCTTCTTTCAGCAGGGCAAGGTCGCCGGGGGCTTGCTCCAACTCCTTTTCAAAGTCCACAATCTGTTTGATTTTGTCCAGGAAGAACATATCAATCTGGGTGATGTCGCACACCAGGGAGGCATCCACCCCCAACCACATGAGCTGGGAAATGGCATAGATGCGGTCGTCCGTCCCCTCCTTGATATAGTCCAGCAGCTCATCCACCCGCATATGCTTGGAGTCGAATTTCTCCATGTGCAGATGAATCTTCTGATTTTCCAGGGAGCGGACGGCTTTCAGCAGGCTCTCCTCAAAGCACCGCCCAACGCTCATCACTTCGCCTGTGGCCTTCATCTGGGTGGACAGCTGGTTTTGGGCGGCGGGAAATTTGTCAAAGGGGAACCGGGGCATCTTCGTTACAACATAATCCAGGGTCGGTTCAAAACAGGCGGGAGTGTTGGCCAGTTGAATTTCATCCAGCCGCAGTCCCACGGCAATCTTGGCGGAGACGCGGGCGATGGGGTAGCCGGTGGCCTTGGAGGCCAGGGCAGAGGAGCGGGACACCCGGGGATTGACTTCAATGACAAAGTAGCGGAAGGAATGGGGATCCAGAGCAAATTGCACATTGCATCCACCCTTCACGTCCAGGGCGCGGATGATGCGCAGGGCACTGTCCCGGAGCATATGATATTCCTTGTTGGTCAGGGTCTGGCTGGGGGCGACCACAATGGAGTCGCCGGTGTGGATGCCCACGGGGTCGAGATTTTCCATATTACAGACGGTGATGGCGGTGTCTGCCCCGTCCCGGATGACCTCATACTCAATTTCCTTAAAGCCCTTGATGCTCTTTTCCACCAGCACCTGATGCACCGGGGACAGCGCCAGCGCGCCCCGCATCATCTCCCGCAGCTCATTTTCGTCATAGGCAAAGCCGCCGCCGGTTCCGCCCAGGGTAAAGGCAGGGCGCAGGATAACCGGGTAGCCGATTTCCTTGGCGGCAGCCACGGCTTCCTCCACGCTGTAGGTGATGTGACTGGGCACGGTTGGCTCGCCAATCCGCTGGCACAGCTCCTTAAACAGCTCCCGATCCTCGGCGCACTCGATGCTTTTTACATCCGTGCCCAGCAGCTCAATTTCGCATTCGTCCAAAACGCCCTTCTTGGCCAGCTGAACCGCTAAGTTCAGGCCGGTCTGGCCGCCGATGCCGGGGACAATGGCATCCGGGCGCTCATAGCGGCAGATTCTTGCCAGATATTCCAGGGTCAGCGGCTCCATATACACCTTGTCGGCCACGGAATTGTCGGTCATGATGGTAGCGGGATTGGAGTTTGCCAGAATGACCTCGTAGCCTTCTTCCTTCAAGGCAAGGCAGGCCTGCGTTCCGGCGTAGTCAAATTCGGCAGCCTGGCCAATGACGATGGGGCCGGAGCCAATCACCATGACTTTTTTAATATCGGTTCTTTTCGGCATTGCCTTTGGCCTCCTTCATGTAGTCTACAAAATGGGCGAATAGATACTGGCTGTCCTGGGGGCCGGGGGCACTTTCCGGGTGGTACTGGATGCCGAAAATTCTGTCCTTCCGGCACTCTACGCCCTCAATGGTGTTGTCCAGCAGATTCACATGAGTCACGGTCAGCCCCGTTCCCTCCACACTTTCCGGGATCAAGGCATAGCTGTGGTTCTGGGCGGTCATTTCAATTTTACCGGTGAGCAGATTTTTCACGGGATGGTTGCCGCCCCGGTGGCCGAACTTCAGCTTGTAGGTTTTGGCACCGTAGGCCAGGGACAGAATCTGGTGCCCCAGGCAAATCCCGAAAATGGGCACCTTGCCCCGCAGCTTCCGCACGGTTTCGGCCACCTCCGGCACGTCCTCCGGGTCACCGGGGCCGTTGGACAGGAATACACCGTCCGGTTTCATAAACAGGATTTCCTCTGCCGTGGTGTCGTAGGGAACAATGGTTACGTTGCAGCCCCAGTGGTTGAGGCTGCGGATGATGTTCAGCTTGATGCCGCAGTCCACGGCAACCACATGGAACTGGGCATCGGCGGTGCGGGAATACCAGCGCTTTTTGCAGCTGACCCGGCTGACCGCGTCCCGGGGCACCGGGGTGGCGGCAATGACGGCCAGCGCCGTTTCGGTGGGGGTATCCGGGGAAGTAATCAGCGCCCGGCGGCTGCCCAGGTCACGGATGCTTCGCGCCAGCTTCCGGGTGTCCACCCCGGAAATGGCGGGGATGTTGTTCTCCTCCAGCAACTCCGACAGGGTTTTGACGCACCGGAAATTGGATGGGAAGTCGTTGTAGTCATACACCACCATGCCGCCGATGTTGGGGAACTTGCACTCAAAGTCCTCCTCGGCAATGCCATAGTTGCCAATCAGGGGATAGGTCATCACCACCATCTGGTCGGTGTAACTCAGGTCGGATACAATTTCCTGATAACCGGCCATGGAGGTGTTGAACACGATTTCGCAAACCCGGTCTGCGGTGCTGCCGAAGCCGTAGCCATAGTACTCGCTCCCATCCTCCAGGACGAGCTTGCGGTCAATTGTTTTCATGGGTTGTCCTCCTTTGGGATAGCTTTCCCTCGAATCTGTCTTTTTCCGTGCGGCTGGGAATTTCCGTGGGATAGTCTCCGCTGAAGCAGGCATGGCAGAAATTGGGGGAACCAATCATCTCTGCCAGGTCTTCGATTTCCAGATAGCCCAGGGAATCTGCGCCGATGATTTCCGCAATTTCGGGAATCGAGTGGTGGCAGGCAATCAGGTGCTCCCGGGAGTCAATGTCCGTGCCGTAGTAGCAGGGATTGCGGAAGGGCGGGGAAGAAATGCGCATATGTATCTCCGTGGCACCGACCTCCCGCAGCAGGCTCACAATCTGCCCGCTGGTGGTGCCCCGGACGATGGAATCGTCAATCAGCACGACACGCTTGCTGTTTACCGCTTCACCGATGGGGTTGAGCTTGATTTTCACCTGGTTCAGCCGTTCCCCCTGGCCGGGAGAAATAAAGGTTCTGCCGATGTATTTGTTTTTCAGGAAGCCCAGGGAAAAGGGAATCCCGGAGGCTTCGGAATAGCCCAGGGCGGCATCCAGACCGGAATCCGGCACACCCACTACAATGTCCGCCTCCACGGGATGCCGCCGCGCCAGCAGGCGGCCTGCGTTTTTCCGCGCCTGGTGAACGGAAACGCCGTCAATCACCGAATCGGGGCGGGCAAAGTAGATATATTCAAAAATACAGGCGCGCTGGGGATGCCGTGAGCAGTGGGAGCGGTCGGCGTGAACGCCGGTTTCGTCAAAGGTGACAATCTCGCCGGGGAGCAAATCCCGCTCCGGCTTTGCTCCAACGGCAGCCAGGGCACAGCTTTCGGAGGCTACCACATACATCCCCTCCGGGGTTTTGCCGTAGCACAGTGGGCGGAAGCCCCAGGGGTCACGGGCAGCAATGAGCTTGGCGGAGGACATCATCACCAGGGAATAGGCGCCCTCCATCTGGTACATGGCGCAGCTGACGGCGGCCTCAATGGAGGGGGTTTTCAGCCGCTGCTGGGTGATGATGTAGGCAATGATTTCCGTGTCGCTGGTTCCGTGGAAGATGGCACCGCCCAGCTCCAGGGCACTGCGCAGTTCAAAGGCATTGCTGAGGTTACCGTTGTGTGCCAGTGCCAGCTTGCCCTTCATGTGGTTGACCACAATGGGCTGACAGTTCGCTCGGTTGGTTGCGCCGGTGGTGCCGTAGCGCACATGGGCAACGGCCATGGTTCCTGCCGGAAATTTTTCCATCACATCCCGGGTGAACACCTCGCCAACCTGCCCCAGATCTCGGTGGGCGGTGAACACTCCATCATCGTTTACAACGATGCCGCAGCTCTCCTGCCCCCGGTGCTGCAAGGCGTACAGCCCATAGTAAGCGAGGTTCGCCATGTTCTGAGGTTCCGGCGACCAGACACCAAACACACCGCATTCTTCGTGAAGGTCTTTCATTGTATCCTCCTTTTCGCAAAAAAAGAGACACCTACCCGGGCGGAGTTTCCTTCGCCTGAATAAGCGTCCTTGCTTGGGGAGTATTTTATCACAATCCGAATTTTAAGTCAAATATTGGATGATGGGTGAAAGAAACTCTGTGGAAATCACTGCCTTCTGCCGCACAATGCGGGACACATTTTGAGCTATCTGCTGAGTAGCGTCTTGCATACGTCCCCGGCGCGAAGCGCCCTCGGCTCCACCTCTGGGGGAGCTGGCAGCCCGAACGGGCTGACTGAGGGGGTGTCGTGCGTTCATCCGGGTGCTTTTAAAATCCGGGGTTTCGGGCGGATGCTATCCGCCCCGGTTTAGCGGTGGACAAGTACCCATCCGCTTTGGCGAGAATCTCTCTGGAGCGGTTAAATTGGAGCAACTGCATGGCATCCCGGCAGCAGACCAGGCGGCTTTCGGAAATTTCCTCCGGCTGGCACTGGACGGCCTGATTCTGAAATGTCCCCAGGAAATACACAACCTGTTTCCGACAGTCCGGCTTTTGGGGCAGCGGGTATTCGTCTGTTTCCCGGAAGCCGTCAATCAGTTGGATGTTCAAGTGGGCTTCTTCGTAGACTTCCCGCAGTGCCGTTTCTGTCTCCGTCTCCATGCCCTCCATATGCCCTTTTGGAAAGCCCCAGTTGCCATCCATATTGGCAACCAGCAGATATTTGATTTCCCCGTCTGCAACAGTGTACACCACCGCACCGCAGGATTTTTCGCAAGTCATAGTGTTCCTCCTTCTTTGAGTGTCAAAATCGCCCACGGCTTTGAGCCATGGGCGATAAAAATCAATTTTGGTGCTGGGCGACAGCGGCTTCAGCAATGTTAATGGAGTGGCCGCCCACACGGTTCAGGCTGGTGAGCACCTCGCCGAACATGATGCCTGCCTCGGCGGAGCATTCCCCGGCGCGGAGGCGATCCATGTGGTTTTGCTGTGCCTGCTTGGTTTTTTTTCGGTTCTCCCGCTCCAGCCGCGCCAGATGCTTCAGGGAGTCAATGCCCAAATCCTGGGTATGGAACCGGGCAACGGCAGTGCTGTAGAGCTGCTTGACATTGTCGTACAGCTCGGTTACTTCCTGCCGGGCGGTGTCGGAATAGGTCAGGCTCTTTTCGGTGCAGCGCTCGCTGATGTGGAGCAGGTGCTCGGCGTAGTCACCGATTCGCTCCAAATCGCTGAGTGCCTGGAACACCCGGCGGACATAGTTTGCGTCCGTGGCGGACAGCTCCTGTACGTTGAATTTCACCAGATAATCACTGATGGCATCGGTCAGATAGTCGATAACGCCCTCGTTTTCCGTAATGGTTTCGGCGTGGCGCGGCTCTCCGGCCAGAATGCCCTCCATGGCAAGGGACAGGTTTTCCTCCACCAGCTTTGCCATGCGGTCAACTTCACTGCGGATTTGCAGCAGGGAGACGCTGGGGTTGCCCACCAGGTTCACGTCGATAAATTCCAGTCGGGCGGCATCCTCGTGTTTCTGCTTGGGAATCAGCTTGTAGGTCAGCTTAACCACCAGGTTGGTGCAAGGCAGCAAGATGGCGGCGGCAACGACCTTAAACAGAATGTGAACCACCGATACCTGGAACATGGGGTCAGGAATCAACCGCTCTATCAGGTCGGTATAGGGGGTAAGCATGGTCACCGGGGCCATGACCACACAGCCGACAATGTTGTAAATCAGGTAAATCATGGCGGCCCGCTTTGCGTTGTTCCGGGCGGACATGGAGGCCAGGATGGTGGGCATGGCAGAGCCGATGTTGATGCCGCAGATGAGGTAGGAGGCAAAATGCAGCGGCATCAGCCCCTGCAAGGCCAACGCCTGCACAATACCAACGGCTGCCGAGCTGGACTGAATCACGGCACAAATCAGCGCACCCACCAGGATACCCAAAATGGGATTTTTGGCGTTCATGATAAAGCTCTGGAACCAGACAACCTGACCCAAGGGCTTCATAGCGGCGCTCATGGTGTGCAGCCCCTGGAACAGCAGACCGAAGCCCAGGATAACCTGGCCAATGTGCTTGAGCCTGGCCTTTTTGGTGTAGAGCATCATGAATGCACCAACGCAGATGCAGAAGGGGGCGATTGCCGACACGTCCAAAGCAATCAGGATGCTTGTGATGGTAGTACCAATGTTGGCACCGAAGATAACGCCGGTGGCCTGCGCCAAATCCATAATGCCGGCATTGATAAAGCCCATCACCATCACGGTTGTGGCAGATGAGGACTGGATGACCACGGTTACAAACGTACCAAGCAGGAAACCGAGAATTTTGTTTCGGGTCAGTTTTTCCAAAAGGTCTTTCATTTTGGAACCGGCGGCCAGCTCCAGTCCGTCCCCCATGTATTTCATACCAAACAGGAACGCACCCAGGCCGCCCAGAAGCTCCACAATGTTGGAAACAGTCATGGCTTCAACCTCCAAGGTTTTTGTATAAATGGAATCCGCAGCGTCAGGCATAAATCTGCAGCAATCAGGATTTTACATTTATTTTACAATTAGTATAACAATAATGACGGCACATTGCAATTCTTTTTTTCGATGGGTTTCGATTTTACATGGCGCAACCGCGTTGCACACGCTCTGTGGGGGGCGACCCGCCAGCTGACACAACAGAGCTGTCCGTTGAATGGTACTGGCTTCCCACTCGAACCGTAGGGGAGGCTCTTAGCCTCCCGCTGGCACGAAGTGCCCATGCCTCCCCTGGAAGGGGAGGTGGCGAACGAACGTGAGGCGGAGGGGTTTGTCCGTAAACTGAGCAAGAAAACCCCTCTGCGACTCGCTAAGAGCCGCCTACGGCGGTTGCTCGCTTGCATAGCGCCTGCGGGCGCTTAAGTCAGCCCGTTCGGGCTGCCAACTTTTAATCGTGGAATGATTGCCCCCGGCAATCATAATTTTGAAAGATTCGCTGCGCTCTGCAACACCCTTTCAGGGGAGCCAAGGCGGCTTCGCCGCTCAGTGCAATCGTCGTAATCGCCCCCTGTGTGCCCCTTGCATTTTGTCAAATCCCTGGGTATAATGAGAAAAAACCACCAAGGAGGCAGCACCATGAAATACGATTTTACCACCGTCCTGAACCGGAAGGGGCTGGATGCTCTGGCGGTAGACGGCCCGGGCAGCACCATCCACAGTCCCGAAGGCCCCAGCAAAGAGGGCTTCGACCTGATTCCCATGTGGGTGGCTGACATGAATTTCCCCACCGTCCCCACCGTGCCCGCTGCCATTATCCGGCGGGCACAGCATCCTGCTTACGGTTATTTTTCTCCCCGGCAGGAATATTATGACGAAATTTCCGCCTGGCATAAAAATCACCATGGGGTAACTGTGGGGGAGAAAGAAATCACCTATGCCAACGGCGTGCTGGGCGGGGTGGTCAGCGCACTGAATGTGCTGTGCTCCCGGGGCGACAAGGTGCTGGTTCACAGCCCCACCTACATCGGCTTTACCCATGCCCTGGGGGACAACGGCTATGAAATTGTCCACTCCTCCCTGAAGCTGGACGAAGAAAACGTCTGGCGCATGGACTATGAAGACATGGAGCAGAAGCTTTCCCGGCAGCACATCCACGCCGCCATCCTCTGCTCGCCCCACAACCCCTGCGGACGGGTGTGGGAGCGCTGGGAGCTGGAAAAAGCCATGGAGCTGTTCCGGAAATACGATGTGTATGTCATCTCCGATGAAATCTGGTCGGATCTCATTTTGCCGGGGTACAAGCACATCCCCACCCAGTCCGTCAGCGAGGATGCCAAAATGCGCACCGTTGCCATGTATGCCCCCAGCAAAACCTTCAATCTGGCAGGACTGGTGGGCAGCTACAGCATCATCTACAATTCCTGGCTGCGGGACCGTGTGCGGAAGGAAGCCAGCCTCAGCCACTACAACGAGCAGAATATGCTGTCCATGTATGCACTGATTGGAGCCTATCAGCCGGAGGGCTATGAATGGCTGGAGGAGCTGCGGCGGGTGCTCAGCAGCAACGTGGACTTTGCCTGCGACTTCATCCGGGAAAATTTCCCCGGCGTTCATTTTTCCAAGCCCCAGGGCACCTATATGCTGTTTGTGGACTGCACCGAGTGGTGTGCAGCCCATCATAAGACGCTGGACGAGGTACTTGCTGCTGCCTGGGCGGTGGGCGTTGCCTTCCAGGACGGCCGCCCCTTCCACGGAGAATGCAGCATCCGCATCAATCTGGCGCTGCCCAGAAGCCGGGTGGAGGAGGCCTTCGACCGGCTGGAAAAGTACGTTTTCAATTAACAGGACAATAATACGCCCTCCCGGCTGTCGGGAGGGCGTATCGCTAGTGGTAAGAGGACTGCAACCCCCTCCTTTTGCATGAAAAAAGCCGGACAAGGAACAGACATCTCAGTCTGCGCCTTATCCGGCTGTTGTTTCTCTGAACAATGCATCTGCCCAACGGTCTCATAGCGCGGGGAAGGGGGGGTCAGGATACCTTTTGCTTTTTGAACCTTGGAAGCCAATAGCTTTTTCCGTAGATGATGCACTCGCCCAGCAGCACCACCGGCAGCGCTGCCAGGAAATCCAGGAAGGAGTGCTGCTTGACAAACATGGTGGAAGCACACACGCAGGCGGCAAAAATGCCTACGAACCACTTGACCCACTTATGCACATCCTTATCCTTGACAATGACATTGAAAATCGCCAGGGAATAGGCAACGTGTAAAGAGGGGCACACGCCGGTGTCCGTGTCAAGGGTGTAAATCAGTCCCATCACCCAGGTGAAGAAATTCTCCCGGGGGAACACGGCGGGGCGCAGGTCTTGGCGGCTGGGAAACAGAATGTAAATGGCCATGGCCACCACCTGAGTGACGAAAATATAAAGGTCAAGCTCCTTGAACCGCTGCACATCATAGAGAAAGTAATAGGCAAGACTGCCTGCCACCAGCAGATACCAGCCGGTGTAGAAAATCAGGAAATACTCGTTAAAGGGAATCATATCATCCACGGCACAGTGCATGATGTGGCAGCGTTCCGGCGGAATCAGATTCTCCGTCAGAAGGAATAAGATAAAGTAGATGATCCATGTGCCAAACAGCAGCACATGGCGAAACTGCGGCTCCTTCACCCGGGACAGGCGAAAACCGCTGTAGTCAACTCTTTGACGACGCAATGTGGTACACCTCACAGGGGAGATTTTTTGGATATTGTTTTTTAGAAACATTGCAATAGGGAATAACGGTATGCAGCGGTTGGGCACAGGCAATCCCGGTGATGGCATCCATCAGCTGCTGCTTGATCTGGCCGCGCTGGATGTCCATGGGAATATCCGGGTCATACACAATGGGCTTGCAGAAAAAAATCTTTTTCAGTTTTGGAGCCAGATACATGGGCACAAAACTGAGCTTCTTCCCGGTGCGCTTATAGTACATCTTGGCAATGTCAATAAAGCGATCCTGGAACTGGTGGACAATGTTGTTGTATTCCTCCCGGCATTCCGGGAAGATGACCAGAGAATAGCCGTCCTGCAATTTTTCAATGGAGCGGCGGAAGGTGGTCAGGCACCGGCTGTCATGATACACCGGAATGGTGCGGGCATGGGTCATGATGTACACGGCAGGGTACTTGATGATTTTGCTTGCCAACCAGAAAATCCAGCGGACAGCCTTTGGCTTGTCCTGCCAGAAATCCGTATAGGCGTAGCGGCTGACTTCCTTCTTGTCCATCATCTGCCAGGCACACCAGGTATAATGGTCAAAGGGCAGACGCTCCTCTGCCACAATGGCACCGTGCGCCTGGGAGTGGTTGCCCACCAGCACAAAGGCATCCTCCGGCAGATTTTCCAGCCCCACCAGCTCCATGTTGGGATAAACTACCCCAACAATCCAGCGCAGAAATTTACAAAAAGGGGGTTCAATAATCGGGCGCAATTCGCTGCCTCCTTCCACGCATAACAATCCAACATGGATGATAACACAGCTTTCTAAACTCAACCGAAACTTTTTTGATGCCGCAGACCTGGGGAAAAGGGGCTATTCTGCCGTCCACTGGTAGGCAATCCGCGGCGTTCCATCCGCAATATAAATGATGCCGCACCGGGTAAAGCCGTCCGCTTCAATCAGATGCTGCATGGTTTTGTTGTCGGCATGGGTGTCGATTCGGATGTTCTGGGCGATGGCCTTGCAGTAGCCTGCGGTACACCGGAACAGGCCATGCACCTGCCCGTCACCGGCAAGCCGGTGAATGGTTAGGTATGGCGCATTGTTCAGCCAATTTCCGTCCTCTATACGGGCGTAGGTTGGCTCCGCCCCTGCAAACAGCGCAAACACGCCATGGATTCCGGTTTCATCGAAAATCACCTTGCAGGCGTGTTGACGGATATCCGACGCAATCAGCGCAGCCTTCGGGTAAAAATGCCCCCACTGGGTGGGATTTCCAGACTGAATCATATAATCCTGGGCGTGTGCATAAATGTCCATAATTTGTGCAATGTCCCCGGGGGCTGCATCCCGGATGTGAAGAATAAAACCACCCTCTAAAACGTTGTTTTGCTGAATTTCCCAATCAATATAGCATATTTCGGCGCTCGTTGCAAGTGCGGTGAATGCTGTTTCACGACTATTGCATGAGTTAAAAATATATGAACGCATTGTCAATAGAATGAGCGACGTAGGGGTCGCCAACCTGGCGACCCGAGCGGCGAAGCCGCCTTGGCTCCCCTGAAAGGGTGTTGCAGAGCGCAGCGAATTTTTCAAAATTATGATTGCCGGTGGCAATCATTCCGCGATTAAAAGCTGGCAGCCCGAACGGGCTGACTTAAGCGCCCGCAGGCGCTATGCAAGCGAGCAACCGCCGTAGGCGGCTCTTAGCGAGTCGCAGAGGGGTTTTCTTGCTCAGTTTAGACTGCTCTGCTGACGTACAACCCCCTCCGGTTTCGCTGACGCTCAACCACCTCCCCTTCCAGGGGAGGCATGGGCACTTCGTGCCAGCAGGTCGCTAAAATAGCGATACTTGCTACATCATTTACAAATTGTTTACTCATGCAATCGTCGTGATGCTGTTTTACCGGAGAAAATGTCATACATATCAATATCCGGGGCGGAAAATTGCCGCCCCGGTAGGTAGGATGAGCCGAATATCAGCCGGTTGTCAGTGCCACGGATGTGGCGGAAATGGGGACGGAGGATACCTTTGCGCTGCGCCATCGGCGGAGGCTGCGGCGCTTGTCATACGGTGCAGCTCCTCCTGTTTCACTTGCCGTTCCCAAGAAAACCAACATCGCTATTGACTCCCGTTTTGCAGGGAGACGATGCACGCTGCCAGCAAATCCGCCGCGCGGAGTGCTTCCTCCAGGGTATCCCCGGCAGAGCCAACCTCCACTAGCAGAGAGAAGGGAACCAAATCCTGGTTGAACCGCTGAGGACGCAGGGAAATGGGGCGGGTGATGCCCGGCGCTGCCTGCTCCAGCTGCACCTGAAGCTTCAGCGCCAGGGAGAGATTATCCTGCCAGCGCCGGTTTTCCAGGCCGCTTCGTCCCGCCCCCAGCACGGTCATCAGACGGGCACAGCGCTGACCGTCCACGGTAATGGCGGTGGGCAGCTGTTGACCGTTGTTTTCGGCGGCATCCCGGTGGAGATCGAGTGCCAGCAGAATGCCGCTATTGTTTTTTAATTCTGCCTGGATGGCTTTTCGCGCACTGGTATAGGCAGAATTATAGGAGGGGTAGTCGTGATATTCCCGGTCGTGAATCACGCCGATGCCTGCTTCTTCCAACCGCTGTGCCACTCGATCGCCCACGGCCAGCATATTGTAGTTTTCCTCCAGCGTGCGGTAGTCGGCCAGTTCCTGATAGGATGCGTTTCCCCGTTCATAGCTCTCGGAGGTATGGCTGTGGAGAATGAGCACCGTTGGATGGCTGTCTGCCAGCGTCCATTCCAGCGGGGCAGTCAGCAGGGCGGGAAAATCCGGGGTTTTGCTGCTGGTGTTCTGAATTTCAATTTCCGTCTCCGGGTCAAAGGAGGGGCGGGTTGGGTCTGGAGAATAATCCATGGGCGGAGAGGACTCGGCGGGAAAGGGAAAAGAAAAATGCCGGGCTTCCTGCCCGGCATCCGTCTGTATCTTTTGAGGGCTGGATTTGGCAGCCAGTGTCCACGCCGCCCGCAGGGGCAGGCCTGTTTCAAAAAGGCGGAATACCAGCGTCAGGGCAATGACCCAGGCGCTGAACCTGCGCGCTTGCAGATCGGTTTCCAATCAAATCGCTCCTTCCAAAAAGCAGCCACTTGCGGCGGATGTGTCCCTGGTTTTGCACAGCCATGGTAGGGGTCGCCAACCTGGCGACCCGCAAGCGGCGCAGCTGCCTTGGCTCCCTCTGCACCGGTAGGGGAGGCTCTTAGCCTCCCGCCGCCCCCGGATTTCAGGAAGTACCCAAATAAACGCACTCGCCCCTGTAGGGGTCGCCAACCTGGCGACCCGCCGTTCCCCCG
>ERZ791887.505-NODE-505-length-37688-cov-40.551139_pt1 | contig 37688 bp, 73 predicted proteins | sample MGYA00510157_ERZ791887 | MGnify/ENA primary metagenome ERZ791887 (study PRJEB30046, sample SAMN00792112) | human gut metagenome | study: EMG produced TPA metagenomics assembly of the A metagenome-wide association study of gut microbiota in type 2... | reverse complement strand
TCACTAAATTCAACAGTATTCCCAAAGTCGCTAAATGGTTCATTATTTTTGCTATTAATATATTCCTCGTAATCTACGTAAGAATTATCAAGTTTTTTAACTTTAGGAATTTTAATATTATCAACTTTATCAATACTTCTAAATTCTCTTAATTTATTGACAGTTTTTAGCTCTCCTGCTTGGCTCTCATATTCTTCCATTCCAAATACTAATCCTATTTTTTTGCCTGTTAATTGTTCCCAATTTTTGTTCCAATCAAATTGGCAACCATTAGAATTTTCATAAGCTGTAATAAATGCCTTAAGCATTTTAACTTGGTTTTCTTCTTCCCCTAGTGGAACATATTTAATTGCTGAATTGCTCCATTTTCTATCAATTCTAGTGTCATTTTTATATTGTTCTTTAAAATATTCAGGTTGCTTGTCATCTTTAGCAGTATCTACGCTAACTTTTAAAGAAGTCTTGCCACTTTGTGGGCTAGTATATTCTTCTGCTTTCATTATTATTCCTTTGTGACCACCTAATTCAATTGGAGTAAAATCAAATTCCATTACTTCTACATTATCATAATTGCTTGGTTTCTTTATCATTATTTTTCTTCCTCATCTTTCTTTTCTTCTTCTTTATTTATTTCATAATATTCACAGATAGTATCATCTACTAATTTTAAATCATTGTCAATTAATTCTTCTTCAAACATTCCCATAGGTGTTTTAACAATATCATTTCCAGCTGTTTTAGTTCTAAATTGGAACTTGCCATTTTCATTAATTGCTCTTAATACTATTGTATAGAGTCCCTCAACGCAACATTGATTTGACAACATTTTTCCAACGGTCTTAACTCCTATATTTCCAAATTCATCAATTTCTTCATGGCTCATAAGATAGACTCTTTTATCTCCGTCAAGATTTTTAATAAAATCAATCAATTTCCAATAATTTAAAGCGATATCTGTAAACTTGCCATAACCTGTTTCTTTTGCCTTTTTCATCATTTCCATAGTTAATAAATAATTACTATCATCTATAACTATAATATCTTTTGGTGTTTCTTGAATAAACTTTTTAATTAATTCATAATCACAACTTTCAAGCCCTGCTTGTCCCCCTTTAAAAGGTAATCTTTTTGCAAGCGGATTTACTAAACTATATTCTTCTTTCTTTAAATTTCTTAAACTGGCACTCTTACCACTACCAGAGTGTCCTATAATTAATACTGGAATACATTTTCCCATTTTTCTTTCCCTCCTCATTTCTAGCATTAATTCTGCTTTTTCTTTTTCATAAGGTATTTGAACAACCTCATAATTGTCTTTATTTTCGGTTAAATATACTATTTCAGTTCTTAACACTGGAATACCTAACAACTCTTGCAATATGTATTTATAAATGCTTAATTGTATTTTATAATGCTCATAAGAATTATCTAACGTATCTCGAAATGGTATCATCATATATTTTTTATAAACTTTCTTATCAGGATTATCATAATAGCCTTCCATGTATGAGTTAGTTTTATAATCAACTATTACAACACCTTTATCAACTTTATCATAAAATAAATGGTCGATAGCCGAACTAATATTTGCCCACTCAACACCAATTAATAATTCATCTTTGATGTGTATATATCGGTCTTTATAATCATTATAATAATTCAATGAATGATGTTTTATTTTTTCAACTACTTCAAGATATTCTTTTGAGTTATCAAAAGGTCTTAAATACCATTCTTCACCACTAAATAATGACTGAGTGTATTCATGTATTGTTGTACCTTTTTCACAACTAAAATCACGTTTATAATGCCATTCTTCAAGTATTTTAGAAACTTCCTTATTTTGTTTTTGTGCTACCATTTCAGCAACTTTTTGCTCATCAAATTTATTAGCATAAAGTCCAATAAGTGTAGTAACGCCAATCCCAACTCTTTTGCCATTACAATAATAAGTATGAGTATCTTCTTCAAAAGTATATTTATCAAACGCCTTTAATTTTTGCTTAACTTCTTCAAGTGTCATCTTATTTTTTCCTTTCAGCAATAATTGACTTTAAATAAGAACTTAGCGACATATCTCTTTCTTTTGCCTCTTTTTGTAATTGCTCTTTGAGTTCACAACTAACTTTAAAGATTATTGTGTCTTTCATTTTCTACCTCCTTACAATTAAAATTGTAGCATATTTTATATACTTTTACAATACTTTTTTAATATATTATATATATTATTTTGCTGGATACCTAACTACGCAATTTTCATTTTGCCTTATTACTACTTCTTTATTTTCCAAACTCTTAACATAGTCTGTTATCCATTTTTTATACTCTTCTATATTTCTTTTATCTTCATATCCTAGCATTGAACCATTAACTAGATTTGCTAGCCCTATTAAATATTTATCTTTCATCTATTATTTGCCTCCTCTATAAGGTTTACACGAAATGTTATTATAAAATTCGTTTAGTGGCAATTCGTAGCATTCTTTTTCATGTAGTGCGTCTAAAATGCCTATAAAAAAACTCAATATAATTAAAAAAAAACCAACATATAGCATTATAACTGCTAATTTTAACCAATTATTCATGTTTATTAACTCCTTCTTTAACAATTTCCCAATTTTCAGGATGTTTAAATTTTTTTAATTGAATATTTGCTTGCTGTTTATCAAATTTTGTTGCGTCAAGTATATTTCGCACATAATGATGGTAATTTAATGCTTTATATTTCTTTAAAAAAGCTCCATTTGTTTTATGCTTTAATATATATTTTACCATTTCTTACTCCCTATAATCGTTTAAAATTCTTTTTACATCTTCATCAATAATTTGTTTTTCTAAATATCTGCTAATAAAATTAGATAATATTTTAATATCTTCAACTAAATATTTGTTTTTGTCAATCAATCTAATATTTGCTTTAACCATTTGACTATTTTCTCTTTTCATCTCTCTAAAAAAATCTTTTATTTTTTTATCATTATTTTTTAAGTTTATTGTGTTGGAACCATTTATCAGTTCTAATATTTCTTTTTCCATATTTTATATTAAAAGCTTTATTTCATTTTTTTGATTTTAGCTTTATTCCCCTTTCTGAATAAATTATTCTTTTGTTTCACATTCTTTTAGTATCCTTGACAATTCTCTGTCTTGACTGTCATTTCTTATGTAAAGAAATTTTGATAAAATTTTATAGGGCATTTGTCTTTTACCATACTCGTAATTTCTATATGCTCTCAGGGATATATTTAATAAATCAGCCATTTGCTGTTGTGTATATCTATTTTCAATCCTATACTGTTTCAATTTACTAACCATAAATTACAAATCCTTTTCTATTTTGCATATTAATAAAATATTGCTAAACAATATTATAAATAAAATTAATATATTCTGCCTATAATCATTTATTGTGACTATTTTCTTCATTAAATTTGGCAAATTTAGTATTACTATTAAATCAATGATAAATAGCATTAAGTATTTCACCCATTTTTTTAGTCTTATTTTTTTCATTTTTATATCCTCCTATATTCAAATTCGTATCCTAAATTATATTCTGTTGTAATTCCATATTCTTCTAGTTCTTTAATTAACTCTTTAATGCCTTTATGGTATTCTTGACTCAACTTATAATGCCTTTCTTCCCATCTATCAACCATCTCGAGGTAAAAGTCTTTTTCAGCTAGAACATTTAATTCTTGTTTTATCTTTTCTATTTCATTCATTTTATCTCCTCCTTACAATACTAATATAACCCATATTGAGTAACATGTCAAGAAAAAAATAAAGAAAATTATCTGAAAATGAAAACAAGAATAGGAGTAGATAATTTTCCTTAATCACTAGGGGTTTTCTAGTGTCTATTTGATTATAACATATTTATCATTAAAAATCAATTTGGAGGGCGAAGTGAGATTTGAACTCACGATATGGAAGTTGCAGTTCCACTTCTTTAGCCACTTGAATATTCGCCCATTTAAAGAAGAAATTAATCTTCTTTTGGAATTTTAGTAAAGTAAATCCAAATTTTGTCTTTCTTTGCGTCGTCATCATTAATAAAGGCATTTGCCATTTTTACATAAGTTTCTGCATCTTCTTTGTCAATAATTTTGTTATAATCATTTACAAGGCTGTTCATAACTACATAAAAATCACAGTCAGTAGCATTTATATCATAATCTCTTTTGACTTTAGAAGTAGTCTCATAATCCCAATATTCTCCAAGTGGTTTCATATTATTAACAATTTCTATAGCCATATCTTCATCAAACTTATAATCATAAGCCATACCCATTAATTTCATCTTGTATTCTTTATATAATTTTGGCTGTTTTTCTTTTAAATCGCAAATAAGTTCGTCTAACATATCATTTAGCTTATACATATCTTCGGTTTTTCCTTTATCAATTATGACTTCAAGCATCTTTTTAATCTTCATTTTTACCTCCTTTCAGAAGCTTTATAATTTTCTCGTTTTGTTCAATTATTTTACTTAAATATTCTTCATTTTGCTTATGCAATATTTCATCTTGTTTTAATAAATGCTCTTCAAGATGATTGTTGGATAAGTCTTGCTGGTTTAGTTGCAAGTTTTGAATTGATAATAAATAACTTGCTATGGAAATGATATTTAAAATATCATAATTCCATGGCATTTTAGTTTCATTATTCATCTAGGCAATTTTTTTAATAATTAATGAAGCATTCTTAATAGCAGGTATTTGAGTTGCAGTAGCACCACTAGTAGGTAGAGAACCAACTGTAATAGTTACTGAACCATTACCACAAACTCTATAAAGTCTATTAGCAGATACATTACCATATATATTGGCAGTAGTAACAGTATAATCCATTTCTGTTCCACTTAATAATTCGCCATTTGCTTTAATACCTAGAGCAGTAGCACCAACAGTAGCAGAAGTTACATTTGTGTTAAACATAATTTCGTAAATACCAGCATTCGTTATTTGATATTGAGTTCCTCCCACACTATGGTTAAGAAAACCACAGCAGTTAGCACTTCTTGTTCTAACAACATCACTAGCAAAAGGGATGTTAGAAGTGTTGCTATCTAAAGTTAAAGCAGTTTCTTGTACACTATTTATCATATATTTATCATTCCTTTCTAAAATTTTAAATAATTTTTTAATTATTTTTTGTGTTTTTGTGATTTCTCACATTTTTTTGGAAAAATAACCAAATATTTCTCCATTATTTTTTTTAAAAAAGATAGGTTATTAGCCTATCTTCTATCATTTTCCTGTTATCAGGAAATTGGTTGCAATTCTCTTAAAAAGAGTTCCTAAATAGGCTTATGCTTAAATTATTGTAGTGTTTCCACAACCACATCCATTATATCCATAAGTTGATGGTACAAACGGACTACAGCTTGGGTAAGCAGGAGCTGGTCTTGGAATTATTGAATTAACGATTTGATTAGCCAAATTTGTGTTATTAAGTGCTTGATTAGTTGTAAATACTTGGTCACGTAATTGGTCAATTTTATCTTGTTGAATTAAATCAATTACTTTTTGAGTATTTGCTAAACTTTCTGCTCTTAAATCACAGCAACATTGTGCAATTTGGCTAGATAATGTTTGAGTTTGTAAAGCATTATCATATCTGTTTTGTAAAACTTCTTTTTGAGTTTCACAAGCATTTTGACTACAATTAAATCTATTTTCTAGTACCTGTGTTCCTAAATCATATTTAGTTTCAAGAACATCTCTTTGAGTTTGACATCCAGTAGTAGAAACGTTTTGGTTAGTATTAAATACATCTCTTTCTAAGAAACGTGTATCTATATCAGTTTCTAATCCATTGTTTCTATTAAATCCATTTCCCCAAAAAGCAAAAAGTAAAATTACTATCCAAAACCATTCACTATCGCCATATCCATTTCTTGAATAATCCATAGTAGGTACTATTCCAGCAGTTTGCATTGCTTCCATATATAACACCTCCTTTCAATAAATTGTTTATATAAACACTATTTTAGTGATTATACCTATTTCATATTTTGAATTTGATTAAGAATATTATCAGGAACACCCATATTCTTTGCTTGTCCTAAAACTTGTTGCATTTGGGAATTATCCATATTTCCCATCATCTGTCTCATTAACGCTTGGGGGTCAGTCCCACTATTCATTGCTTGATTTATTTGACTTGCCATTTGTGGATTTCTTGCTTGAAGTTGTCCCATTAGCATTTTCATTAACATATTGTTCATTTTCTTTCTCCTTTACTAGCATATTGATTTTAGCCTCTAAATCGGCTATTTTACGGTCTTTTTCATCTAACTCGATAATTCCCTTTAACTCGTATGTTTTCACTTCTCCTGAGGCGTTTTTGACCCATAATTGAGTGTATTCTTTATTTACAAATAATGTATCTGCAAAAACAAGCTCTTTTCGTACATCTTCTATTGAATTAACATATTTAATTCCGTTATTTTGATTTGGTGCAAGTTGGAAGTTTTGGGTGATGGGCGTTGCCTGTGGCTGATTTTGATTAGCCATTTGCATTTGTCTATCAATTCTATCTCTTAAACCTTGTAAATCTTGCATATACATTTGGTTGTTGTATGGATTATACATTTACATCACTGCCCTCTAAATTAATATTTACAATTGTTTTTGGCTCTTTTTCTCTATTTTCAAAACCAAAATATAGTAAAAGTACAATAATTAAAACCCAACCATCGTGTAGTTCATAATTTTCTTTGTTTTTTAAATCTTCAAATAATTTTTCATAATCTTTTTCTTTCATATTTTTGTTTCCTTTCTAGCAAAATAAAAGGAGAATAATAAACAAATCGTGTTCTTTATCACTTTTCATTTAAAATTCTCCTCCTTTCGCAAATCAAGGTTATTCCTTGTTTACAATTTAATTTTACAATAAAAAAAGAACTCGTTTTTATTGAGTTCTTTTACGATTTTTATAATATTTTTTTTATTTTTTTCTTAAGTTTTTTAATCATAACATCAAGTGTTGGTTCTGATACGTTAAGTTCCATAGCCATTTTAGTTCTTGTATACCCTTTTATTTTCATTTCAAGTAGTTTTGCATATTCTTCATTAAGCATTGCCTCATCTACTATTTTAAGATAATCTGTTTTTGTTAGCTCAAACATTATTTATGCCCCATGAATTTGCCACAAGTCTTACATCTTCTTCGACCTTTGCTATCTTTTTTTGTTTTAGATTTACGATATTTAATTTTGTATGTTTGCTTAATCTTACCCATTAATATCGCCTTTATTTACAATATTTCCATCAACACTATCAATATCTGTAACTTCTTGAGTTGTTGTTTCAGTGCCTATGTCATTAAGAACATACACCAAGTATCCAATAGTAGCAAACCACATTCCTAAAATGACTAATATTGTTATAAATTGTCTTTTATTTTGTTTCTTTTGGTCTTTTAAAAGTTCCATTGCAAAACTTTGTTCTTGAATTTCTTGTACTTCCTTTTTCATTTCTAACACTTCCTCTTTAAGCCCCATGTTATTCTCCTTTATTATGATATTCTTTTACATGATGTTTTAAAGCAATTTCAATTTTTTCATCTATTTCTTTGTCATAAGTATCTAATTTAGCCTCTATTTTTTCAAGCTTACCTAGTATAGTTTTTAATTGCATATCAATTTGTCCTTGTCTATAACTAGTATCTCCACTATCCTTAGTTGATTTATCTTTTCTATTCAGTGCAAAACTACATACTGATATCACAGAGCCAAGTATTGATAGCGCTAGTGCTATTGTTAATCCCATAATAATTTCCTTATTAATAAATTTTTAATACTTGTCCTGGATAGATTTTATTAGGATTACTAATACCATTGTCTTTGGCAATTTTTTGATATGTAGTTCCATATCTAGCAGCTATTCCTGATAATGTATCTCCCTTTTTAACAGTATAAGTTATTACATTTGATGAAGAAGTAGCATTACCATTGATAGTCAAAACTTGTCCTGGATAAATTTTATTAGGGTCTGAAATACCGTTTATTTTTGCTAACTCTTGGTAAGTAGTTCCATATCTACTAGCAATACCACTTAAAGTATCACCTTTTTTTACTGTATATGTAATTGTTGTTTGAGCTGGCTTACTAGGCACTGTTGTTGGTGTTGGTTGGCTTGGTGTAACACTTGGACTGCCTCCTGCATATTTATCCCAAGCTGAACTATCACCATAGAAATAATTCATATCAATATCTCCGCTATATCCATTTACTCTTCCCTTTGAAGTATATTGCCATAAACAATAGAATGGCCATTTACCACATGAAGGTTTAACTCCTGCTTCTCCTGTATTTTTACCATAGCTTGCAATCCATAATCCATAATCTCCAGCTACAACTGGACTCCAATCATAACTATTAGCTGGGCTTGCACTCATATATACGACTGGCTTAACTCCTGTTTTAGAATAAACTCTATCACAAAAATCTTTTACCCATGCAGGATTATTTAAATTACCACTTTCCCAATCTAAAACCAACATAGCTTCTTTAATATAACCTTGTATTTGACTAACAAACCAATCAGCTTCTGCTTCTGCACTGTTTCCTAAATCTGGTCTAGCAAAGTGATATACTCCTAATTTTTTGCCACAACTTTTAGCAGCTTGATAAAATTTATCGCAGCATGGGTCTGTATATCCGATTCCTTCTGTTGCTTTACAAATAACAAAGTCTACTTCAGTAGCTCCTATATCAATTCCGTTTTGCCATTTACTAATATCAATTCCTTTTAACATATTATTTCATCTCCTTTATAACTTTATTTCCTAATAAATATGTAGAAATTACTGCTATTACAACTGATATTGTGTTTGTAATTTTGTCAGCATTAACATTCCAAATTGGAGCAATTCCAATGATTAATGCGTTGACAATTGTAAGTATATTAAGCAAGTATTTTGATATGGTTTTTATTTTTTCTATTTTCTTCTTCATATTTTTGTCTCCTTTTTTATTATAATATCATAGTTTTCATATTTTTTCAATTTATGCAACTCTTTTCCAATAAGCCATAACAATATATGGTGGCATATTGTTATGTGCTAAAGGTGTATGCATTGCTGGATTATTAGCAGTTAGTTTGGGACTATTGCTATTAGTTACTCCTGTTTTTAATGAGTAGTAATTAGTACCTGCAGTTGGTTCATAACCGCCAGTAATAGGATCATTGTTACCCTCGTTTGGATATATATATGTCGGAGGCAATTCTTCTTTTGACAATTTATGTTTCTTTTCTCCGCCAATTTTACCAATCTCATTGAAGTCTGTATCGTTCGCATCCAATCCTATAGGTATGCGGCCTTGCGAAATTAATTCCCAAGTATACCCAAAATAATTAGAATGGTCTAAATCATCATAAAATAGTTCCACTTTATTTATTGGTAAAAGAGCATTTAATAATTCTCTATTTAAGTATATTCCATTTTCAATATTTTTCATATTTGTTTCATTTACAATTGTTTCACCATCTTTCCATTCTGTTTTTTGATAATCTTTAGCCATTTTTTCATTCCTCCTTTTGACTTAATTTTCTTCTGTTTTCATATAACCAATTATATCTAGTACCATTTTCCCAATCCCTGTGTTCAAGTATGGTTGCGTGGAATTTCCTGTCGATTCAGGTGAAGCAGGCCTGTCCAATGATGTGCGTAGAATAAATACATTTCTTCCAGCTAGCAAGGATTCTTTTAAATTAATTGTTTTTACTGTTGTAATATATCCTGGCATTATACTAGGTGTATATGAAGCCTGATTATTAATTGCGTTTACTATTTCTTCTCCTGATAGCGGCTCATAATGTTGTAATATTCCAGCACTAGGTGCAACATAATAATTTGTTATCTCATTATAATTACCTTTATACAATTTTAATTGTTTAGGATAACCATTCCCAACAGACTCATTGTTAGCATTGAACACTTCTTCTGAACTAATATATATTGTAATATATGCACTTGTTACTGTGAAATTAGCTGGAATAAATGCGTCAACAATGCAATCTGCATAACCGTATTGTGAATAATAATCTATTTCCTTAAAACCCACAAAAGTAAAACCACTGTCTAGTTCTCCAACTGATATAAATTGTAAATTAGTCAGTAGTCCATCGCCACCGATTACTCTACCACCATCCAATAATCGCAAATCTTGTGCTGTTATTGAACCATCCAAATTGAATTTAATCTTATCTCCTACAGTGGTAGTACCTTCCAACGCTATAGTATCACTTGCTTTAATTTTAACATTACCAGTTGATGTTGTGTTTATACTAGCTATAAGTGCGTCACCATTATCCAATATTTCTGATTTACTTTGTATTAAAATTTCATCACTTGCTACTTTTATTTCGTTTGTTACCTCTACTTGAGTAGCAAGTTGATTGGTATATTCATTTTTGTTTAGATATGTTATTGATATATTTAAATTTCTTATTTTTAGTGTACTTTCTCCATCAGGTATTTCTATGTCTATTTCACCTAAATCGTGTATAATAGGGCTTTCTAATACATATTTTGAGCCGCTATTGTCTACACCAATTTTTTCAATAAATGTGCATTTATTATAATTAATTTGTAATTCATCTTTTTTACCATTATAACTATATAAATGATTTATTGGGAGACTGTAACTTTGTTTTAGTTCATCATTTATGTACAACTCTAAAACAGGGCTATCAACTTTAAAATTACCAACTACTAAATTTTTTTTATTTTTTGTGCCAACAACTGGATAGTCGATATTTCCTGTTAATGTTATATTGTAAGGTTTGCTCAAACTTGCATTTATTATATTTACACTGCCATAACCCGTAACTGTAGTTGAAATGTCTACTACTTTTTTGTTTAAAAGCTCTATTTCTTTCTCAGCTTGGTCTACTTTAATTCCAACTTTATTAACTTTCTGTTCTGTAGTTTCTGGTAAAGTATAATCAATACTTGCATTTATTATGCTAGGAGCTTCAAACGTGATTTCATCATAGCTTGTCTCATACCTAAGTATTAGGCTATTTATTAGTTCTCCTTTTTTATTTCTAAATTGTATTTTATCGCCTAAACTCAAATATGGTAAAAATGAATATTCACTTTTAAAAGAACTATAAGCAAGTCCTTTTACTTGGTTAAATATTGCATTAACCAATTGCTGACACTTCTCAGTAGAATAAGCAAATCCATAAGAATATATTTTAAGCCAATGTTCTCCATATTGCGCTATTAAATTTTCGTCTTTCATAACTGCCCCAGCAGTCTCTAAATCTTCACTTGTTGCTACTAAAACACTTGTTATAGGCCATGTGTCTCTTTTATCATCTAATTCAACATAATCTTCTATAATTTCATTTGTCTCATTTGTAAATATAAACTCTAACTTATCATTTGAATTTATTGTTGCAAACATTCCATTAATACCACTTGCTTGTGCTACTACATCTCCATATTGTTCTCCATTTACAAACTGATTGCTATCAACTATAAATGTACCATTTGGAAGTGAAGTATTTTCTAATTCCACTTCACAATTCGTACATATTTCTTGAATTACTTGAAATAAAGTTGTATTTGAATAATCTAATGAAGTTACATAAGGATTAGCAAATTTAAGTCCATAATCATAAGCAGTTACGTTTACACTTTCAAAAGTATCACTATCTTTCACTTCCGTTACAATAAATGTACCTATTTTTAATGCCTCTCCATCAACTTCTTTATAATATATAAATTCTTTCTTTTTATAATCAATATCATTTTCGGTTTCAAACTTTAACATTTTAAGATTAAATTTGCCAAAAAAAGTAGTATCTTTATAAGCAGTATCACTTAAATCACCCTTAATATCAACTTCTTTATTATCAATTACAATATATTCTCTATATTTAACACTATCTTTTTTACAGTTAGCTTTAAAAGTGCTCGGTACATTTTTAATCATGATACATCACTACTCTTTTCTAATTTAATAGATAAATCTTCAATTCCTATATCATTATCATAAGCATATTCAGTAGAAATTGGAGGCAATGTTATTATAAAATTAGCATTCTTCATTTTATTATCTCTATAACTCCAATATTGATATTCTCCATCATTTAAATATGGTTTATACTTTTGATAAGTTACATTATCCCACAAACCAATATTTATATTAATTTCACAATCGACATAAGATGTAACAATCTTTTTTCGTTTGCCATTTGCCATTTGCTTTTTAGCAATTTCATTCTCTTGTTCATCAATTTCATAACCTTTTCGCAAAATTTTATCAAAATCAAAATATGTCCCATCAGTTTTCTTTTTTCTTAATAAAGTCATAACTAACCTCCAAATCCTGTTTGCAAATTCTTTTGTCTTGCAATTCTTTGCTGCGCCTCAAACAATGTTCCCTCTTCAACTTCTGCTTTAACTACAAAATTTCCATCAAAAGTTGCATTGCTTGATAATATTTGGCTAACGCTTCCAGCAGTACCACTAAATGCCATTTTGCCAGTTTCCATATTAACTGCTCCTCGCATTTTTTTGTAAACATCATCGCCAAAATCACTTATTTGTTTATCTATTAAATCATCATCTTTTTCAAATGCCACACCAACGCCTAAAATTAAATTTTTACCGATTTCATCACGCATAACTTTTGAAGGGCTATGTATTCCAAAAAAAGATTTTATATTATCTTTAATAGAATTAACAACTTTTTTAGCAGCATTTTTTATTGCACTTCCCATACTGGTTATACCACTTAAAATTCCATTTAAAACATTTTTGCCAAGTTGCAACCAATTTGTATTTGTTATTGTATTTCTAAATCCATTAAATAATCCTATTATTATTTTAGGAACAGCCATTATTAAATTTGGAATATTATTTATTAAAGCTTTTGCTAATGCAATCATTAATTTTGGACCTACGCTTGCCAATTTTAAAAGCATTTCTGGACTTAATAATTTTGTTACTAATGCAATTATTAAATCTGGAATTATTGCAATCAAGTCAGGCAAAGCATCTAATATTCCTTCTGCTAATGCTAACAATAAATCAATACCAGCCATTATTATATCTGGTAAATGTTCTATTAATGTTGTTAGCATAGTTTTTATACATTGTACAATCGCTGGTATTAAATTGGGAATAGCTTCTGTTATACCTTTTGCTAATTCTAATAATATTGTAATTCCTGCCTGTAATATAGTTGGTAAATTTTGAGTTATAAAGTTAACCAAACTTAATATTACTTGAATTACAATAGGCATTATTTGTGGTAAATATTGTATTATGCCATTTAATAATGATTGTAATATTTGTGTCCCAGTTGTTATCAAAGTAGGCAATGCACTAACTATTGCTTGCATTAAACCATTTATAATATTTTGCCCTGCTTCCATTATTTCAGGTAAGTGTTCTAATAATATTTCTCCTAATTTTGGTATTAGTTCTCCAATACCTTCAATAGCGATTAAAATTCTGGGTAATAAATTGTCAAACATTGCTCCAGCACTTTCAACAAAATTATCAATTAACTTATCAAAGTCAGCATTATCATCAGCAATTCCTGTTACAAGATTATCCCAAGATGCTTTCATCATATTAGTTGAACCTTCAATAGTTGTTGAAGCTTCTTTAGCAGAAGTGCCCGCAATATCTAAACTCTTTTGCATTACAGAAATAGCATTAACTATATTTGCAAAAGATAAATTGCCATCTTCTACCGTTAAATTCAATTCTTCTTGTATATCAGTCATTTGTGAAGCGTCTGTTATTAAACGCTCCATTTCTTCTTTTGTACCACCATAACCAAGTTTTAAATTATCTAACCAATTTCTACCCCTAGTTTCCTAGTACTTTAACACTCATTTAAGAGTGGGTTTAGACTATATCATTAACTCAAATTTCCAATTCTTTTTATTTCCTTTTTTATAATATTTTCCATAAACAATTTGGCTTTTATCACATTTGAAATGTTTTGCAGTTTCATTTCTTGAATTAAATATAATTGTTTCACCATTTTTATTGGTAGCAATTATTTTCTTTTTTCTATTTTCAATTCTTGAAGTATAACCATATGCTAAATCATTTTCACTAGCAGTTACCCATTCAAGATTTTCTACTCTATTATCACCTTTATTACCATTTATATGGTTTACCTGTGGCTTGTTTTCAATATTAGGAATAAATGCTATTGCTACTAATCTATGTATATATTGTGGAATTGTTTTTCTTCCTAATTGAACTTGTTTATAACCACTTGGCTTTATATAAGGTTTTAATATTCTGCCTGTTTTATCGTTTCTTACATTCCCTAAATTGCTTATTGAATAATTATTATAATTTTCTATCTTTATAAAAGTTTCCATATATTACCTCCTGTTAAAATTATAACATATAAACGAAACTTTTACAAGTTAGACATTGTTAATTTGAGTTAGGATGCACTTCCAATATCGTACTAATAGATATTGTACTTGGTAACGAACCAATAGTCGTTTGACCTTCCTATTTTCATAGGTTTGGCACTGGATAACCATACCTTTATGGCTTTAGGTTTCCCCAGTTAGCAAGATTATCTCAATAAGTCATTTCCTACTTATATTTTAATCTCACACCCCTAGTAAGGTTCACATCCACTGACTTAATTATTACTAATTAAGCCGACATTAAATTTATCGTGTAATTTTGTTTAGCAAATCCTTGATATGCGTTTTGTATCATCTCCATTGATGTACCCATTTTATTAGCATTATCTGACATATCAATTATCGCTCTGTTAGCATAGTCGGCTGCTTTATCGGTATCTCCACCTAATGATTGCAACAAACTTGCACTAAATGAAGTAACTGTATTCATATATTCATTCGCACTTATTTGAGCTGTTTTGTATGCTTCTGCAGCATATCCTTGCAATTTTTGTGAACTTTCTTTAAATAAAGTGTCTACGCCACCAACTAATTGTTCATATTCTGCATAATTATCAACAGCACTTTTTACTAAAGCACTTAGTCCAGTTCCAATTGCTGTTATTGAAGCACCTACTCCAACCGCTACGCCTTTAGCAATTCCACCTATTTTATTTAAACCACTTTGGAATCCTTTTGTATCTAATTTGGTATCGTATGTTAACGAACCTGCTATCGCCATTTTTTAACCTCTCTTTCTTTTGAGAGATTATTTTAAAGCCTCGTATATTTCATTTCTTCTTATTTGGTCTTGTATTTCTTTTTTGTTTGGTGGCAATTTATAATGCTCTTTTAATTCTAATATGTCTTTATCTTTGCCATCATAAGCCCTATATCCTTTTATTTTACTAAATTCAAAATTATCAGGTATAGTAAGCCATATTGCTCTAAATTCCCACCAATGGATATAATCTTTTGTTAAATCATATCCTAGTTGTTTATAAGTCCCCCAAATGTACAAATCATCATAAGAATACCTAAAACTTTCTTTTTTTGCTTTCCCTTTTCCATTTTTAGATACCTCATCAGTTTTGCCACATTTATAAAACCAAATAAACTTATCTACTGCCTCATTGATAAGGCCTTTTTGTATGATTAAATAAAAAGCAGGGTAGAAACTTTGTAAAGCATTGTTAACTGCCTTTTTCGTATCTATTCCCTGCGTCATTTCTTCTTCAAAGTTTATAAATATACGAAAGTCTGTATTTATAATAAATCTCTCATTTTTTATTTTAATTGAACGAGGTAATTTACTATACATTCCTTTTAACATTTCTAATATCTCCTATATTTATTTCCTCTATAATTATTTCTATTATTATTTCTTCTTTGCTCTCTGTTTTGTGGTCTTGTAAACATTCCATTTGTTTTATTTGTTAAATTATTCATCTCATTTGCATACTCATTGAATATAAACTCATAAACTCTTATAAATGCTTGTAAGCCAAACTCTTTTCCCTTTTGTTCTTCATAACTTTTTGAAATTTTTTTATATGCTTCTTTATCATTTAAAATTAAATTCATTAATTCTTTTAATTGTTCAAATACATTATTTTCTCTTATTTTATTAACATCTATACTTTTTAACTTATTTATATAATTCTCACTAAACTCTAATTCAAATTCATTTCCAAATATCTCTATACTATTTTCTATATCATTAATATTTAATACTCTATTATTCATAAATTATCCTCGTTTTCTTTTATTTAAGCATTAGGTGTAAATGTTTTTGTACTTGTATCGAAAGTACCATACACAAAGTCCCCACCTTTTAAAGAACCTGTGATTTGTTTTTGCTCTCCAGCAGCACCATTGCATTCAGTTATTGATACTGTTTGAGTTATTTTTCTTGCCTTATAAGTGTTCCCTGTTGTTTCTTTTTCCCATAAATTTACTATATAATGGTCAATGTTTAAATCATTTCCAGTTTTTCTTTGATAAAATTTTTCATAAAAGTTTTCAAAAACTTTATCTCCTTTAACCATATCCATTGTTATTGGGAATTCATTTGAATAGCCAGTTGTTTTAGTTATCTTTGATTTTTGATGAATATATTGCTTTTCTTGTTCAGTGGGATTACTGCTTTCAGTCATTTCAGTAATAACACCACCTAGTTCAATATCAGGTGCTTCACTTGTACCAACATCAAAATAATGGGCTTCATCATAAACCATAATATCTTGCATAATTAATTCTCCTTTCTGATATCAACATATAATTGTAAATAATATACGCTAATCGAACCATCTTCACTTTGTTCATAATTCAAAGCATTGGCACAACTAACTTTTATTACTTTTTTATTATCTCCTAAAATAGGAAATTCCCTTTTAGAATTTTTAAGAGCCAACCAATCACTTAAACCATCTAGCCAGTCGTAATTAGTCAACTTTTGTTCATCTATTTCACTCTCACTTTTTAATAAAAGCATATATTGATATTGTCTATACCATCCTTTATCGGTAATATATTTCATACCTAAATTTTCAAAGCCTGTTCTTTGTAATGCTAAATTTTTAACTGTTTCACTAACACCCTCAATATGTATATCTTCAGTTTGAGCAATTTCGTTAATTGGCTCATATTCTTTTAACCATTGATTTATTATATAATCTTGACTTTTATTTATCATTTATTTAGCCTCCTAGAATATGCTTCAACTTGTTTTAAAATTGTATCTTTTTTATCGGCTTTCATTCTTTCAAAAGGATAAGTTCCTCTTTTACCAACACGTTTTTTAATTCGTTTAGAATACGCTTGTATTTCAGCATAAGGTACTCCAATAGTTACATATCCACTTCCTGCTTCACTTGCTAATCTTATTGATTTTTCTTGCGTTCCACTTTTCTTTGATACATATTCTTGCAAATACATTATTACTTTATTATCTAAAAACACTTGTTCTTTATTTAAGTTAGTGTTAAATTTATTAACATAACTCTTATTGTATTCTATATAAGCCTTGCCATTTTTATCAGATACATAAATCTTTCCTTGTGGAAATTCTACTCTTAACTTATCAGCCATTATCTAGCACCTATTTTTATGTGATTAAGTTCTTGTAAATCTTCATTATCAAAATCAAATATATCAATAGAACTAACCTCATATACATAATCTTTTCCGTACTTTTCTCTTAATTCAGTAAGTGGGGCTTTTATAATATCGTCTAAAATCTTTTTAGACACTATTATATCGCCTTTTTGACACTTCCAAGTATTATTATACCCTTTTGTGTCAAATACCCTTATAAGAGCATTGTCTGTGGTTTGTACGCCTGTCTTATTTCTATTCAAATAAGATGTATTTCTAACACTAGCAATTTTAGGATATCTAACATATTGAGTTCCCTCTTTATGATAAATTGTTATATCTTGTAATAAATCATCCATTATAGATACCTTATCAAGCTTAAAGGAAGTTCTCCTAATATACTTTTTTTATCTTTGTTTATTTGGTTTTCACTCTTTATATTAGAACCTTTGCTAATACTAACACCATCTATTGAAATACTATCCGCACCGAAACTATATTTGCCACTATTTCCACCACTATTTTTAAGAAAATCACAAAGTTCACAAGCAACATATTTTAGTTGCCATTGTTCTCTTTCAGTCAATCTTTTAATGTTAGTTTCAGTTAAATCTTTATTTACATTCTTATCAATTTCTCGGCTTGCTTTTATTATTAAAGAATTAAAGAGGTCAATAGACAAACTGCCCTTATATTCATTTGCGTAAAAATCATAATCGGCGTAATTTATCATATTAAACCTCTCCTTTTATTTTATTTTTCTTTAGTTTCAGTTTTCTTTGGTTTTACTTCTTCAACCAATTCAAATTTGTCAGGATATCCAAGTAATTTTTCAATTCTTTCTTTATCCTTGACTTCAATTATTTTATTATTGCTTAAATCTTTTATCTTAGCCATAATAACCTCCCATTATGCAGTAGTTTTAGGACTAATCTTAATTCCTCTTAGAACTCCTGCTTTGTTAGTGTTCTTTAATGCAACACCAGCAATAAGTTCTACTTCTCCATCTTTTACTGCTCCTGGTTCGTTTAAATCAGGCATATATGAATTGATTACTTTTGAACCAGTTGGGCTTACTCCGTGGAAACCATCTAATCCAATTGTTACTGCATAAATATCAGTTTTTCCTTCTGCAGTTGTAGTTGCTGCAGTTTCAGGTATAATATCAACAGTACTAGTACCATTGTAATATTTACCCATATCATACATAGGAATATCATTGTAAGTTTCAACCATTCTACCGAAATCATCTCTACTTCTACCATAATATCCTGCACGTCTTGCAGCACTTCTCATTTTTGCAAGCATTTTATTGTTCATTAATAGCATTGTTGGTTTTCCATCTAATGCAGATAAGAAACCATCTACTTCATCAAGTAATGCGTTATAATTAGAACCCATTAATGCGTCTGTTGATACATCAACTGCAGATGTAATCTCAGTTTCAGTACCAGTTAATAATTTATCTAGTCCATCAAATGTATTTAATACACCTGTTCCAGCGCTTGCTTTATTACCGTTAATAACTAAATTATTAAAGTAATTTGAAGTTGCTTTTACTTTTTGCTCAGTTTGGAATGCTAATTCATCAACTGCTCCAGATGTACCAATAAGTACACGGTCAATTTGAAATTTACCACCCATTACAACTGCCTTTGTAGTTTTTTCTTCTCTTTTTGCTTCTCCTGCAGTATATTCGCTATTTATTTCTCTTACTGCTGCAGTAGAAGGCGTTTTTAATTGGATATAACCATAAGTTAATGTAGAACCACCAGTTCCTGGAGAAATTGCATTATCAAATACCATTTTGTCTAATAATAATGAACTTCTACGGAAAGTATCAACTACTTTTTGGTCTACCTTATCAGCCATACCAACTTTTGCTTCTGCTAATGTTATAGCCATTTTTTATCGCTCCTTTTTAATTACCGTATTTTTCTCTTAAAGCACCTGCTAAATCTTGTGCTTCATTTTCAGGGGCTTTATTTTGATGGTCGCCACCTAAATTGAAACCATTTTGTTGCTTGTTTTCTTGTTCAAATAAATAATCATGAGTAGTTTTAATACTCTTTAATTGTTCATCTAAACCGCCAACAACATAATTGCCATCTTTTTCTTCATAAGTTAGTTTTTCGCTATCTAGAAGTTTCTCTAGCAATTTAATATCTTTTGCTTTAGAGTTTGTTAATGCTTTATCTAACGCAATAGACTTTTTGAAAGTTTCCACTTCCTTACTTCCCTCGGCTTTTCCTAAATCGTATTGCTCTTGCTTGATAGCCTCGACATCGATTTCTTCTAACTCTTTTATCTTTTCGTTCAAATTATTAACGACACCATCTTTTACTTTTAAGTCGTTTTTCAGTGTGGCTACCTCAGTTTTATGGCTTTCAATTAGTTCACCATTTTTTGCCATTAAAGTATCGACAATTTCTTTTTTTTTTGTTTCATCTTCAACAACATTAAGTAATTCTTCTAAAAACTTTCTATTCATTTTCTTCCCTCCATACGATTTTATACGAGTTTTTCATCTCTTTGAATTTTAGAAAAGTTTCACTTTTACGATGTGATAATCATGGTATATTATCTACCTGAATAGAGTATACCATATTTACTAAAAAAAATCAAATACACAAAATTAAGAGTAATATAAGAATAATATAAATTATAATATAAATAATTAATAATAATAAAATAATAATAAATAATATATATTTCTATTTTCATTTTCCATATGTTATTCATATGTTTTTCATATCTTTAACATATCTTTTTTTTAATTCCTTGATTTTCCCTTGCTTTTCAACAAATCTTGATTTTTTAAATGGCTATTTTTTAATTTTATATTTTTAAGCAAAATTAAATTTTTTTTGCAAAAAAAACACAAAAAAACAACCATTTAAGGTTGCTTATAGTAAATATAAATAGGAATTGAACCTATTACAACTAGTTTTAAACGTTAGCACACCAGCTATATATTTACTTTGTATCTTTAATAGATACTATACTAATGATATAAAGGTTTCTAAATTAAACATCACGCTCAGTTTAATTCGTTGCGTTAGACCAAGTGTTTCAATTAACCTTTAACTCGGTGTTATTGTTTATATATCATCAGTACACTACCTGTTAAAGGTAGTACCACTACTCTATATTATTCACTTAACACCAACGAAAGAAATTAAGTTTTCATATATTTCGTGTAGACGACTTCGCTCGTTGTCTAGGGTATTAGTCGTTTTCCCTACCTCTAAAATAAGATTCAATACTTAACTTTGACATGTCAGCCATTAATTCTTTACAAACACAGGATTTTATGTGTTTTCTTCACATTTCAGTGCCTTATAGACACCAACAGAACAAAATTTAAAGGCGTAAGAAAAGAAAAATAATTAAAGCCAATAAATATTGCTATGTTGCTACCTATAAAGGTAACAAGCAAGGAAATTGTAAAAACACTTTTTCCACTACATTAATTATATCACATTAATTTAGTTTTTGCAATTATTTATTGTATTTTGCAACCCAAGTTTTATCGTAATCAACTTCTAAACCTTTGCTTTTAGAATACTGCCTATATTTCATCTGACTATTCCTTAGTTCTTTTTTCTTTTTGCCCAATATATCAGTATTATTTGTTCCTTTTAATGATAAGATTTCTTTCTTTTTACTTCTAACAGCTCTTGCATAATAATTTTGTTGCTGTCGTTCATTATAATTTTTTGTTATTTCTTGAATAGTTCCATGTTCATTCCCAAATATAGTTTTTTGCTTTTTGTTGTCAAACTCAGGTCGCCAATCATAATTTACAATATGGTTGCAATTAAATTCTTCAGTAAGATATTCATACTTTTTAAATTCTTTTAAACTCATAATAACATCATCAATGGGATGATGACTAGGACGACAGGTAGGACTATGCCCTATAACGACACAATTAGCCCCTATTTCATCGCCAACTTGCTTGGCAATATCATTAGCTGTTTGAGTTAAACTTGTCATTAGATTGCGTTTAACAGCCACTTCAAGAGATGTATTTCTTCCCACTTTATCTTTTAAAGTTATTCCTTTTTCAGCAAGTGCATTTATAGTGCTTTTCATTGCACTAGAATAATCAAAAGAACCACTTGCAACTTTAGTATATAAATCATCTAAAGCATTGATATAGGCTTTTTTGCTAAAAAATGCTATTGATTTAGTCATATTCTTTAAATCTTTGTCGGTTCTTCTATAAATACTATCAACTAGAGTTTGCACTTCTTGACTTATTTCATAATCTAGTCCTTTAGCCTCGTAAGTGTCTTTATAGCCTTTCATTTGCTCGTTTTGTAATTCTTCAAATAATTGTAGTAATTGTTTCTTTCGCTCCCTAGAAAGCCCATTTGCCTTATTTAAAGCCTCATTAAATACTTCTTTGCCACCTTGCCTAGCAAGAACTCTCATTTGTGCTTTAGTAAATGAAGATATATCCTCATTTTGTTGTAACTTCTTAATTATTGATGATGTTAAGTCCTGATTTAATTTGCTAAAAATTTCAACAACTTTGTTTTTTTCAAATTCACTCATTCTTTGTGGTGTTATCATTTAATCACTCCTTATTTTTTTTCACTTATTGCAGTTATTATAATTAATGTTATACAAATTATTAATGTTATTATTATACTATTCATTTTCTTTCCTTTCTTTAATAAGCGTTATAATTACAACAACTATACTTATTAATAATATTGCCATAATAGGTAATATAAAATATTTTAAAATCATATACATTATTGCATTTATCATTCTTTACCTCCTACAATAATTCCCATAAATAAAGCACCTGAAATAACTCCTACGATTAAGCCCAACAAGAAGTTCATTTTTTATCACGACCTATTATTAATAAAATTATATATAATATTGCTACACCTAATCCTATAAAAGCTCCTATAACTTCTATTTTTGCTCTTAGTTCTAACCAAAACATTATTTATCATCTCCTAACTTGTTTGTTGATAATAATCTTCTACACTTCCACTTAAATCATTAAATATAATCATTATTTTTGTTTCCCATTTTGAATTACTAGGAATAAAATTTTGTGATAATATATTTGCTAATTCATCCCAACTAATATATTGTAATTCTGGTGCTTTATAGCAATTGTTTTTCTTTACATTTTCAATTTGTTCTATAATGTTTGTTATTCTTCCTTCATCAAAATTACATTCTTCAACAATAACTTTAATTATTTTATTTGCTATTTTTTGAAAGTTTCTCATCTTTATCTCCTATTATTTCTTTATGATATTGTTTTCCCAATATCTAACTTTAGCATTTAATATTCTTTTTGCTTCTTTTCTTCTTTTGAAGTTTAAAAATCCATCTAAGCATCCATTAACTACTTCACATCTAGAACCTTTATTATTTTCGATGTCAAAATCTTCAAAACAATCCCATATAATATAATGATTATTTTTTAAACATCTTATTAAAGACTTTATAGATGGCTTATCATAGTAAGTAACATAATAGAAATGATGATATTCTATTTGATAAATTCTATCTCCAACCAATTTATATATATAATGTCTTTTTAATAATTTTCTATTAAGATAATTCCTAATTTTACTTTTACTATAATCTTTTCTATTTATCATTTAATTTCTCCTATTATTTCTTTGTATTTTTGTAAAATACCACTACAAGCGCCTGCTAATCGTGGGTCTGCTCCATCAAATTGTTTTTCTTTTTCTTCTAAATACTTTATAAACTCTTTTTGTTGAGTAATTAACTTTGGTATATCTACTATCGATATTCCACAACAAGTTGTTAAATGGTCTTGTTTTAATATTTTATCTTTTGTTAATTCTTGTGATAACACTTTATTTATTGCTTTATATTCTTCAAGTTGTTTTTTTAATTCTTGATTTTCTTTTATTAATAAATCAATACATCTAGCATTTTCACCATAACAATTACCTAAAAAATAAAGCTCACCATTTTCTATTTTTACAACAGTCATACCAATTCCATCTTCACCGTTTGTGTCTACACCTATTGTGTATTTATCAATGTCGTAAGTATATTCTTTATCATCCATTTACTCATCACTCTCTACTTTCTTTAATAAATCATTCAATTTAAAATAATATTCCAGTACATTTTTTAGTTCATCTCTATTTAATTTTATATTGCTTTGACTATGAAACATTACCTGATTATCTTTACGTATCACTACGTGATTATTGCTTGCTTGTGATATTTCGTAACCCTTATAATTAATCTTTAACATTACTATCACCTTCTAATTTTTTTAGCATTTCATTATATTTTTCAAATAAATCTTCCAAATACATACCATAGTTATTAAATGCTGTCTTTTTTGTATAATAAAATTCTATTAATTTAAAGCATACTTCTTCTTTATTCATTACTATCACTTCCTTGTTCTAAACTTTTTCTTATTTCGTAATTAGTTTTCAATTCGTCAATTAGCATACATACAAAGGAAATATCTATTATAATTAACAATATACAGCCACTTATTTCTATCATTGATTATCCCTTCCTTGCTCTAGTTCTTCTAACTTTTCTAAACATTGAGAGAATATTAATCTTTCTTTTGTTGCTTTTTCAAAATTACAAAATGGACTAGATAATCTATTATCACAAACTTCAATTCTTTCATTAAAATATTCTTTTAACTTATCCCAATTATCCTTTAGTTGTTTGTTCTCTTGCTGTAATTGCTTAATATATTTGTATAATATTTTTTGGTCTTTATATGTAAATTCACTTGAATAATCATCATGTGGTTCTAAACTTGTCGTTTCTAGATAATTCAATATCATATCTAAATCAGTAATTTCTATATTCATTCTGACACCTCCTAAATTTCAAACCAATTGCCTTGACTATCTTGTAAACATTTAGCCCCACAATATTTGCATATTCCATAATTACTGCAACCATCATTACCTAATATTTCACAGTTATGCCATTTCAAATATTTATCACACCAAAATGCTATTTTTAAAATCAAATTTTTAATCATTCTGATACCTCTTCTAATAAATCTTCAACAATTTCTAAATAAGATAATAAACAACTTTTTGATAACATATTGTCATCTCGATTATTATTTAATATATTTCTTGTTTCTTTTGTTTCATTGAGTATTCTATCAATTACTTCTTTTTGCTTTTTGACTTGTTGTTCTAAAATTAAATTTTCACCACATAATTCCATAATTTGTAATGCTAATTCAGTTGTTGGTTTATTTGACAAATCATCGGCTATATCTAACAGTTCTTTATTCATTATTCTTATTTCTCCTTTAATATGTCTAATAACTTTTCATAATTGAATTTATAATCATTTAAGCAATATGTCTTTTTACCATCTAAAATACTTGATACAATTAAATTTTTATTCACATATTCTCTTGCTTTATCAATTACTTCTTTTTGTTTTTTACATTGTTGTTGCAAATTATTCAACCATCGGTGAGTATATCTTGATTGATAATATTTTCCATCTTTAACATTATAAAAATATATTATTTCTTCTTCCATATTCTTATTTCTCCTCTTTAAAAATTTCTTTAATCGGTACAACCTTTCCATCATAAATATATTTGTATTCTTTTACTTGTTTTATTGTTCCATCTTCTAACTCACACACAGGACTACCTTGCCCACCACTGCGTACTTCTTCAAATTTATATGAACATTCTTTAGCAGCGCCTTTATTATTATCTAAATCAATATATTCATAATGATATTGTTTCTTTGGAAAACAACTTATTATTAACCCTAAAATTATTAAACATATAAAAGCTAAGAAAATTGAACCTAGCCATTTTAATATAGTTATATACCATTTTTCTTCATCCGTCATTCTTATTCCTCATTTCTTTTATCTAATTCATATTGTAATTCTGCTATTTTTTTATCTACTAAATATGAATTATCATCATAATTATAAAAAATTTCGCCATTATCATAATTATAAAATTCATATTCTTCGCCATAAAAATCATGGTGTTTTTTTAAAAATTTAATTGTATTTTCTATATGTGAAGTTTCCATATCACTTATTTTAATTTTTTTATGGTCTTTAGTTTCCCACCAATCTTTTTTATAAGGATATTTCATGATTATTTCTCCTTTTTCATTTTTTCTTCAATTGCCTTTAATATAAAATCTTTAATAGTCATATTTCTTTCATGTGCTTTTGTTTCAATCTCTTTTAAATATTCCTCTGTAAATTGTAAAGGATATGTTTTTATTTTCATTTGTTCACCTCCTAAAAATATATAAGCAAGAGAAGTTTTATACTTCTCTTACATATTTTTTGTTTTCTTGTAGTTCTTTAAGTTTATTTATTATTTCACTTAATGAACCTTTAAGAATCAATCTTGTTTTCATATCTCTCCCTCACTTTCTATATTAATTATAGCATAAGTTAGTTAGTTAGTCAATAGTTTTTGATAAAAAAAGAAAGATTTTACTCTTTCTCACATAATTTTTTTTCAAGTTCTTTAAAATTGTATTCTTTTGGCTCTTTTAAACTTGAAACATAAACTCCTGTTCCTATTACAACAAGTACATTTTTCTTTTTAGAACTATTATATTTTATTTCTAAGTTCGCTATTTCATAATCATTTGCCTTTTTTAAATAGTAAACATTATTCGACTGGTATATCATTATTAACCTCGCTTTCACTTGCTTTTGCTGTTTCCAATGCTGTTAATCTGTTATTTATGTCTATAAGTTCCTGTTTTAATGCCTTTTCATTTATTTGTAAGTTTTGAACCGTTTTAGTAAAGTTTCTATAATATTTTGCATTAATTTGTGGTAGTAAATCACTATCAGTAAATATGTTTGTAATCTCATCATAAGATAAAGGCATATCTACTATTCCTAAATCGACTTCGTATGGTTTTTCTAACGCATAATATACTTCTACAGGATGTGTTGATAGCCAATTGGTTAGCCCATTGCTTGAAACTTCTTCAAGTCTTGATTGTAAAATCTTTATTTGCAATAGATTGTTATTCGAACCACCAGTAGAAATATTTTCTGAATTACTTGTCCAACCATTAGGCTTATAAATAAATTTATCAGAAACCATTGTTGAACTTGACTTGATAGCAGTTCCTATATTAAATTGTGCAACAAATTTATCATCATTAATCACTCTTGAATAGCTAATTGGTTGAGTTCCATTTAAAACAGTCTTACTAATAATCTTGTTTAGTATTAAATGATGTTTTCCGTCCTCTTTATAAACTACCTTTAATGTATCTTTATAAGTGCCATCTATTTTGGCTACAAATTCTCCTTCTGGAAGGTTGGCAGTTATGACACTTTCAAGATAATTTTCTTCTGTTTCATCTTTTCCATTATTACTAGTCACACTCAAACTATCCGTTATTGTTTTAATTTCTTGTGGATAATCAGGTGAAGGTGTTGCTTGTTGTTTGCAAACACCCTCAATACTTAATTCTTGTAATTCTGCCCAAGCACTATCTTGAACATTGATAAAACTGTCGCTTGCTGTTCCTGTTTCAAGAATATCATTTTTAACTCGTTCTAATTCGTTTCTTGTTTTTTTAGCCCTGCTGTCTACTTCATCTAGTTGTTCTTTTGTAACTTCGCCATTCGTAACATCAAAAGTTGTTTGAGTTCCGTCAGTATAATGAATAGCATAAGTATCTACGTTTTCTACTGTTGATACTTTTTCGATGTTTTTGATTCCGTTTCCTGTATCACCTTTTAATTCAACAAATTGATAAGCCGTTTCTTTAGAATTTTTAACACCTAGTTTAGTGCCATCCCATTTGTAATTAAAATCAGCACCGTCAAAGTCGCCATTGTCAACTTGTGCTTTTAAGTTGCTTATGTATTCTTCCCTTGCATTTTCATTTTGTTGTCTAGTGGTTTCTTGATTTTGTCTGATTTCTTCATCTTTAGTAACTTGTTCATTTAATTCAGTTACTTTTTGAATTAATTCATCTAAAATTACAACTTTAGGCTCGTCTGGCTGGATATCATCATCACAAATAATAGCATTTTCAATATAAATTTTCAAAATTGATGTTCTAGCCACAATTTCATCTTCATTTTCAATTTTAAAAAAAGCAATAGACATTTCTAATTCATTATATTGTGTCATATCTCTTGTTAAAGTCAATGTGTTATCTGTTATGTTGTCAAAGCTTTTTGCAAAAGTCTTGTCATTAGCTTTAAAACAAGCTTTTCTACCAAAGTCTTTGTATTCTTCAGGTATTTCAAATTGTAATTTTTCAATTTTATTTTCTTCTAAGTATCCAACAACCAAACATGATACATTTAATTTCCTGCCATCTTCAATTTTAATTATCTTCATTTCCTACCTCCAATTTTGAACTTGTTAAACTATCTTCTTCATTGATTAAAGCAAGTTCTTTTTTTGCATCTTCTTCACTCATTCCATAGAATTTCATTAAGTAACCTACTTTGCTTCTTAGACCCATAGACATTTCGTTTCTATATTCTTCTTTTTGGTCTTCTTCGCTATTTAAGAAACCGTCTTTGTCAACTAAATTAATTGTATCGTTTTCATCTACATTTTCATTAAAGAATAATCTTCCAATCATTAAAATACTTCTAACAATTCCAACGGTATATTTATTTAAAGCCGAACGGTGTTTTTTAGCATTTCCAACAAGGTCTTTATTATCTAATATAGCTTGTGTTGCTGTAACAACTCCACCCTGCTCAAACTTATAATAAGCCTTCCCTAGCCCACTTTTGAAAGCAAGTATATTAAGTGCTAAGTTTATCCCGTTTTCATTCTCAGTTTCCCTTAAATCAGGGTTATATTCGTGTACTAGTGTTTCAGCATTGACATCAACTTCGTCTCCAACTATTTGGAATTGTTGCTTAGTAATATCATCTGGATATATTGGAACTTCTTGAACTACAACTTCGCCTGTTTCTTCATCTGTATATGTTTGCGTATAATATTTCGTTAATTTCTTATTGTAAAATACTTTCTTACCACCTAAATAAAAGTCTTTCATAAAGTTGTTATAGACAATATCTACACCTTGCAATTGGTCTATTGCGTTTGCATAAACACTAATACCAAGCCCATTGTTTTCTTTAATGTTATTTACTATTCTAGGCATTAATAAATTGAATAAAGGAACACTTGAACCTGTTTCATATTCTTCAACAATACCCTCGTTTTTAACCTCGTTGCCTTGTTCATCAATGTATTTATTGTGTATATGGTATCCATCTCTTTTTAATTCGTGAATTTCAATGTAAAAAGCATTTTTGTTATTAATAATACTTTTTGAAACAAAAGCAACATCAGTTATTACACCATCAATTATTTTCAAAGGTATTATTTGACTAGCATTTACACTAACTAAATTCAAAGTAGTATTTTCATCAGCAATTATTTTTTTATTAACTATTTTAGCATTTTTAATTCTTACAATAGTTCCACAAGTACCACTCCAAAAAGCGGTTTCAATATTATCCGGTATTTTATCATTAAATTCTAGTTTTTCAAGCCACTTGTCAATAAAAACTTGATTTTGTTTGTTTTTACAAACTATCCCATCTCTTTCAGTATAAAGAATACTGCTCCAGTCCTCACATAGCCTTTTAGCCATGCCAAGTTTAAACAATTCTCTTTTATCACCATTTTGGTCATGGTATTCATGAAATTTTTTTACATAATTTTCATACCATTCTTTCCATAATTCAACATAACCATAATAGCTTGTACTAGGATTGTAACCTAGCGTTCCTAAATATTTAATTACAACATTATTACTATCCATTTTATCCTCCTAAATTTGTTTTTAATAATATTTTATACCAATTTTCAACACTGTAATTGTAAGCGTCCAAAGTATCTACATCAAAAGTCCCGTCATCAACGTATCGGTCATCATCAGCATTTGGGTCTTGTACTGCCTCTTGTAATGAAGTAACAATCCCCTCTGTGTTATTTTCAACAAACTTAATCTTACTTAACATCATAAGCATATTTATAGCATAAATACGACTTGAAATAGGTGTCTTAATACTGTCTTTAATTGGTATGTGTAAATGTAACTCGTCAAGTGCCTCTTGTAAAGCACTTATAAGTATCTGCTCGGCACAATCAGCCCATATATAGTCTATGTGTCCATACTTCTCAATAATAAACAAAATATGCTCTTTAAATGCCTTTTTAAGTTGTTTCAATTTTTTGTGAATATCATCTATAATTTCAGTCCTATCGCTTCGCAAAACTGTTATTCCTGTATAACTTCGTGGAATAGAGCTTGTTACAAATGAGTGAGCCGAGCCATTTCCACCAAAGTCAACTCCAGTAGAAATAATACCGCCACTACAACTAGGCACTAAAAAGTCTTTTTCTCGTTCTATTATTGGTGTGAATAAGAAACTCTCGTTTGCTACTCTTTTACCTAGAATATCTCGTTTGTACCAAATAGACGTCTTGTCATAAGTGCTTAACCTTTGTTTTAACTTTTCATCACTAATAGATAAATTATCAAATATATTAAACTCTTCATAATTAAAGCCATAATTAGGGTTTTCTCTCTGCTGTTCTTCGTGAAAAGCCAAGTATTCAGTATAATACCAATGCTTAGGACTTTTAGGGTTTAAATCGTGAAATATCTTTCTATCATCACTTGATAAAGTTCTATCTTCAACTTCTTTTAAAAATGATGGGTCACACTCGTTTGCTTCGGTAACATAAGCCATTCCGTAAGTATTACCTTTGATAGTCTTGTAAGAGTTAGCCTTGCCACCACCTGCAACTAATAAAATTTTTTCTTTTCCATCAGCGGTATTTATATAAATAGCGTCTCTGTTCTTATATTTTCCCTCTCGACATCGTCCAGCAAAATAATTAAGTATCCCATATCCATCACAATCAATTATATTAAGCCTTGCCGACGTGCTATCATATCCAGCAATCAAAAATAATTTGTTTGGGTGGTTTTCTAGTGCTATGCAAAAGGCTAGCCCATTTGTAACGTTCTTGCCACCACGTTTGCCACCATGAGCAACATTAAACCAACTTGTTTGGCATTTTCTAATATAATCAGCCTGTTTTTCACAAAGAGGTGCTAATTCATTGAACATTATCTTCACTCCTGTTTGGTTTAGGGTTGTTTAATAAATCAGCTATGTTAGATACGTTTTTGTTTATTTTTTGTAAATCATCAGCAGTTTTAACAACTTCAACCTTTTCTCTCCATTGTTCTTTTCTCCTGTTCTTTAACCAGAATATCATTGCTGCTGTATCTCCTGGAACGTGAACATCTTTTTTTAAAGTGTGAACATCTCCATATTTGTCAAGTTTTTCTTCTTCAATTGTTATTGTGTACCCTAATGCTCTTTTTAGCAAGGCATTTTCTACTTCAAAGTCAATAACTTCTTTTCCTTTTTTTAAGGCGTCAAATATGTCAACTTCTTTTTTTTTCCATTCATACAAAGACGCTCTACTTATTCCTATATTTTTGGCTATTTGTTCATCAGTTAAGCCATCTCTTGCCCAGCCTTCTAACAAGATTAACTTATCTCTTTCTAGCCACTCATTAATCTTGCCTAAAGCCATAATTAATCTTCCTTATCTTCTCTAATTTCTTTTTTAAATAAAGACTTATCTTCTAAAATTTTTCCCTCAGCAACAAAACCTTTTGATAATAATTCTTCGTATCTTGCACGTTCAAGTGTAATTGGTTCATCTTTTTCATAAGTTTTAAAGTTATCTTTGCTGTCATTAAAGCCTTTTAAAACTGTCGTTTTCACTTTGTAATTTTTCATTTAATATCATCTCCTAATTTTAATATTTTCTTAATTTCTTCCAAAGAAATATCATCCCAAATATACTCCCAAAATAAATCTAATTTCCACGCTTTATAATTTTGAGGATAGAAATTGTTCTTGTATTTCTTCAAAGTTTCATTGTTTAATTTTATCACATTTTCTTTTTCTTTGCAAACAGCACTAACCAACATCTTAATATTCATAATTTGACCCTGCTTGTAACAAATTCCCGTTTAATAAGTAATTTGCCACTTTTTGTTATGTCATGGTCATGTTCTTTTTCAAAATAAATAAGTAAATCTTTTATTCTTTTTAAATTATCAATATCAATTTTTCTTTTTATATTTTCATCAATCATTTCGCTTGTAATTAAACAAAATATTTCTGGGTCTATATTTTCTATGATATGTAAATAATTGTGGCTTGTATTCTGCCTTAAAATTGCTCCGTTCCAATATAAATATCCTTCGCCAAGTCCAGCACCTTTACAATGCCGTCTTGGAATGATTAAATGATGATAGGACAGGTCTTTTTTTCGATTAACCTTATAACCTAGGAAGTCATACCCCAATTTCATGATTTTAAAATCATTTACCATTATTTTTGTTATTTCTTTCATATATTGCCTCCCAAAATTCTTTTTTATAAGAACTCAATAAAACAAAAAAAAGAGCGACAAAAACCATAAAAGTTGTCGCTCCAATTGATAATATTAAATTTAATAAATTGCTCATATTATCACCTAGTTAGATTATATCACTTTTGGGATAAAAGTTCAAGTATCTTTTGTCCTGTTTCGGATTTAGAACAGAATTTAAAAGACACATCATAATCTTCTTTGTTATTTTCTATGGTATGTAATGCTTTTCTTAGTTGTTTGGGGCTTTGTGGGGGTCTATATGTTTGTAAACCCCTTTCTTTTGCTTGTTGGTAAAGTTCCCACTCGTTGTACTCGGCATGATAATTAAGTCCTAATTTCCATTTTAAAGTTCGTTTATATTGTTCTAACCGTGGGTTTTTCCATTGCGATATGTCATCTATGCAAGTAATATCTTTGCTGTGTTCTATAAGTACAATTAAATGTATTCCAGCCTTTTTGGCTCTAATAAGTTCATCTCTAAATCTCTTTTGCGTAACATTTTGCATAATTTCGGCAAGATTTTGTTTTCTGTCGATAATCACTTTGGGATTATCTAGTGATTGATAATCCCCAACATAAAGTTTTGAAGTGTCATAATCAATATTGTTTTCTTCAAAACATTTAATTATTTTTGTTATTGCCTTTGGCTTTTCTCTACTATCTATTAAAATCATTTAATCATCTCCTCTTCATCAATTATGTATTGCCTAATAAATCTATTAGCATATTGTGGGTGTATCATACTTCTCATTTTTTGATGTGATAAATTGCCACATTTTTTGGCATTATTTATTGTCTTTTTTTCTACATACTCTAATGGTTCAAATATAAAATTATTTTTAGGTTCACAATTAATAAACCAATATTGAGTAGGTTTTTCGTAATAATCGCCATTTAAAAATCTATTTTTGTCTATAAATACAGGCTTAATGCACCAATATCTAGTTAAATAGTGTTGACTTCCATAAGGGTTTTCAATTATCAATGGTATATTTTTTCTAGTGCATATAATCACTAATTTTGTGATATATGAATATAGGTTGTGTAATTCATTGTGTAACTTTAAATCATATTCTAATTTTTGTTCTAAACTCCACTTTTTTTGTGTACTAGCCTCGCCTCTAAAATATAAAAGAATTTGTTCTTCAAATCTAATACAAGGAAAAAAAGCAATTATAAAATCTTCTTTTTGTTTAAAATTGTCAAAGATACTAGGCTTGTTATCATAGCCTTTTTCTATTTCATCAAATAAATCTATAACATAATCAGTTTCGTTAAAATCATTTAGAATATCATAATCATAAGCCTTATAGCCAAGCTTTTTAAATTCATTTTTAAATGTTCCACTTTGTTCAAATAAACAATGATATTTCATTTAATTTTCTCCCTTAAAATAATCTTCTACAATTTTGTGTATGATATCGTGACTGTTAGAACTTATATTGCATAAATCTTCTTCTGTATATTCTTTTTCAGCATTAAATAAATAACAACCTATATAGCAGTGCATAAGTTCGTGTTTTAGTGTTTGTTTCTTTTGGTCCAAACATAAATCTTTATCAATGTAAATTTTACTATTGTCTAAATATGTTAATCCAAAATATCTTCCCTCTTTTGGTTCTCCATCATATTTATATTCTCTAATTTTTTCTCTTATTTCTTCTTGAGAAAGTTCTATTATTTCCCATTCTCTATTATTCATTTTAAATTTCATTTAATCAACCTCATTTTCATAAATATTTCCTATTACTTCAAAATCACTGATTTCGTATAAATCTTCACATACATTATCAAAAGTGCCTATAAACTTGCCATATTCATAAGATACTACCCAATCTTCAATTTCATTGCCATAGTCTCTTAAAATATCACCCTCATAAATATCTACACCATTTTTATCTTTTAGTCCTGTGTATTGCATTAATATAAAATCAGACTGATATGGAATACTCATTCCTATAAATTCTTTATCTTTTGGCTCATAATTTCAACTCCCTTTTTTAAGCGTTAATTGTCCAATTTTAAACATTTTTTTATATGTTTTATGCCATGCTCTAAATTTTATTTCCCTATTCATTATTCCTCCACCTTTACAGCTAAATCGGCTTTTATTAAGTCATATATTAAATCATAATCTTGGCTTTGCAAAATATTAAAATAATAACTTCTTTTACCGCCATAAGTCATTCTATTAATTATTCTAGTTTTTTTATCTACCATAAAATTTATTTGATTTTCATATATTTTATTGTGTCCTGTATCTTCTTCACTACATTCACACTCATAGCAATAACAGGGAACAACTACTGTCTTTTTAGTTGTATAATAATCGTAATAACCTGTTTCAAACCCATACTTTTCTAATTCTTTTAAATCTATGTTATCTCTTATTTTAAGCATAATATCAGTCCTTTCTTTAATCTTTTGGCATTTGATATGGATAACCTAATCCTTTTATCTTTTCTTCCGTTAATGCGTTTTTATATGCAATTAAACTATCTCTATCTTTTACTATATTTATAGTATTAATTAGCATTATTCTTTCTTCTATTTCATCTAATACTTCTAATGCTCTTTCTTTTGTTTTATATTCTGCTAGTGTCATAATATAACTGGCACTTTCTTTATAAACAATTTTATTATCATAAACACATATAGGATTTTTTATTGGTATTAAATTTTCTTTATCCTGAGAACGCACCCATAAATTCATATTTTAATCATTCTCCTTTAAATTGTTAATTTCATCTATTAGTTCATTTGTTTTATTCATTAAATATTCACAGTATGCATCAGTTTTATCTTTACTAATCCAAGTGTCTGTATAATCACAATAAAATTCATCTCCATTAGATTTTATTTTTTCTATCTTCTTTGGTTCTTCGATTATTTCTACATCTTCAAATAGCATATTGTAGAAACTACCATATCTATCAAAATTATCAAAAATATCTCTAATCATTAAACAACTGTCCCAACCATCTTTTCTGTAATCTCCAATGTTGTTACACCATTTATAAATGTTCCCATTAAATAAAACTTCTTTTGGCATTTCTTCACGATTTATTACTTTATTTACCAAATCACTTATTTTAATTTTCATTCTTAACATCTCCTTTATTTTTATTTATTTCTTCTTTCAATTTGTATTTAAATTTTGCTTTATCATTTTTATAAACATAATGGCCACACCAACTACATATTATTCTATCTTCTTTATTTGGAAATATAACTGAATGTCCGCATTTGCATTTGATTGTATAATCTGCTATTTTATCCATATATTGGATTGGTTTCTCTTTTTTCACTGCCATAAACATATTAACACCTCCATATTCCTTATTTTTAGCCCCATAGAACGACTTTTTAATACATTCTAGTACAATTACACTCTAAACATACTTTTGCTCGTTACAACAAGTTTTTGACTATATTTTAATTTTGTTAATCTTTTTCTAAACAAATACTCACTTTCGTATCGTTCTTCCCAACTTTTGTCGGTTGTTCTATCATATATGTTTATAAAGTACATTACTTCACTTCCATTCTTTGTTTAGTCTTATCAAATATTACTGGAATTCTAACATTTCTTTTACCACCACGACATTTTGGAATTAAGAATCCTATTTCTTTAACATCAGCATTATCTTCTTTGTTTTCATCGTGTATAAGAATAATTGTGTCTGCTGTTTGCTCTATTTCTCCACTGTCTTTTAAATCTTGCATTGTTGGAGTATCACTACCATTTCTATTTATTTGTGCTATTAAGAATATAGTGCAATCATAATCTTTGGTAATGTTGTTTAACTCTCTTACTGCCTCGCCAATTCTTTCTCTGTCATTTTGTCCCTGCTTACCAACTATGTAACCAGTGTAATCAATAAATACTATGCAATGCTCATCTCGTTGCTCTTTAATAATCTTATTTTTCATTGCATGAACTGTCTTACTACCATTAATAACCTCATATTTATAATTGTAAATTTTATTAGCCACTTCCATTATTTTTTGGTCTTGATATTCTGTTTGTGGTTTATTAATATCGGCAATCGGAATATTTGCCTCAATTCCTAACATTCTTTCATAAACTTCTTCTTCGGTCATTTCCATATTGAAATAAATACATTTATATTCTTTTGCTAAGTCACAGAACAAATTAAGTGCTAATGCTGACTTACCTTCACTTGGCCTTGCTCCAATAACATTGACAGTTTTCTTTTTTATTCTCAACTTTTCATTTAAAGCCCAGAACCTTGGGAATTTTATTATCTTTTCTCTATTTCTAATCATTCTAATCATTTCTTCTGGAGTTACTTTGTTATTTTGCTTAATAACCATAACTTCGTTTGAAATTTTATTAATGTTTTCTACAAGTTCATCAAGTTCAATTTGTTTATTGGAATATTTTTTTATCTCTTGCTTAATTAAATCATCTTTGTGTTGGTCGATTAATTTTTGTTGATATTCATAAAACATTGCTGGAGTTGGTAACAAATTAATTTTATCAAGAAAATATTCTATAAATTGATTTTTTTCATAATCAGTTTTTAATTCACTAACTATCAATGTTAAATCTAATTTTTTATATTTTTTATAAACTTCTTTTAAAAGCAATAGAACTCTTTTGTTGTATGTATTTTTAAAACAGTCTAAATCAATAAACAATTCTTCTATCAAACTGTCTTTCAAAAACAAACAACACATTAAGTTACTTTCAATTTCATAATCATATTGTTTCATAGACTACACTCTCTTTTTTATTATCATTTTCTTTTTTTGGTGGATAAAACTCTCTATAGCCATTTTTAATAGCTTTTTTTATAATTTGTTCTTGTTCTTTTTTGCTATATGGTTTTAAAAATAATATAAGTTCATCTATAACATTTTGATTATTAGGTATTCTTATACTTTTTCTATAATTAAAATATTCTAATAATAATTCTATTATATTATTTAATTTATTATTATTTATATATTCTAATATATTATTTTTATTTATATTTTCATTTTCATTTTCCATATGTTTAACATATGAAAAACATATGTTTTCAAAAGTTATCTTATTTTTTCTGTTTTCACTTCTTGATTTTGAGTAATTTCTTCTCTTATCAATTTCCTTTTGAAGCCTTATATTATAATATTTTCCATCATTATCTTTTGTAAATTTATCAAAGATATCTTTATCATATCTTTTACATATGTTTAACATATCTTTTTCTGATAAATGCCCTTTTTGATGTTGTATGCACAATAATTTTATGTATTTTCCTAATTGAATATCACTCATAAACATCGTACCAGTAAGAAAATCACTTGAATAAAATAAGAATGCTGGGTCTTTATTTTCATATTGTTCTTTGTTTGATTCTTCCATTTTTATTCTCCTTTCTTAATTGGTATTAATTTTATGCAATCTTTATACATTTCCATATAAAACTTATTGCCCCATTTATCAATTATTTGTTGTGGTATTCTTATTTTATTTGTTGTTGTTTCTGCGTTTTTTTGTAATCTTATAATTGGCTGTTCCATTTTTTCACCTCCTATCTTTAACATAATTAAAGTATAGCACCTATTTTATACTATGTCAACACCTAAAAATATAAAAAAAGAACTTTTTCAAGTTCTTTAATTTTATTAAAATGGGAAATCGTTTTCACTAAATTCAACAGTATTCCCAAAGTCGCTAAATGGTTCATTATTTTTGCTAT
>ERZ791887.499-NODE-499-length-38122-cov-5.047416_pt1 | contig 38122 bp, 30 predicted proteins | sample MGYA00510157_ERZ791887 | MGnify/ENA primary metagenome ERZ791887 (study PRJEB30046, sample SAMN00792112) | human gut metagenome | study: EMG produced TPA metagenomics assembly of the A metagenome-wide association study of gut microbiota in type 2... | reverse complement strand
TTTTGCGGCACCATTTCCCGGGCGGCCTCCCCCTCCGCCGCCAGGCGGCGGAGGGCTTCCGCGGCGTCGGGCCGCCCCAGCTCCAGATTCAGCTCCCGCACGGGTCTGTCCATGGTTCTCCTCCTATCAGTGCAGCGAAATAGGCAAACAGGGCCTCCGCCCCGGGGGCGTCCGCCCGGCGCAGGCCATAGCTCTGGCGCTCCGGGTGCCACTGGACCCCCAGCACCGGCAGCTGCCGGTGGACCGCCGCCTCCACCACGCCGTCCGGGGACCACTGCACCGCCTGTAAGGGCGGGGCCAGGCGGTCCACCGCCTGGTGGTGGCAGCTGGTGACGGCGGGAGCTTCCCCCAGCAGACGGGCCATCAGCCCCTCCGCCCGGGTGGGGTGCACCAGATCGCCCCGGGGCAGCTGGTGGCCGGGGATATCCCGCAGGGTCCCGCCCCAGTGGACGTTCAGGGCCTGGAGTCCCCGGCAGATCCCCAGAATGGGCCGCCGGGACCGGGCAAAGGAGTCGATCAGAAAGGACTCCGTTCCCGGAAGGGGGCCCCGGATGTCCCCGCCGCCGGGCAGCAGCAGTCCCCCGCAGTCCAGACTGCGGTACAGGTCCCGGCACAGGACCACCCGGGCCCCGGCGCTCTCCAGTGCCGCCAGATAGTTTTCGTATTGACCCGGCACACCGTACAGATAAACAGCAGGCTTCATAGCGTTCCCCTCCCCTGTCTATTATGCGGCGGCGGGGAAAATTATGCCGGGACGGCGGACAAAACAATAAATCCGAACCCACGGCCAATCGGCAAAGGGTTCGGATTATATTGCGTTGGTGGACCTGAAGGGATTCGAACCCTCGACCTCTCGGATGCGAACCGAACGCTCTCCCAGCTGAGCTACAAGCCCATATGAACAGGGCAGCACACCCTGCTCATCTATTATACACATTTCCCGGCGGATTGCAAGCATTTTCTTCCCCAGCGGGCAAAAATTCGGTTCCGGCGGCGGGGCGGGAGCCGATTGTAAAGCCTTCTGATTTGTGATAAAATGCATGCCGGACCATAAAAGACAAAGGAGGCGCGCCATGGACCGGGAAGCCTTTGACCGGAAATATGCCGCCCGGCTGAACCGCCAGCAGCAGGAGGCGGTGCACGCCGTGGAGGGCCCTGTGCTGCTGCTGGCGGTGCCCGGCAGCGGGAAAACCACCGTGCTGGTGACCCGCCTGGGTTATATGCTGTGCTGCTGCGGCATTGCGCCGGACCAGATCCTCACCATGACCTATACCCGGGCCGCCGCCGGGGAGATGAAGCAGCGCTTTGCCGCCCTGTTCGGCCAGGACTGCCCCCATCCCCCGGAGATCCGCACCATCAACGGCGTATCCTCCAAGATCATCGCCTACTATGCCCAAAATTGCGGCAAAAGGCCGCCCTTCATCCTGGCGGAGGACGAAAGCGCCCTGGCGAAGCTGGTTTCGGACCTGTACCGGGACCTGTGCGGCGAGTACCCCACCCAGAGCGTGGTGAAGGAGCTGCGCAAGAGCATCGCCTATGCCAAAAATATGATGCTGCCGGAGGAGCGGCTGGGGGAGCTGGACACCGGCTTCGAGAAATTCCCGGAGCTGTACCGGGAATACGGCAAGGCCCTGCGGGACAATAAATGGATGGACTATGACGACCAGATGGTGTACGCCAAGAAAATCCTGGAGCTCCACGAGGATGTGCGGACCCATTTTCAGAACCGCTTCCCCTATATCTGCGTGGACGAGTCCCAGGACACCTCCCGGATCCAGCACGCCATCATCCGCCTGCTGGCCGGGAAAAGCGGCAACATCTTCATGGTAGGCGACGAGGACCAGAGCATCTATGGCTTCCGGGCCGCCTATCCGGATGCCTTGATGCAGTTTGAACAGACCTATCCCGGGGCCCGGGTGCTGCTGATGGAGGAAAACTACCGCTCCACGCCGGAAATTCTCCGGGCGGCGGACGCCTTCATCCGGAAAAATCACCACCGCCGCCCCAAGACCATCCACCCCACCCGGGCCTCCGGCGCTGCCGTCCGGGTGATCTACGCCATGGACCGGGCCGACCAGTACCCCTGGCTGGTGAATATGGCGGCCAGCGTCCGGGAGGAGACGGCGGTGCTTTACCGCAACAACGACAGCGCCCTGCCGCTGATCGACCTGCTGGACCGGGGCGGGATACCCTATCGCTGCCGCCGGATGGACGACGCCTTTTTCACCCACCGGATCGTGGCGGACATCCGGGACATCATCGCCCTGGCCCATGACCAGACGGACGCGGAGACCTTCCTGCGAATTTACTACAAGGTCGGCGGCGGAATCTCCAAAAAGGCGGCGGAGTATGCCTGCCAGAAAAGCCGGGCCACCGGAGGCTCCATCCTCCGGGAGCTGCTGGGCTTTCCGCAGCTGTCCCAATACGGCCGGGACAGCGCCGCTGCCCTGCTGACCATGCTGCCCATGCTTTTGCAGGACAACGCCGCCCAGGGCCTGAGCCGCATCTGGGACGGCCTGCGCTACCGGGACTATGCGGAGCGCCAGAAGCTGGACGGCGGCAAATATGAAATTCTCTGCCTGCTGGCCCGGCAGGAGACCGGGCTGGAGGGGCTGTGCCGCCGCCTGGACGAGCTGCAGGCCCTGGTGTCGGCCCCCTCCCTGCCCTGCGGCGGGGGACTGATCCTGTCCACCGTCCACTCCAGCAAGGGCCTGGAGTACGACACGGTGTATCTGCTGGACGTGCTGGACGGCATCCTTCCGGCGGTGACGGAGCCGAAGGACGCCGGGCAGCAGGACCAGTATCAGGAGGAGCGGCGGCTGTTCTATGTGGCCATGACCCGGGCCCGGAACCGGCTGTATCTGTTCGCCTGCCGGAATCGGGAGTCCGCCTTTGCCGACGAGCTGCGCCGGGAGCTGCCCCGGGAATACATCGGGCCGGAGGACGTGTTCGCCTCCCTGAATACGGAGCCGTGCGGAAAGCACTATCGACACGCCGAAAAGGGCGGCGGCGTGATCCGGGCCTGCTGCCGGGGGCAGTGCATGGTGGCCTATGCCTCCGGCGAGACGGAGTTCCTGACCCTGGGCCAGATGGTGGACCGGCGGGCCGTGGCCTGGAGGGCCCCGGACCGGCCGGCTCCGGCGGCATTGCCCCGGGAGCAGGCGGCGCTGCCGCCGTCCGGGGTCCGTTCCGGGCAGAGAGCCGTCCACAGGGTTTTCGGACCGGGAACCGTGTTGTCCTTCCGGGACCCCATCGTGGAGATACGCTTTCCTGCCAAGGGGGACAAGAAATTCGTCCTGTCCGACTCGGTGCAGCGGGGACTGCTGCGCCTTGAGGAGTGAGGGAGTGCCGGAATTTTTCCAGATTCAGGAAATCCCTGCATGATACTGTTCACTATGGGGAAACATAAACAGTGAAAAAAGTAGATATGTCAGGGACGTTGTATAAGGAAATTGTATGACGCATTCGCCGAAATGTGTTGCATTTTTTGGGGCGTGTATTATAATATGGACATACCCGCAGTTCTATCAGGCAAATACAGACAAGAAGGTGATCAATTATGGAACTTCAGATTCAGGATCTTGTTTCTTCCATCAAAAAGGACGGCATCGACAGCGCAAATCAGCAGGCCGCCGCGATCCTGGCCGACGCCCGGAAGCAGGCGGACGCCATCATCGCCGACGCAAAGAGTCAGGCGGATAAGCTGCGGGACGACGCCAGGGCCGAGATCGAGGTGTTCAAAAACAGCGCCCAGCTCAGCGCCCAGCAGGCCAAGCGGGACGCAGTCCTGGCCTTCCGGCAGGAGGTGCAGCAGGAGTTTGAGAAAATCCTGGCCGCCGACGTGGGCAAGGCTCTGGACCAGCAGACGCTGGCCAAGCTCATCCAGGCGGCCCTCCAGGGAGAGGACGTTTCCGGCTACGCCGTGGAGGTGGGTCAGGTGACGGACGGCATCCGCCAGCAGCTGGCCCAGGAGCTGAAAAACGGCCTGGAGCTCCGCCCCTCCAAGAAGGTGGGCGCAGGCTTCCGGCTGGCCGCCAAGGACGGCTCCGGCTATTTTGACTGCTCCGACCAGGAGATCGCGGAGATGCTCATGCCCTTCTTCCGGGATATGCACCTGTAAGGGGGCGGCCTATGGCTTCCTACTACTATCTCATCTCCAGCCTGCCCATGCTCCGGACCCAGGGCGAGCCTCCCATGGACTACGCCGCGTTTCTGGCCATGTGCCGCTCGGCGGTCAGCGCCGGGGTATACCGGACGCTGGAGGAGCTGACGGTGGACTCGGACAAGGGGCCGCTGCTGTCGGAGTGGGCCGGGTTTTACAAGGCCCTGTGCCGGGAGCTGACCTATCAGCGGAATGTGAAGCTGGGTCGGCCCTGCGCCGTGCCCTCCGACCGGGACGCCGGCATTGTCCAGACGGTGACGGCGGCGGTGAACGCCGAAAATCCCCTGGAGGGGGAGCGGCTGCTGCTGGACCTGGAATTCCGCCGTCTGGACGGCATGATCGGCCTGCACAACTTCGATGACCACGCCCTGTACGGCTACGCCATGAAGCTGCAGCTGCTGGAGCGGCAGCGGACCTTCCGGTATGAGTCCGGCAAGCGGGCCTTCGACGGCCTGATGCAGAACATCCGCCAGCAGGTTTCCAGCCTATAACGAAACAGGAGAATCAAAATGGACAAAGTGACAGGATATGTGACCGGAGTGAACGGGAATCTGGTGGCAGCCACCTTTTCCGGCTCCGTCCGAAAGAATGAAGTGGGCTATGTCCTGGTGGGCGATGACCGGCTCAAGGGCGAGGTCATCCGCGTCAACGGCGACACGGCCAGTATGCAGATCTATGAAATGACCAACGGCATCCAGGTGGGCGACAAGGTGGAGCTTTCCGGCGAGCTGATGAGCGTGGAGCTGGGCCCGGGCCTGCTGACCCAGGTGTTCGACGGTCTGCAGAACCCCCTGCCGGAGCTGGCGCAGCAGTGCGGCTTCTTCCTGCAGCGGGGCGTGTATCTGGATCCCATCCCCAACAAGGACTGGGAGTTTACCCCCCTGGTGAAGCCCGGCGACCACGTCACCGCAGGCGACGCCGTGGGCAGCGTGCCCGAGGGGCTGTTCACCCACCTGATCATGGTGCCCTTCGGCCTGAAGGACCAGGGCTGGCGGGTGAAATCCGTCCGGGAAAAGGGCGTGTACAACGTCCGGGACACCGTGGCGGTGCTGGAAAACGAAAGCGGCGAGGAGAAGGAGCTGACCATGGTGTTCTCCTGGCCCGTGAAGCAGCCCATCCGCTGCTATGAGGAGCGTCTGCGCCCGGACGAGACCCTGGTGACCAAGCTCCGCTCCATCGACACCTTCCTGCCGGTGGCCAAGGGCGGCACCTTCTGCGTGCCCGGCCCCTTCGGCGCAGGCAAGACCGTTCTGCAGCACATGGAGGCCAAGAACGCCGACGTGGACATCGTCATCGTGGCGGCCTGCGGCGAGCGGGCCGGCGAGGTGGTGGAGGTGCTGAAGGAGTTCCCCGAGCTGGTGGACCCCCGCACCGGACGCTCCCTGATGGAGCGCACCATCATCATCTGCAACACCTCCTCCATGCCCGTGGCCGCCCGTGAGGCGTCGGTGTACACCGCCGTTACCATGGCGGAGTATTACCGCCAGATGGGTCTGGACGTGCTGCTGCTGGCGGATTCCACCAGCCGCTGGGCCCAGGCCATGCGTGAGATGAGCGGCCGTCTGGAGGAGATCCCCGGCGAGGAGGCCTTCCCCGCCTATCTGGAGTCCGTTATCGCCTCCTTCTATGAGCGGGCCGGTAAGGTCCGGCTGAAGAACGGCAAGATCGCCTCCGTCACCATCGGCGGCACCGTGTCCCCCGCCGGCGGCAACTTCGAGGAGCCCGTGACCCAGGCCACCCTGAAGGTGGTGGGCGCGTTCCACGGTCTGTCCCGCGAGCGGTCCGACGCCCGCAAATACCCCGCCATCCACCCCATCGACTCCTGGTCCAAGTACCGGGGCGTGGTGGATATGGAGCGGGTGGAGCAGGCCCGCAGCATCCTCAAGCGCAGCAACGAGATCAACCAGATGATGAAGGTCATCGGCGAGGAGGGTACCTCCGCCGAGGACTATATCGTATACCAGAAGGGCGAGCTGCTGGATGCGGTGTATCTGCAGCAGAACTCCTTCGATCCCATCGACGCCGCCTGCGACCCCGACCGTCAGATCCACGAGTTCAACGTGCTGTATGACGTGCTGACCCGGGACTTCGCACTCAGCGACAAAAAAGAGATCCGCGCCTTCTTCAACCAGGTCCGGCAGGAGTTCCTGGACTGGCACAACACCGTGTTCCGCACCCCGGAATTTGAGGCCCAGGAAAAGCGGCTCAAGGACTTTTACCTGAGCAAGGCAGCGGGTTGAGAGGGGAGTCAATATGCAGAAAGTTTACACGAAAATTGAGTCCATCGTGGGCAACGTCGTCACGGTCCGGGCCACCGGCGTCCGCAACGGCGACCTGGCCCTGGTGGGCGACAGCTATGCCAACGTCATCAAGCTGGACAAGGACCTGGTGACGCTGCAGGTGTTCAGCGGCACCCAGGGCGTCAGCACCACGGACCCGGTCCGGTTCCTGGGCCGCCCCATGATGGTGTCCTTCTCCGACCACCTGCTGGGCCGCATCTTCGACGGCGCCGGTGTCCCCCGGGACAACGGCCCCGCCCTGACGGAGAATATGATCCCCATCGGCGGCCCCTCCGTGAACCCGTCCCGGCGTATCGTGCCCAACAAGCTGATCCGCACCGGTATCCCCATGATCGACGTGTTCAACACCCTGGTGGAAAGCCAGAAGCTGCCCATCTTCTCCGTGTCCGGCGAGCCGTATAACCAGCTGCTCTCCCGCATCGCCATGCAGGCCCAGGTGGACGTGATCGTCCTGGGCGGCATGGGCCTGAAGTACGACGACTATCTGTACTTCCGGGACACCCTGGAAAAGAGCGGCGCCATGGGCCGCACGGTGATGTTCATCCACACCGCCTCCGACCCCACCGTGGAGTGCACCCTGGTGCCCGATATGGCCCTGGCCGTGGCGGAGCAGTTCGCCCTGGCCGGAAAGCGGGTCCTGGTGCTGCTGACGGATATGACCAACTACGCCGACGCCCAGAAGGAAATGGCCATCACCATGGAGCAGGTGCCCTCCAACCGGGGCTATCCGGGCGATCTGTACAGCTGCCTGGCCGCCCGCTATGAAAAGGCTGTGGACTTCGAGGGCGCGGGCTCCATCACCATTCTGGGCGTCACCACCATGCCCGGCGACGACGTGACCCACCCGGTGCCCGACAACACCGGCTATATCACCGAGGGCCAGTATTACCTGAAAAACGGCCACATTGAGCCCTTCGGCTCCCTGTCCCGCCTGAAGCAGAACGTCAACGACAAGACCAGAAGCGACCACCGGGCCCTGATGGACGGCATGATCCGGCTGTACAGCGCCTATAAGGAGAGTCTGGAAAAGAAGTCCATGGGCTTCATGATGTCCGAGTGGGACGAAAAGCTGCTGAAATACGGGCACCTGTTTGAAACGAAGCTGATGGACCTGAGCGTGAATATCCCGCTGGAGGAGGCGCTGGACCTGGGCTGGGAGATCCTGGCCGAGTGCTTCGAGCCCAACGAAACCGGCCTGAAAACCAGCCTCATCCAGGAGAGATGGCCCAAGCGGTCCGCCGTGGAATGAGGGTGCGCCTATGGCTGTCAAACTTACCAAAAATGAATTGAAGGTGCAGAAGGACCGCCTGAAGCAGTTTCAGCGCTATCTGCCCACCCTGCAGCTGAAAAAGCAGCAGCTGCAGTCCGTGGTGATGCAGGTAACGGCCCAGCTGGAGCAGGTGGAGCAGCAGCGCCGGGCCGCCGTGGCGGGACTGGACGACTGGGTGGCCGTTTTCGCGGAAAACGACAGCTTCCCGGCGGACAAGCGCCTGGAGACCCTGATCCGCCCCCACCATGTGGTGTGCGGCCAGGAGAACATCGCCGGTGTCACCGTTCCGGTGTTCCAGGAGCTGAGCTTTGAGGAGATCCAATACGACGTGGCGGATTACCCCCTGTGGGTGGACACTGCGGCGGTGCGCCTGCGGGAGATCGCCCGGCTGGACGCTCTGGAAAAGACCCTCCGCCGCCAGGTGGAGCTTCTGGAGCAGGAGCTGCGCTCCACGGCCCAGCGGGTGAACCTGTTTGAAAAGGTCAAGATCCCCGAGGCCAAGGAGAACATCCGGGTCATCGGCATCTACCTGGGCGACCAGCAGACCTCCGCCGTGGTGCGGGGCAAGATCGCCAAGAAGAAGCTGCAGGAGGTGAGCGGATGATCGAAAAAATGAAGGTCGTCCACATTGTGGCGGCCGCATCGGAAAAAACCGCCCTGCTGGACCGGCTGCGGACCCTGGGCATCGTCCACTTCGCCGAAAAGGCCAGCGCCGACCAGCGGCATCTGGAGCGCTTCGCGGAGCTGTCCCGGATGGACATGGCCCTGCAGGAGTACGCCGGCCCGGGCCGGGAGACCGCGCCCATGTCCGACAAGGACTTTGAGCCTTTTTATAAGGAGCTGGCCGACTGCCTGGAGCGCCGCAAGACCCTGCAGGAGAAGAAAACCGCCGCCGGTGCGGCGGCGGAGAAGCTGGCCGAGTGGGGCGATTTCTCCCCGGAGGAGCTGCGGGAGCTGAAGGACCAGGGCTTCGACATCCACGTTTACCGGACGGATAAAAAGACCATGGCCGCCCTTGCGGCGGACCCGGACGTGAAGATCATCCGCCTGGCCCCGGTGGGGAAAATGCCCACCCTGGCCTCCATCGGTCCCCTGCCGGGGACCTACCCCGTCACCGAGTTCCCTATCCCCGATAAGGGTGCGGGTCAGCTGCGGCGTGAGCGGGACGACTGCGACCAGGGGCTTCGCAGCTGCCAAGCCTTCCTGACCGAGGCCGCCAAGCACCTGCCCAGCATCCACGACCAGATGCTCAAGACCCAGAACGCCGCCGAGTACTCCTCCGTCAGCAACACCTCCCAGAGTCAGGACGGCCTGGTGTGGCTCACCGGCTATATCCCGGAGGCGGAGATGGAGGGCTTCAAAAAGGCCGCCGCCCAGGCCCACTGGGCCTGGGCCATGGAGGACCCCGCCGCCGATGACGACAAGGTCCCCACCAAGGTCAAGTATAACAAGGTCACCCGGCTGATGATCCCGGTGTTCGACATTCTGGGCGTGGTTCCCGGCTACCGGGAGTATGACATTTCCTTCTGGTTTCTGGGCTTCTTCACCCTGTTCTTTGCCATGATCATCGGCGATGCCGGATACGGCTGCCTGTTCCTGCTGGCGGCCCTGGTCATGACCCTGAAAAGCAAGAAGGCGTCCACCGCGGTGCAGCTGCTGTGGCTGCTGTCCATTGCCACCATTGTGTGGGGCGCGCTGACAGGCACCTGGTTCGGCCTGGAGCAGGCCATGGACGTGCCCTTGCTCCGGAGCCTGGTGATCCCCACCTTCGCCAACTACCCGGCGTATTTCGGCGTCAGCACCACTGTCCAGCAGAACGCCATCATGAAGTTCTGCTTCATCCTGGGCACGGTGCAGCTGTCGCTGGCCTGCGTCATGAACATCCGCCGCAAGCTGGGGGAGAAGGACCTGAGCTGGCTGGCGGACCTGGGCTGGCTGGCCGCCATCGACGCGCTGTATTTCGTGGTGCTGTACCTGGTCATCGGCCAGCAGGTGAATCTGATGCCTGTTGCGTGCGTGGTCATTGCGGGCTTCCTGCTGGTGGTGCTGTTCGGCGGCATGTCCCCGGACAAGAGCTTCGGCCAGGGCCTGAAGGCGGGCCTGGGCGACGCGTTCACGGTGTTCCTGAACACCATCAGCGCCTTCGGCAACATCATGAGCTACATCCGCCTGTTTGCCGTGGGCATGGCGTCCCTGGCCATCGCTCAGAGCTTCAACAACATGGCCCTGGGCTTCAAGGGCCCCTTGGTCATCGCCGCCGTCCTGATCCTGCTGATCGGTCACGGGCTGAACATCGTCATGGGCCTGCTGTCTGTGGTGGTCCACGGCGTCCGCCTGAACCTGCTGGAGTTTTCCGGTCAGCTGGGTATGGAGTGGGCCGGTATTGCTTACGATCCCTTTAAAAAGCACGATAAAATCAAAAAATAAACGGATAGGAGATCAACTATGAATATCGAATTTATTGGTATGGCGTGCGCTCTGGGCCTGTCCGCCATGGGCTCTGCGTTTGGTTCCGGTTTTGCCGCTCAGGCCTCCGTGGGCGCGTGGAAAAAGTGCTACGCCAACGGCAAGCCCGCTCCCTTCATCATGGTGGCCTTCTCCGGCGCACCTCTGACCCAGACCATCTATGGCTTCCTGCTGATGAACTTCATCCGCAGCGCCGTGGAGGGCGGCTGTGACGCGGCTCTGGCCATGTTCACCGGCATCTTCGCGGGCCTGGCCATCGGCCTGTCCGCCTTCTTCCAGGGCAAGGTGGCCGCCGCCTCCGCCGACGCTCTGGGCGAGACCGGAAAGGGCACGGCAAACTACTTCATTGTCATCGGTATTATCGAAACGGTGGCACTGTTCACCCTGGTGTTCAGCCTGCTGCTGCTCCAGTAACCCCGCAAAAGCAAGGGGATCCGGTTCCCTGCCAGACAACGCAAAAACTTCCCCTGCCATAGGCAGGGGAAGTTTTTTGCTTATTAAAAAGGTCTCGCAGAGTTTGCCGCCCGCAGGTTTCGCGCATTTTGGACAAGTATTAGTAATACTTCACCAGCCCCGACAGCAGCAGGGTGGGGAGCAGCAGCAGAACCAGAAAGGCCAGCATGTACAGCGGCGACAGGGCGGCGAAATCGCCGGCGGTGGTCAGATAGTACGACAGCACCAGGCCGCACAGGCCGCCGATCCAACTGAGGACGGTGGACCAGCGCACCGCCTGACACATCCGCTGGCTGCCGATGACGGTTTCCGCCATAGGCAGCAGGCCGTCCCGATAGATCAGGGCGTTGGGGGTCTCCCCGGGCTGGGCGGTCAGGTCCGCCAGGGCCAGCCGGGTGGCCACCCCCGGGTAAATGGGCCGGGCGTTCAGGCGGAATTTCCGCTTCAGCAGATTGGGGGTGATGTTGACGCCCCGGGTGGCCAGCACCGGGGTCACCCGGTTCCGGCGCAGAGCCCGCAGGGCCCACTCCACGTTCCGGGAGGGCAGGTACTTCACCGCGAAGATGGCCGCCAGGCGGCCGTCCACCGTCATAAAGACGCCGGTTTCCATTTTCAGGTCCCGGGGCAGGGCGATGCGGCGCTTTTTCATGAAATAGGCGCTGCCCATGGCCACCGTGGCCCCCCGGACGGTGCAGTCGATGCCGCCATCCTCGTAATAGTGCAGGTCATGGGCGTCGTAGCGGAAGCTGACCTGGCCGTCCATCAGCTGCAGCAGCAGGGGCGTCAGCTGGCTTCCGGCGGCCCGGCACAGGGCCTCGGCATAGGCCAGGGCCTCGCCGATCTCCTGATCGTATACCTTCAGGCCGTTAAGCTCCACCGTACCCAGGGCGGCGGAGGGCTCGTTCTTCTCCTTGCCGCGCAGGGACAGGACCCCGGCCGGGAACAGGTCCTCGTCCGTGACCACCACCCGGCGGGCGGCGGTAATGGTCCGGGCCCCCCTCCAGCCCGCCACGGCGCAGCCGCTTTTGTGTAGGCGGCGGCACAGCAGGGACAGGGGCAGCGTCCCGGACAGGGGCAGGGACAGGGGTACCGTGGCCGACAGCAGCGCCGACCACAGCCAGAGGAAGCGGTTCATCTGGTGCCCGCTGAGGGCTGCCACCAGGGCCAGCACCGTGGCCAGGGCCAGGTACAGCGGCGTCAGAATGGGCTGCCACCGGGCGGCGGGGTCCGGGGACTGCCACATGTGGTAAAAGCCCTCCAGACGCCCCTGCTGCTTGCAGGCTCCGGCGGCGGTGACGGAGGCCACATACGGCGGCGTGCCACCCAGCTGGGCCAGGCGGAAGCTGTCATACCGGGCCCGGGCGGCGCGATATTGGCCGCAGGCGCACAGATACAGCAACGCCGCCGCCGGGGCGGCAAAGGGCAGGTTCGGGCATTGCCCCAGAAACAGGCACTGGGCGCTGTCCGCCAGGGCTGCCAGGCCGCACACCAGCGCCGCCGCCGGGGCGGTGACGCGCCCATGGCCCAGGCTCTCCCCTGCCTCGTGCCACAGCCGGGTGCTCAGCAGCAGGCACAGGGCCAGCAGCCCCGCCGGTATGCCGCAGCGCAGCCAGACGTGGTCATACCACCCCTGGGACAGCAGATCCAGCCCGTCGATGACGGCCACGGCTATGGCCAGCAGGGTGGGCGCCGTCAGCAGCAGACGCTGCCGGTGCAGCCGGGCGCACTGCCACTTCTGCTCCCGGGCGGCGTCGTCCATGGTGGGCTCCGGCTCCGGCGGCTCCTCCGGGGCGTCGTCCGGGTTTTCCAGGTCCCGGGCGGGGATGCGGTCCCGGACCCACTGGGCGGCGGCGGACAGGCGCTCCCTCAAAGGCACCCGCTCCGGCAGGACGCCGTCCTCGTCGTCCTCCTCCGGAACGGCCCGGGGCTCGTCCGGGTCCTCCTGCCGCTGCCGGAAGCGGCGGCGCAGCCGGTCCAGGGGGTTCTCCCGGGGCGGTTCGTCGTCCGGATGATACTCCGGCTCCGGAACAGGCTCCGGTTCCGGTTCGGGTTCTGGTTGTGGTTCTTGTTCCGGCTCTTGTTCCGGTTCGGGGGCCGGCTCAGGCTCGGGGACCGGTTCGGGTTCGGGGATGGGCTCCGGTTCCGGGGCAGGCTCCGGCTCCGGGTCCCTTCGGGACCCACCCGAGCCGAATTCGTCCAGAATGTCGTCTATGGTGAAGTCCATCTCCGGCGGCGTGGGCCGCATGTCTTCGTTACGCATGGTGATCCCTCGTTGTTATCCCCGGCGCTGGCGCACGGCCTCATACAGCAGGATGGCGGCGGCCGCCGACGCGTTCAGGGAGGAAATATGCCCCTTCATGGGGATGCTGACCAGGAAATCGCAGTTTTCCGCCACCAGGCGGCTCATGCCATCTCCCTCGGAGCCGATGACAATGGCCGCCGGGCCCTTGAGATCGGCGCTGTACAGGTCCGTGGAGGCTCCGGCGGCGGTGCCGAAGATCCAGACCCCCTGCTTTTTTAGGTCCTTCAGGACGGAGGTCAGGTTGGCCACCCGGGCCACCGGCAGATAGCTGACGGCCCCGGCGGAGGTTTTCCCCACAATGGCGGTGAGCCCGGCGGAGCGGCGCTTGGGGATGATGAGCCCGTGGGCCCCGGCGCACTCGGCGGTGCGGAGGATGGCCCCCAGGTTGTGGGGGTCGGATATCTCGTCGCACACCACCAGCAGAGGCGGCTCCCCCTTGGCGGCGGCGGCATCCAGGATGCTCTGGACGCTGACGTATTCCCGGACGGCGGCCAGGGCGATGACCCCCTGGTGGGAGTGGGTGCGGCTCATGGCGTCCAGCTTCCGCCGGTCCGCCTCCACCACCACCACACCGGCCTCCCGGGCCCGGGAGGCGATATGGCCCAGGGTCTTGTCCGTCTCGCCCTTGGCCAGGTAGATCTTGTCAATGGCCGTTCCGGCCCGCAGGGCCTCGATCACGGCGTTGCGGCCCTCAATGAGGCCGTCGGCCTCCGCCTGGGGGGCGGGCCGTCTGGTTTCGTTGTCTCTCATGGTGCGATGTCCTCGTTTTTTCGATATTTTATCCAGTATACCATATTCCATGGACAAGATAAAGCGCCCGGGACACAAATTTTTCGCCATTTTTCCCGGCGGGCTTTCTTGTATCAGGCCGGAAAATGTGGTATGATAAATTATTAATACTGATTCTTGATTCAAATATTTGAATCAAGAATCCCGTGCGCTGCGCGCACGCGCAGCGTGCAAAAGCACGCTGCGGCGTCTCATGCAAAACCTGACGCACCTTCGGTGCTATAAAAAGCTCTTCGAGCTTTTTAACAGGTTTTAGTATAAATTAGGGAAGTGCCGCCTTTTTCACGACACGGGGCGGCTGGGAGGTTTCCATTGGACAGAAAGCAAGTGCTTCTCGACGACGGGCAGATGGCCCGCCAGCGGGAATTTACCGAAAAAATCCACGCCATGCACCAGGCCCGGGGCCGGACACCTCTGGCTCTGGTGGACACCTTCGGGTGCCAGCAGAACGTGGCCGACAGCCAGCACATCCTGGGGATGCTGCGGGATATGGGGTGCGATTTCACCGACGATCCGGCCCGGGCGGACATTGTGGTGATGAACACCTGCGCCATCCGGGACCATGCGGAAAAGCGGGTATACGGCACCCTGGGCGCCCTGACCCACACCAAGAAGCAGAACCCGGAGCAGATCATCTGCCTGTGCGGCTGCATGGCCCAGCGGCCGGAGGTGGCGGAGAAGGTCCGGACCAGCTATCGCCATGTGGACCTGGTGTTCGGGCCCCAGGCCCTGTGGAAGTTCCCGGAGCTTCTGTATCAGGTGTATACCCGCCGGGGCCGGGTGTTCTCCGTGGAGAACGAGCACGGCTCCATTGCCGAGGGGATGCCCGTGGTCCGGGAGGGCCGGGTCCGGGCGTGGGTCTCCATCATGTATGGGTGCAACAACTTCTGCTCGTACTGCATCGTCCCCTATGTCCGGGGCCGGGAGCGCAGCCGCGCCCCGGAGAAGATCGTGGAGGAGGTCCGCCAGCTGGCGGCGGAGGGCTTCAAGGAGATCACCCTGCTGGGCCAGAACGTGAACTCCTACGGAAAGGACCTGCCGGAGCCCTGGGACTTTGCGGACCTGCTGCGGGAGCTGGACAAGATCCAGGGGGACTATCTCATCCGGTTCATGTCCTCCCAGCCCAAGGACGCCAGCTATAAGCTGTTTGACACCATGGCCCAGAGCCGCCACGTGGCCCACCAGCTGCACCTGCCGGTGCAGTCCGGCAGCGACCGGGTGCTGCGGGCCATGAACCGCCCCTATGACCGGGCGAAATACCTGGACCTGATCGGCTATGCCCGGAAGGTCATGCCGGACCTGGTGCTGACGTCGGACGTGATCATCGGCTTCCCTGGCGAGACGGAGGCCGAGGCCATGGAGACCGTGGACCTGGTGCGGCAGGTGGAGTTCGACGCCCTGTTCACCTTCATCTTCTCCCCCCGGCCCGGTACCCCGGCGGCCAAAATGGACGATCCGGTGCCCCGGGCGGAGAAGCAGAAGTGGTTCGACACCCTGTGCAGCACCCAGAACGAGATTTCTGCCCGGCTCCACGCCGGGTATGTGGGCCGGACCCTGCGGGTGCTGGTGGACGGCGAAACCGACGACACCCGGTGGCCCCTGTCCGCCCGGACGGCGGGGGGACGGCTGGTGCACCTGGTGGGGGACAAGTCCGCCCTGGGCCAGTATCGGGACGTGAAGATCACCGACAGCAACACCTGGGCCCTGTTCGGGGAGATGCTTCCTGCATCAAAAGAACGTTGTTCTTTTGATGCATAAAACTGTCCAAAAAGGGCCTTGCCCTTTTTGGACAAAAGGCCCGCGGTCTGCTGCGCGCATAATTGGTCCGCCATGGGCGAACCAATTCCACACTTGCAGACCGAGAAGTATTTTCGGCCAGGTACACGCCCCGGCCGAAAATGATTGCATTTCATTTGCCGCCTGCGGGCGGCAAACTCTGCGAGGCTTTTTGATGCGTAAGATATCACGGCCAACGCCGCGAAGCGGGCATATGCCCCATAGAACAATAAGTTTTGCACTTTTCAACAATGTTTTCCACCACCATTCGACAGATCAGCCGCCTATGCGGCAGAAAGCGCGGGTGAAACCATGGCAGAGCTGACCCCCATGATGAAGCAGTATCTGCAGATTAAGGAACAGAATCAGGACGCCATCCTGTTTTTCCGGCTGGGAGATTTTTACGAGATGTTCGGCGACGACGCCCGGAAGGCGTCCAAGGAGCTGGACCTGACCCTGACCACCCGGGATAAGGACAAGAACAAGAGCTTCGAGGAGAAGATCCCCATGTGCGGCATCCCCTATCACGCCTCGGACGCCTATATTGCCCGGCTTATTGCCAAGGGCTACAAGGTGGCCATCTGCGAGCAGACCGAGGACCCTGCCACGGCCAAGGGCCTGGTGGACCGGGACATCATCCGGGTGGTGACCCCCGGCACGGTCATTGACGCGGCCTGCCTGGAGGAGGGACGCTCCAACTTCTGCGCGGGGCTGTATCTGGACGACACCTGCGCGGGCTTCAGCGTGTGCGACATCTCCACCGGCAAGACCCACGTCACCGCCTTCCAGGGTCCGGACCGGGCGGAGCACCTGCTCAACGAGCTGGGGCGGTTTTCCCCGGCGGAGGCGGTGGTGAACCAGGCGGCCTACGACTGCGGGCCGCTGCTGAGTCTGATGCAGGATAAGCTCCACTGCCATGTGGAGCGGCTGAGCGCCGGACGCTTTCAATTGCAGGAGGCGGAAAGGACCGTCCGCGCCCAGTTCGGCGATGAGGCTGCGGGACGGCTGCCAAAGGGGAATCCCGCGGCGGCGCTGTCGCTGGGAGCCCTGCTGGACTATCTCCACGAGACGCAGAAAACCGACCTGCGCCATGTGGACGACCTGGACTATTACCAGCAGGGGCAGTTCATGGAGCTGGACCTGACGGCCCGGCGGAACCTGGAGCTGACGGAGACCCTGCGCAGCAAGGAGAAGAAGGGGAGCCTCCTCTGGGTGCTGGACAAGACCAAGACCCCCATGGGCGGGCGGATGCTCCGCAGCTGGCTGGAGCGGCCCCTGCTGTCCGTAACGGCCATCACCCGCCGCAGCGGCGCCGTGGGCCAGCTGGTGGACCACACCATGACCCGGGAGGAGCTGGCCCTGGCCCTGACGGGCATCGGCGACATGGAGCGCCTGGTGGGCCGCATCGTATACGGCACCGCCGGGGGCCGGGACGTGGTATCCCTGAAAAACGCCATGGCGCGGCTTCCCCATGTAAAGGAGCTGCTGTCGGCCTTTGACCGGGGCCGCCTGGGGGAGCTGGCCCAGCTGGACCCCCTGGAGGACCTGACGGACCTCATCGGCCGCACCCTGTGCGACGATCCCCCCTTCTCCGTCCGGGAGGGGGAGTTCATCCGGGAGGGCTTCGACCCGGAGGTGGACCGTCTGCGGAGCATCCTCCATGGCGGCAAGGGCGTCATCGCCTCCATGGAGGCCGCCGAAAAGGAGAAAACCGGCATCCGCACCCTGAAGATCGGATACAACAAGGTGTTCGGATACTACATCGAGGTGTCCAACTCCTTCAAGGACCAGGTGCCGGATACCTATATCCGCAAGCAGACCCTGGTCAACGGCGAGCGATACATCACCCAGGAGCTGAAGGACCTGGAGCACGACATCCTGTCCGCCTCGGACCGGGTATCGGCCCTGGAATATGAGCTGTTCACCCGCCTGCGGCAGGAGCTGAGCCGCCATGTGGCCCGGATCCAGGCCACCGCCGCCGCCGTGGCGGAGGCGGACTGCCTGTGCTCCCTGGCGGCGGTGGCAGTGAAGAACAACTACTGCTGCCCGGCGGTGGACGAGTCCGGGGTCATCGAGATCCACCAGGGACGCCACCCGGTGGTGGAGGCCATGCGGCCTGACGCCCTGTTTGTGCCCAACGACACCTATATGGGCCGCAGCGAGGACCGGGTGTCCATCATCACCGGCCCCAACATGGCGGGCAAATCCACCTATATGCGCCAGGTGGCGCTGATGGTGCTCATGGCCCAGATCGGGTCCTTTGTCCCGGCCAAGGCCGCAAGGCTGGGCATCGTGGACCGGATCTTCACCCGCATCGGGGCCTCCGACGACCTGTCGGCGGGACAGTCCACCTTTATGGTGGAGATGACGGAGGTCAGCGACATTCTGCGCACCGCCACCGCCGACAGCCTGCTGATCCTGGACGAGATCGGCCGGGGCACCTCCACCTTTGACGGCATGAGCATCGCCCGGGCGGTGCTGGAATACTGCGCCGACCCCAAGCGCCTGGGGGCCAAGACCCTGTTTGCCACCCACTATCACGAGCTGACCGCCATGGAGGGGACCCTTCCCGGCGTGAAGAACTATAACATCGCCGTCCGCACCCGGGGGGAGGAGATCGTGTTCCTGAGGAAGATCGTCCCCGGCGGCGCGGACCGCAGCTACGGCATCGAGGTGGCCAAGCTGGCGGGCCTGCCGGAGGCGGTGGTGTCCCGGGCCAGAAAGATCCTCCGCCAGCTGGAGGAGGAGTCCGGCCACCCGGCGGCAGCCCCCGCTCCCCGGGAGGACCAGGTGTCCTTTGCCGCCGTGGCCGAGGGAGAGGTCATCGACCGGCTGCGCCGGGCCCAGGTGGACTCCCTGACGCCCCTGGAGGCATTGCAGCTGCTGTATGAGCTCAAAAAGAAGCTGACGTAACACGAAAGGACAACGCTATGCCTGATATTCAATGCCTGCCCCGGCACGTGGCGGACCTGATCGCCGCCGGCGAGGTGGTGGAGCGGCCCGCCAGCGTGGCCAAGGAGCTGCTGGAAAACGCCCTGGACGCCGGGGCCACCGCCATCGTGGCGGAGGTGCAGCACGGGGGCCTGACCTATCTGCGGATGGCGGACAACGGCTGCGGCATCGCGCCCCAGCAGCTGCCCACGGCGTTTCTGCGCCATGCCACCAGCAAGCTGCGCACCGCCGGGGACCTGGCTGCCATCGGCACCCTGGGCTTCCGGGGGGAGGCCCTGGCGGCCATCTCCGCCGTGTCCCGGGTGGATATCCTGACCCGCCAGACCGGGGCCCAGACCGGGGCCTCCCTGCATCTGGAGGGGGGCGTGCCCGGCCAGGTGGAGGAGATCGGGTGCCCGGAGGGCACCACCATCTGCGTGCGGGACCTGTTTTACAACACCCCCGCCCGGATGAAATTCATGAAAAAGGACAGCGCCGAGGGGGCTGCCGTGGCGGGCATCGTCCAGCACCTGGCCCTGAGCCATCCGGAGGTGTCCTTCAAGCTGCTGCGGGACGGGGCCGAGGTGCTCCACACCCCCGGCGACGGGCAGCTGCTGTCTGCCGTATACGCGGCCATGGGCCGGGACTTCGCCATGGGCCTGCAGGAGGTCCGGGGCTGCGGCGGCGACGTGCAGGTGTCGGGCTATGTGACCCGGCCCCTGAACGGCCACGGCACCCGGGGCCGCCAGCTGTTCTTCGTCAACGGCCGGTTCGTGAAAAGCCAGCTGCTGTCGGCGGCCCTGGAGGAGGCGTACCGCAACCGCCTGCTGAAGGGGAAGTTCCCCGGCTGCGTGCTGCATCTGACCCTGCCGGAGGACCGGGTGGACGTGAACGTGCACCCGGCCAAGACCGTGGTGAAATTCGTATCCGACAAAACCGCCTTTGACGCGGTGTACTATACCGTCATGGACGCCCTGAACCGGGCGGAACAGCCCGCCCGGCAGGAGGAAAAGCCCTTTTACCGGACCATGACCGCCCAGGAGTTCCGGCAGCAGCAGAAGCCCCAGCCGGAGAAGCCGCCGCTGGGCAGCTATACTGCCCGGCCCGCCGCCCCGGCCCGGCCGGTGCACCCGGCGGAACAGCCGGCCCTGGCGGTGCGGGACGTGGCCCCGGAGCCGGGGAAGGCCTTCACGGCCCCCACGGCCCGGCCCGGCGTCAGCTATCACATCACCCCGCCGTCCCCGGCCCCTGCGGCAGAGCCGCAGGAACCGGCGCCTGTGCGGGAGGAACCGCCTGTGCAGGAGACGGTATCCCTGCCGGAGCAGGTGGCCCTGGAGCCGCCGCATGAGGCCCCCTGGCGCATCGCCGGGGAGGTGCTGCGGACCTATATCATCTGCGAGGACGAGGAGGAGAACGTGTGGCTTATCGACAAGCACGCCGCCCATGAGCGGGTGCGGTTTGACGCGCTGAAGGCCGCCGCGGAGCCGGTGATGACCCAGACCCTGCTGGAGCCGTTGGCGGTGGAGCTGCCGCCGGAGGACTGCGCGGCGGTGCTGGAGCAGCTGCCCCTGCTGGAGCGATACGGCTTCCGGTGCGAGGATTTCGGCGGCGCGGTGCTGGTGCGGGAGGTACCCGGCGATATCGACGACCCCGCCGGGGCCCTGGAGGAGCTGGCGGAGGACTTGCGGCTGAACCGGGCGGACCCGGACGCGGCCCGGGACAGCCTGCTGTCCACCATGGCCTGCAAATCCGCCATCAAGGCCGGGATGCACACCGACCCCGCCGAGCTGCGGCGTCTGGTGGACCGGGTCCAGTCCGGGGAGATCCAGTATTGCCCCCATGGCCGCCCGGTGGTAGTGAAGCTCAGCAAATACCAGGTGGAGAAGATGTTCAAGCGGGCGTGACAGCCCGGGAAAGGAGCCGCCTATGACCGTTCTGTGCGTGGTGGGTCCCACCGCCAGCGGAAAAACGAAAATGGCCGTGGCCCTGGCCCGGCGGCTGAACGGCGAGGTGGTGTCCGTGGACTCCATGCAGATCTACCGGGGCATGACCATCGGCACCGCCGCCCCCACAGCGGAGGAGATGGAGGGGGTCCCCCATCACATGATTGCCGTGGCGGACCCGGCGGAGCAGTGGTCTGCGGCCCGGTTCTGCCAGGCGGCGGACGCCTGCATTCAGGATATCCTCAGCCGGGGAAAGCTCCCGGTGCTGGCCGGTGGCACGGGCCTGTATCTGGACGCCCTGATCCGGGGAGACGACTTTGCCCCCGGCTGCCAGGGGGGGCAGACCCGCCTGCGGCTTCAGCAGGAGCTGCGGGAGCTGGGGCCCCGGGAGATGCTGCGGCGGCTGGAGGCCGTGGACCCGGAGACGGCGGCGCGGCTGCACCTGCGGGACGAAAAGCGCATTCTCCGGGCCTTAGAGGTATATGAGGAGACCGGGGAGCCCATGTCCCGGCGGGACAGGCGGGGCCGGGAAAAGCCGGACCGGTACCAGGCCCTCTATATCGGGCTGAACTTCCGGGACCGGGCGGACCTGCGGGAGCGCATCGACCGCCGGGTGGACGAGATGGTCCGCCGGGGGCTTTTGCAGGAGGTGCAGGCGCTTCTGGATGGGGGCCTTCCCCGGGACGCCACGGCCCTGCAGGCCATCGGATACAAGCAGTTCCTGGCGGTGGCCGACGGCACGGCCACGGCGGGTCAGGCGGGGGAGGAGGTCAAGCTCCGCTCCCGCCAATATGCCAAGCGGCAGCTGACCTGGCTGCGGCGGAACCCGGCGATCCACTGGATCTACTGGGACAAGGAGCCGGATTTCCCGGCGGCTCTCCAGAATGCGACAGATTTTCTCACAGCCCATGGCTTAGGATAAGGGCAGGCGGACAGCCGTCCGCACAAAGAGAAAAGGAGCATTCGTTATGCAGAAAAACAACCTTCAGGACATCTTTTTGACCAAAGTCCGCAAGCAGAGCCTGCCCGTGACCGTGTTTCTGATGAACGGTTTCCAGATGCGGGGCAGCGTCACCGGCTTCGACAGCTTCACCGTGGTGCTGGACACCGACGGCAGGCAGCAGGTGATCTACAAGCACGCTATATCTACGATTGTCCCGTTGCACCCGGTGGCCCTGTACGACCCATGCCTGCCGTCGGAGGCGCAATAGCGCCCCGGCCGGAAGGCCGTCAAGCGTTTTGCCCCGGGCAAAACCTTGGGCACGGAGAATTTTTGAGACATGCCCCGGCGCGCGGCAGCGCCCCAACACCATCACCCGGCCACCAAAGGAGGTTACGCCATGAAATCCACCCGCGTATTCAAAATTCTGTCCATTGCCCTGGCGGCGGCGGTGGTGTTCTATTTCCTGGTCCAGGGGGTGCGGTATCTGACGAACCCCTACGCCACCACCCGGGTGTATACCAGCACCACGGAGGACGCCGTGGAGGCCTCCGGCTGGCTGGTGCGGGAGGAGGAGACCTTCCGCACCGACGCCGAGACCCTGAGTCCTACCCGGGAGGAGGGGGAGAAGGTGGGCCAGGGCCAGGTCATCGCCGCCACCTATGACAGCCCCGGGGCCCTGGAGGCCGTGGCCCAGATTCAGGCCAAGCGGCTTCAGCTGGAGCAGCTGGAGTATGCCCTGTCCTCCTACCTGAACCCCGACGCCGCCCTGAAGCTGGACGGCTCCATCTCCGACGACATCATGGCCCTGCGGAAGAACCTCACCGGCGGGGACTATACCGCCGCCTCCGGCGACCTGTCCCAGCTGAAGGCCGCCATCGTCAAGCGCAGCCGGGCCTATACCTCCAGCCAGGAGATCAAGGCCGAGATCACCGCCGTGCAGGACGAGATCGACTCTTTGCAGGCGGGACTCACCGGCGCGGCCAACATCACCGCCCCCCGGGCGGGGACCTACTCCGCCGTGTGCGACGGATACGAGTCCGTGCTGACCCCGGCGGGGCTGGGGGACCTGACCCCCGGCGCCCTGGACAAGCTGGCCGCCGGGGAGAACACTGCCAACGTGGGCAAGCTCATCTACAGCAACACCTGGTACTATGCCGCCGCCGTCACCCAGGAGGAGGCCCAGCGCATCGCCGGCTGCGGCAGCGTGTCCCTGCGGCTGACCAAAGGCATCACCGACGACATCGCCGCCACGGTCCACTCCGTCAGTGCGGCGGAGGATGGCCGGTGCGTGGTGGTGCTGGCCTGCCGGGAGTATCTGGCGGAGACCACCCAGCTGCGGCACCAGACGGCCCAGATCGTGCTCCACAGCTACACCGGGCTGCGCCTGCCCTCCGTGTGCCTGCGGCAGCAGGAGAGCGGGACCCTGGGTGTTTACTGCGCCCAGGGCAGCTTCTCCCGGTTCAAGCCGGTGGACATGGTGTACCAGGGAGATGACTATGTGCTGGTGTCGGTGCCCCAGAACACCGACGGACTGGACACCCTGCGTCCCGGGGACGAGGTCATCATGACCGGCGTCACCCTGGACGGCTCACAGATATTGACAGGAGATTAATACGGGAAAGGAAGGCTTTCACTATGTCTATTGCGGAGAACATTGCCGCCGTCCGGCAGCAGATGGACCAGGCGGCCCGGGAAATGGGGCGCACCGGCGCCGACATCATCCTGGTGGGCGCCAGCAAAATGAACGACGCTGCCGCCTGCCGGGAGGCCATTGCCGCCGGTATTGACGCTCTGGGGGAAAACCGGGTCCAGGAGATGACCGCCAAGCTGGCGGAAAACGCCTATGAGGGCCGCCCCCTGCACTTTATCGGCCATTTGCAGCGCAACAAGGTCCGCCAGGTGGTGGGCAAGGCCGATCTGATCCAGTCTGTGGGCAGCACGGAGCTTTTGCAGGAGATCGAAAAGGCCGCCGGAAGACTGGAGCTCTGCCAGGATATCCTGCTGGAGGTGAACATCGGCGGCGAGGCCGCCAAAAGCGGCTTTTCCCCGGATCAGATCCACGCTGCGGCGGAAATGGCCCGGGCCCTGCCCCATGTGCAGGTGCGGGGACTGATGACCATCCCCCCGGTGGCGGCGGAGCCCCACGGAAATTTGGCATATTTCGAGAAAATGCGCTGGCTTTATGTTGACATCAATGCAAAAATATACGATAATAAGATGGAATATCTCTCAATGGGCATGAGCGGCGACTTCGCCGACGCCATCCGGTGCGGCAGCAACATGATCCGGGTGGGCACGGCGATCTTCGGCGCGCGGGACTATACGAAATAAAGAACAGGAGGGACGCATATGAGCCTGAAGGACGAGTTCAGAAAGTTTATCCACCCCTATGACGAGGAGGATGAACCGGAGGAGTATCAGGAGGAGCGCCCGGAGCGTCCCCGCCGGGACGAGGAGCGCCGCAGCGACGACCGCCGCAGCAAGGTGGTGAACATCAACTCCGCCGGGCAGCTGAAGGTGGTGCTGATGAAGCCGGTGAAGTTTGACGAGGATGCCAACACCATCGCTGACCATCTGATAGAAAAGCGCACGGTGGTGATGAATATGGAGAACACCGACCCGGATATCGCCCGGCGTCTGCTGGACTTCGTGTCCGGCGTGGCCTATGCCACCAGCGGCAACGTCAAGCGCGTGGCGGCCAAGACCTATATCGTCACCCCCTATTCGGTGGACCTGATGGGGGACCTGATCGACGGACTGGAAAACAGCGGCCTGTATATGTGACGGACCGAGAGAGAATACGGAGGGATAGAGCATGTACACACCCCAGGAAGTTTCCGAAAAAACCTTTCCCAAGTCCACCGGCCTGACCAGCGGCTATAACATGACGGCCGTGGACGAGTTTCTGGACGGTCTGACGGAGGATTATACCGCCCTGTATAAGGACAACACCACCCTGAAGGCCAAGCTGAAGATGCTGGCGGAAAAGGTGGAGGAATACCGGGCCACCGAGGACGCCATGCGCTCCACCCTGCTGGCGGCCCAGAAGATGGCGGCCCAGATGGTGGCCGACGCCCAGGCGGAGAAGGAAAAGACCATCGCCGATGCCCAGGCCCAGGCGGAGCAGATCCTTGCCGACGCCCGGGGCGAGGCGGATGTCCAGGCCCGGCAGCTCCAGCAGGAGATCCGGGATTCCTGGGAGAAGCTGGCAACGGCCCAGAGCGAGACGGCGGACTTCATCCAGCGCAGCCGGGACCTGTGCGCCCAGCAGCTGGCGTTTCTGGATTCTCTGCCGGAGCGCAATGCCCCGGAGCAGGAGGACCAGGAGCCGGAGAACGAGGCGGTGACCCTGCCCGCCCCGGAGGAGAACGCCGTGCCCGTGGCGGACGCGGAGCCTGTTCCCCAGGAGGAGGCCCCCCAGCCGGAGTCTGCCGCCGAACCGGAGCCGCAGCCGGAGTTTCAGGAGAAGAAAGAGGAGGAGTCCCCCTTCCCCCTGGATTTCAAGCTGAATCTGGAGGACCTGCAGTTTGGCCGCAACTATAACGGCGGCGACCGGCGGTGAATCATTCTGTCAAAAGCGGCCCGGCGGCCGCTTTTGCCTTATCTGCAAGGAGGTGGCAGTATGACGCCCATCGTGGCCCTGCTGTATGACTTTGACAAGACCCTGTGCACCACGGATATGGAGGACTACGCCTTTATCCCGGCTCTGGGCTATACCCCGGCGGAGTTTTGGAAAAAGGCCAACGATTTCGGCCGGGAGAACCGCATGGACGGCCTTCTGGCGTATATGTACACCATGATCGCCGAGTGCCGGACCCAGAACATCCGGCTGGACCGGGAGTTTCTGGTGCGCTGCGGCCACAGCCTGGAGCTGTTCCCCGGGGTGGCGGATTGGTTCGGCCGCATCAACGCCTTCGGCCGCAGCCAGGGGGTGCAGGTGGAGCACTATGTCATCTCCTCCGGCCTGCGGGAGATCATCGAGGGCAGCGGCATCGCCCGGGAGTTCCGGGAGATCTACGCCTGTGAGTTCTTCTATGACCGGGACGGGCTGGCCTCCTGGCCCAAGCTGGACGTGAACTTCACCAACAAGACCCAGTTCGTCTATCGCATCAACAAGGGCGTTCTGGATGTGTCCGACGACAAGAGCCTGAACGACTCCATGCCCGACGACAGCAAGCGGGTGCCCTTTACCAACATGATCTACATCGGCGACGGACTGTCCGACGTGCCGTGCATGAAGATGATGCGGGCCTATGGCGGCCAGGCCATCGCCGTGTATCAGCAGGAGAACCGCCAGGGGGTGGAGGACCTGCTGGCCAAGGGGCGGGTGGACTTCATCTTCCCTGCCGACTATCGGGAGGGGACGGCCCTGGACGCCACCGTGCGGAACATCATCCGCAAAATGGCCATTACCGACGCGCTGACGGAGGAAAACGCCGCCCAGCGCCGGAATATCGGCCAGGCGGGCCTGCCCTACCAGGCCAGTCTCTTTGAGGAATAAAATCACAAAAGTGCGGCAGATCACGAGAACTGCCGCACTTTTTCCCGGGGAAACGGCAGGTTTTCCTTGCATCCCGGGGGCTTTTCCGATATAATATCATGCGCGGCAGTTTTGGAAGCGCCGCAAAAGGAAGAATTGGGAAAAACTCTTGCTCAAATCGCCGCCGGGCCCGGCCCGGGGCCTTAACGTAAGGAGAAAAGCAGCAAATGAAGGTAAAGATCACCTCGGACAGCACCTGCGACTTATCGCCGGAGCTGATCGAAAAGTACGACATTGCCATCACCCCCCTGTCGGTGCACTGCGGCGACAAGGTGGGCCGCGACGGCGTGGAGATCACGCCGGAAATCATCTATGACTATGTGGACGCCAGCGGGCAGCTGCCCCGGACCAGCGCCGTCAACGTGTTTGACTATGTCCGGGAGTTTCGCCACTGGCGCCAGCAGGGGTACAGCATCGTGCACTTCTGCATCAGCAGCGACTTTTCCAGCTCCTACCAGAACGCCTGCATTGCGGCGGCGGACATCGGCCAGGTGTATGTGGTGGATTCCCGGAACCTCTCCACCGGCCAGGGCCTGCTGGTGCTCCACGGGGCGGAGCTGGCCGCCGCCGGACAGACGGCGGAGGAGATCCAGAAGGCCTGCACGGACCTGGCTCCCCAGGTGGAGGCCAGCTTCGTCATCGACCGGCTGGACTATCTGTACAAGGGCGGCCGCTGTTCGGCCCTCAGCGCCTTCGGCGGAAACCTGCTGAAGCTGAAGCCCTGCATCGAAGTGAAGGACGGCAAAATGATCCCTGGCAAGAAGTATCGCGGCCCCATCGACAAGGTGATGCTGCAATATACCGACGACCGGCTGCGGGGTCGGGACGACGTCAACAAGCACCGGGTGTTCATCACCCACACCCGCTGCGCCCCGGAGGCGGTGGAGGCCGTGCGGCTGAAGCTCCTGGAGCTGGTCCCGGACTTTGAGGAGATCATCGAAACCACCGCCGGTTCCACCGTGACCTCCCACTGCGGCCCCGGCACCCTGGGCGTGCTGTTCATCCGCACCAAATAAGTCTGAAATTCCCGGAGCACCGCTCCGGGAATTTTTTTTAAAATTTTTTGAAAAAACCGGTTGCAGTTTCGCCGCTTTGGTGTTTCATGAGTATAGGGGGCGAAAAGCGCCCTATCTGCGGGATCACCTGTGCGGGGACCGACCCTCTCCTGTACGGTATCCATAGAAAAATACCGCCGGATTTTCCGGCGGTATTTTTTGCTCGTTTGCGTATCAGAAGGCCCAGGTGCCGTTCCGGAACAGGGGAACGGTTTTCCCATCTTCGCATACGCCGTCGATGGACAGGTCCGCCGAGCCGATCATGAAGTCCTCGTGGACCATGGAGTCGTTGACGCCCATGGCCCGGCACTCCTCCAGGGTCTTGCTCTGGAAGTCCCGGATGGTGTCGGCAAAGCCCATGCCCAGGGCCAGGTGGCAGCAGGCATTCTCGTCAAACAGCGTGTTATAGAACAGCAGGCCGGACTGGTTGATGGGGGAGTCGAAGGGCACCAGGGCGCACTCGCCCAGATAGCAGCTGCCCTGGTCCATGGTGATGAGCTTGGTCAGCAGGTCGTTGTTGACCTGGGCGTTCCACTCCACGGCCTTGCCTTCGTGGAAGCGGATCCAGAACTCGTCGATGAGCTGACCCTGATAGCTCAGGGGCTTGGTGGAATAGACGATGCCCTCGGCCTGGCCCTTCATGGGGGAGGTGAAGCACTCCTCGGTGGGGATGTTGGGGTTGAAGAAGATCCCCTGCAGGCTGGTTTCGCCGCCGCCGCAGAACTGCCCCTCCGGGATCAGCCCCACGGTCAGGTCCGTGCCGTTGGCGCTCTTATACTTCAGCTGCCGCAGGTGCAGGCTGTTGAGATACTGGCACCGGTCGTGCAGGTCCTGGTTGTGGGCGTCCCAGGCGGCCAAGGGGTCCTCATCCACCCGGCTGGTGGACAGAATGGCCTCCCACAGCTTCTCCATAGCCTGGCTGGTGCGCAGGCCCGGGAACAGCTTCTTGGCCCAGGCCGCGCCGGGCACGGCGGCGATGCACCACTGATACTTGTTCTCGATTTGGTCCCGGTATTTGCGGATGGTGGGATAGAGCCGCTGCTGGGACTTGGCCATCTTCTCCTGGTTGATGCCGTTGAGGCCGTCGGGGTCCTCCGACAGCAGATAGATGCGGCAGGGGATGGTGTCCACATAGTGCTGCCAGCGGGCCTCCTCATAGTTGTCCAGCTTGGACAGGGTGGTCATGGTGCGATAGCGGTAGTGCAGCTTCTGCAGGGGCTGATAGATCCAGTCCACCACCACCTTCTTGGCCTTGCGCTTGTAGCACTCCTCCACCAGCATCTTCACAAACTCCGGCTGATCCAGGTCGGCGGCGATGAACACCTCCTGGCCGGGCTGCACGTTGACGCCGGTCTGGGCGATGAGCTGGGCATATTTGCGTAAAACGGTCTTTTTCATGGCTGTGATTCCCCCTGTAGTACAAAATAATGGAAACATTATACCACCGGCGGACAATCTTGAAAAGAGGTTTTTGTGAAATTTGAAGAAAGCCGCCGCGTCACTCCGCCTGGCGGGCGATGTCCAGCAGCCAGCGGACCGCCTGAGCCGGATACCGGCCCCGGGCCGTTTCCCCGGTGAGCATCAGGGCCGACGCCCCGTCCAGCACGGCGTTGTACACGTCCAGCACCTCCGCCCGGGTGGGGGTGGGGTGCTCCGTCATGGTGTGCAGCAGCTGGGTCACCACCAGGAAGGGCTTCCCGGCCCGGCGGCACCGGGCGGCGATGTCCTTCTGGGCGGCGGGCAGGTGCAGAAGCCCCAGATTGCTGCCCAGGTCCCCCCGGGCCACGGTGACCACGTCGCAGGCGTCCATCCATTGGGGCAGGCTCTGCCAGCCCTGCCGGTCCTCGATCTTGGCGAATATCGTGAGGTGCTCCAGACCCCGGCGGGCCAGGGCCACCCGGACCTGCTCCAGCTCATGGCGGCTGCGGACAAAGGGCTGCATCACCGCCGTGACCCCCTGCCCGGCCGCGGCATCCAGGTCCAGCAGGTCCTGGGCCGTCAGGGCCGGGCGGAGAAGCTCCACCCCGGGCAGGGTGATGCTTTTCCGGCTTTCCAGCACCCCGCCCCGGGTGACGGTGCAGGTGACGGCCTCACCGCAGGACTCCGCTCGCAGGGCCATCAGGCCGTCATCCAGCAAAATCTCCTGCCCCGGGGCCACGGCGGCCAGAATATCCGGCTCCACTGGCAGGCCCCCGGGGCCCAGGGTCACGGTCTCCCCCGCTGTCAGGGTCACGGGACGGGACAGGGGCCCCATCCGCAGCTCCGGACCACGCATATCGACGATCAACTCCGCCGGACGGCCGGAGGCCTCCCGGGCCTGCTGCACCGCCTCCGTCCAGGGGCGGCAGGCCGCCAGGGTAGTGTGGGACAGGTTCAGGCGGAAGCCCGTCAGCCCCATGTCCAGCAGCTCTGTCAGCAGGTCCGCCCGGCAGCAGGCGGGGCCAAGGGTGGCGTAGGTTTTCACGGCGTCTCCTCCTTGTGAAAGTGGTCGTATACCGCCCGGGCGGCGGCCTTGGGCAGCACCGCCTCCAGCTGCAGAAGCTCCGCCTGCTCAATGGCCCGGACGCTTTTGAAGTGCCTCAAAAGGGCCTTCTTCCGGATGTCTCCCACCCCTGGGATGCCGTCCAGCCGGGAGGTCAGGGCGGATTTCGTGTGCTTTTCGTGGTGATAGGTGATGGCGAAGCGGTGGACCTCCTCCTGCACCCGGCCCACCAGGGCAAACAGCGGGGGGCTTTGCTGGATGCCCAGCTCCTGCCCCTGGGGCGTTACCAGGGCCCGGGTCCGGTGGCGGTCATCTTTTACCATGCCCAGCACCGGCACGGTGAGGCCCAGCCTTTCCAGCACATGGCAGGCGGCCTCCGCCTGCAGCTGGCCGCCGTCCATCAGCAGCAGGTCCGGCAGGGGGGCAAAGTGCTCGTCCCCCTCCAGATATCGCCGGAACCGGCGCTCCAGCACCTCCTCCATGGCCCGCAGGTCGTCGGCGTGGTCCAGAGTCTTTACCTGGAACCGGCGATAGTCCCGCTTCAGGGGCCGTCCGTCCGCGAACACCACCATGGAGGCCACCATGTCCTGCCCGGCGGTGTGGGAAATATCGTAGGATTCCAGCCGCCGGGGGGCCTCCGCCAGCCCGGCCAGGGCTCCCAGCTGCTCTAAGGTCTTGCCGGTGCGCTCGGCGTCGGAGGTGATGCGCTCCACCTCCTCCCGGGCGTTGCGGCGGGCCATGCGCAGCAGCTCCGCCCGCTCTCCCCGCTGGGGCACCCGCAGGGTCACCCGGTGCCCGGCCCGGCCCGTCAGCAGGGCGGCGAAGGTGTCCATATCCTCCAGCTCGCAGGGCACCAGGATCTCCCGGGGCAGGGCCTGGCGGTCCAGGTAATACTGGCTCAGCACGGCGGAGAGAATGTCCGCCTCCTCCTGGTCGGCGGCGGCGGAGAACACCTCCACCTCCCGGCCCAGAAGATTGCCGTCCTCAATGTGCAGCACGGCGCTGCCGCAGCGGACCTGGCCCGGGTACACGCCCCACACGTCCGTGTCGGCGCAGACTCCGGCGATGACCTGCTGGGTCTTGCCCAGCACGGAGATGGCCCGGATGCGGTCCCGCAGGGCGGCGGCCTTTTCAAAGTTCAGCTCCTCCGCCGCCTGCTCCATCTCCTGGCGCAGCTCCGCCGTCAGTTGGCGGTAGTGGCCGCTGAAGATCCGCACCGCCTGGCGGATCCGGGCCTGATACTCCGCCTGGCCGGGGCCGTCCGGGCGGCAGAAGCCGTCGCAGCGGCCAATGTGGTGATTCAGGCAGGGCCGCTCCCTGCCGATGTCCCGGGGAAACTGGCGGGCACAGGTGGGTAGGTGCAGGGCGCCGCACACCGCCTCGATGGCCAGCCGGGTCTCCCGCCGGCCGCCGAAGGGGCCGAAATATTTCGCGCCGTCGTCAGCGGTCTTTCCCACCAGGGAGAAGCGGGGGTAGGCCGCGTCGGCGTCCAGCCGCACAAAGGGATAGCCCTTGTCGTCCTTCAGCAGGATGTTGTACCGGGGCATATGGCGCTTGATGAGAGAGTTTTCCAGGATCAGGGCCTCGAACTCCGTGGAGACGAAGATGGTGTCGAAATGGTCCACCTGGGACACCATGGCCCGGGTCTTTTCGTTGTGGGAGGCGGTGTCCTGGAAATATTGGCTGACGCGGTTTTTCAGCTTTTTGGCCTTGCCCACATAGATCACCTTACCGGTTTTGTCCATCATCAGATAGACCCCCGGGGCCAGAGGCAGATCGTTGGCCTTCTGCCGCAGCTCATCCTTGGTCATGGCGACCCTCCTTTCAGGGTTTTCCCCAGTATAGCACGTTTACCACCGGAAAGGAAGTTTACATTTTCCTCGACAGAAGGTATAATAGGGGGAAAAGACACCACTAAGGAAAGAGGGAGAATCCGTATGCATAACAAATGGAACAGCGCCAACGTGGATCAGGTGCTGCTGCGAAAAGGAGAGGAACATCTGCTGTACCGGGGCCCGGAGGGCAGCGTGGTCCGGAATGACCACCTGGTCATGAGCGATATCGCCGACGGACCGGCTCTGGCGGCGCTTCTGCGCCGCCTGGGGCTGGAAAACGGGGGGCTTTTCTGCGTCCCCCAGGGGGCCAGTGACGAGGTGGCCCGGGCCTTTGGCCTGAAAAAGGGCGTCCCCTGCACCCAGTGGGTCTATGGCGAAAGCCAGCCGCCCCGGGTCCCCGCCGCGGAGGTGCGGCCTATAACGGAGGAATACCTCCCCCTGTGCGCCGCCCACTATCACCCGGAGGACGGCGAGGCGGCATATCTGCGCAGCCGGATGGAGGCGGGGCAGCTGTGGGGCCTGTTTGAAGATGGGCAGCTGGCGGCTTTCATCGGTGTGCACCACGAGGGCAGCATGGGCATTTTAGAGGTCCTGCCGGAGCATCGCCGCCGGGGCCTGGCCATGGCCCTGGAGGGCTGGCTGATCCGGTGGCACCTGGAGCGGGGCTGGACCCCCTTCTGCCATGTGTATGAGGACAACCCCGCTTCCCACGCCCTGCAGAAAAAGCTGGGCCTGACTCCGGCCCCGGAGCAGGTGGTGTGGCTGCATCGTCCCCACGGGGAGGACGAGGAATGACCGCCATTGCAGCCGTCTGCGAAAACGGCGGCATCGGCCGGGAGGGGGCTCTGCTGTTTTACATCCGGGAGGACCTGCGGCGGTTCCGGCAGTTGACCCTGGGGAAAACCGTGGTCATGGGCCGCCGGACCCTGGAGAGTCTCCCCGGGGGCCGGGGCCTGCCGGACCGGCGGAACCTGGTGCTGACCCGGGATACGGATTTCACCGCCCCGGGGGCGGAGGTGATCCATGACCTGACGGAGGTGCCGGAGGACGCGGTGGTCATCGGCGGGGAAAGCGTGTACCGCCAGCTGCTGCCCCGGTGCAGCACCGTGTATCTGACGAGGATTTTCGCCGCGCCCCAGGCCGACGCATTTTTCCCCGATTTATCCCGGGACGGCGCGTGGACAGAGGCGGAACAAAGCGAGACATTTACCTCCGGCGGCGTGTCATTCCAATATGTGACCTACCGCCGGAAATAAGAACGAAGGAGGCGGTCTTATGGCAGACCTGGGTACCAATGTGCGATATATCAAGGGCATCGGCGAAGCCCGGGCCGCCGCCCTGGAGAAGCTGGGCATTACCACCCTGGGGGACCTGATCGCCTATTTCCCCCGGGGGTATGAGGACCGGACCCAGGTCCGCCCCATCCGGGAGCTGACCGCCGGGGAGAGCGTATGCGTCCGGGGCATGGTGGCGGCGGACCTGACGGCCTATCGCATTTCCGGAGGCCGCACCATTGCCAAGACCCGGGTGGTGGACGACAGCGGGTCTCTGGACCTGGTGTTTTTCAACATGGAGCACCGGCGGGACGCCCTGCACCAGGGGGATGTGTGCGTCTTTTTCGGCAAGGTGGAGGACAATCTGCGGCGCAAGCAGATGATCAATCCCCTGTTTGAGCCGGAGGGGCGGCAGCAGGTCACCGGGCGCATCATGCCCATCTATCCCCTGACCGCCGGAGTCACCCAGGGGCTGATGGCCCGGGCCGCCCGCCAGGGGCTGGACGCCTGCCGGGAGCTGCTGCCGGACGTGCTGCCGGATGAGGTGCGGCAGGCCCACAAGCTGTGTTATGTAAACTATGCATATGAGAACATCCACTTTCCGTCGTCGCCGGAGGCTCTGGAGGTGGCCCGGCGGCGGCTGGTGTTCGAGGAGCTGTTCCTGCTGACCTGCGGCCTGCAGCTGCTGCGGCAGCGGCGGCGGGATGTGGCAGGCCCGGCCTGCCGTCGGATGAGCATGGAGCCCTTTTACCGGCGGCTGCCCTTCGCCCTGACCGGGGCCCAGCGCCGGGCCATTGCCGACGCCGTGGAGGACATGGTGTCCGGCAAGCCCATGAACCGCCTGTGCCAGGGGGATGTGGGCAGCGGAAAGACCATGGTGGCGGCGGCGTGCATCTGGTTCGCCGTGGAAAACGGGTGGCAGACGGCCCTGATGGCCCCCACGGAAATTCTGGCCCGGCAGCACTATCAGGGGCTGGCGCCGCTGCTGGCCCGGTTTTCCATCCGGTGCGCCCTGCTGACCGGGTCCACCCGGGCCAAGGAGCGGCGGGAGATTTTAGCGGGGCTGGCGGACGGGTCCATCGACCTGTGCATCGGCACCCACGCCCTGCTGACGGAGGACGTGCAGTATCAGAAGCTGGGCCTGGTGGTAACGGACGAGCAGCACCGGTTCGGCGTGAACCAGCGGGCGGCCCTGTCCCAGAAGGCGGAGGACCCCCACCTGCTGGTGCTGTCGGCCACGCCTATCCCCCGGACCCTGGCCCTGGTGATCTATGGCGACCTGGACGTGTCGGTGATCGACGAGCTGCCTCCCGGGCGGCAGAAGGTGGACACCTTCGCCCTGGGGGAGAGCTATCGCCCCCGGGTGCAGGCCTTTATCCGGAAGCTGGCGGCGGCGGGACAGCAGATCTTCATCGTTTGCCCCCTGGTGGGGGAGGCGGACCAGATCCCCGACGAGCGCAAGGCCGTGACGGCCTACGCCAAGCAGCTGCAGGAGCAGGTGTTTCCGGACCTGCGGGTGGCGGTGCTCCACGGGAAGATGAAGCCCAGGGAGAAGGAGAAGGTCATGGCGGCCTTTGCCGCCGGGGAAAGCGATATCCTGGTGTCCACCACCGTGGTGGAGGTGGGGGTGGACGTACCCAACGCCACCTGCATGGTGGTGGAAAACGCCGACCGGTTCGGCCTGTCCCAGCTGCATCAGCTGCGGGGCCGGGTGGGCCGGGGCAAGGCCAAAAGCTACTGCATCCTGCTGTCGGACAGCCAGAATGAGGAGACCCGGGCCCGGCTGAAGGTGATGACCCAGACCAACGACGGCTTCCGCATCTCCCAGGAGGACCTGCGGCTGCGGGGGCCGGGAGATTTCTTCGGCCAGCGGCAGCACGGTCTGCCGGCCATGAAGATCGCCGACCTCAGCTGCGACATGCGGCTGCTGGACGAGGCCCAGACGGCGGCCCGGCAGCTGATGGAGCGTGACCCGGAGCTGACGGACCCGGCCCACCGGCCCCTGCGCCGGCGCATCCGCCAGCTGTTCGACACCAACGCCGATATGCTGAACTGAGGTATGAAAACAAACACCGGAGGGACAGCCGTCCCTCCGGTGTTTTCCGGTTATTTCGTTTTTACTCGCCCAGCTGATTGTCCACCAGCTGCGCCAGGGCCTCCACGGCCTCCTTGGCGTCGGGGCCGTCGGCGATCAGGGTGATGGTGGTGCCCTTCACGATGCCCAGGGACAGAACGCCCAGCAGGCTCTTGGCGTTGACCCGGCGCTCCTCCTTCTCCACCCAGATGCCGCTTTTGAACTCGTTGGCCTTCTGGATAAAATAGGTAGCAGGCCGGGCGTGCAGGCCCACCTCATTGTTCACGGTAACTTCCTGTGTAAACATTCCATTGCACTCCTTTTATGAAGCATTTTCGCAAAATGCGGGGACATACTTCTCTCACACTATAATATTATACCGAAACGGGGAAAGAAAGCAATATCCAAAGCTACAAATTCTTGAAGCGGGGCCTGAAAAAAAGTTTGGTCCTTTTGGCAGAATCCACAAACTCCGTCTGTTATTTCAGCTCCACCACCGTTACGCCGGCCTCTCCCTCGCCATAGCGGCCCAGGCGGAAGCTCTTGACGGCCTTGTTCCGCTTGAGCATCTCGTGGACCGCCTTGCGCAGGGCGCCGGTGCCCTTGCCGTGGATGATGGTCACGGTGCCCAGCTTTGCCATCACGGCGCTGTCGATGTAATTCTCCACCACGCTCTCGGCCTCCAGGGTCTCATAGCCCCGGATATCCAGCTCCGACGAAGCCCGGGGCTGGAGATTCAGTTTGGGACTGCCGCCCACCGGAGCGGCGGGCTTCTTTTTGGGCTGGCCCTCCGGCAGGCGCACCTGCTGAGCCTTGACGGTCATCTTCATCTTCCCCGCCTGTAGGAGCAGGGTGCCGTCGTTGTTGACGGCCAGCACCGAGGCGGCCATCTTCACCCCGGGCAGCTCCACCAGGTCCCCTACCTCGATGGGGCGGCTGGGGGCGTAGGCAGGCTCCTGGGGCTCGCTGCGCAGGTGCAGGGCCTCCTGGGCCTGGTTCAGACTGTGCCGCACGGCGGCCTTGGCGTCGTTGAGCTCCTGGAAGTTGATCTGCTTTTGCTGCTGGCGGCGCAGCTGGTCCAGCTGGGCGAAAATCTCGTCGGCCTGGGCCTGGGCCTGGCGCACGATGCGCTTGGCCTCGGCCTCGCCCTTGGTGCGGGCGTTTTCCTTGGCCTTTTCCATCTGCTCCCGGAAGGTCCGGGCCTTTCGGGCGTCCTCCTCCCGCTGACGCCACAGGCGGTCCGCCTCGGCCTGGGCCTTCTCCAGCCGCTGGCGCTTCTCCTCCAGTTGGGTCAGCACGTCCTCGAACCGCACGGATTCACTGTCCATCTGGGCCTTGGCGTCCTCGATGACGCTCTCGTCCAGCCCCAGCCGCCGGGAGATGGCAAAGGCGTTGGACTTGCCCGGTATGCCGATGAGCAGCCGGTAGGTAGGCCGCAGCGTCTGCACATCGAACTCACAGCTGGCGTTCTCCACCCCCGCCGTGGTCATGGCAAAGGTCTTCAGCTCCGCGTAATGGGTGGTGGCCGCCGTCAGCGCGCCCTTGCGCCGCACATCCTGGATGATGGCGATGGCCAGCGCCGCGCCCTCCACCGGGTCGGTGCCCGCCCCCAGCTCGTCGAACAGGATCAGGCTCTTCTCATCCGCCAGCTTCAGTATCTCCACCGTGTTGGCCATGTGCGCCGAGAAGGTGGACAGGCTCTGCTCGATGCTCTGCTCGTCGCCCACGTCCGCCAGCACCCGGTCGAACACCTGCACGGCGCTCTGGTCTCCGGCGGGGATGTGCAGGCCGCACTGGGCCATCAGGCACAGCAGCCCCAGGGTTTTCAGCGTGACGGTCTTGCCGCCGGTGTTGGGGCCGGTGATGACCAGCGTGTCATACGCGCCGCCCAGCGCCACCGTCACCGGCACCGCCTTGGCCGGATCCAGCAGGGGATGCCGTGCCCGCTTCAGGTCGATGCCGCCCCGCTTCCGCACCAGCGGACGCCCCGCGTCCATGGCATAGCTCAGCTGTGCCCGGGCGAAAATGGTATCCAGCTGCACCAGCAGGTCGTAGTCGTACAGGATGTTCTCCCGCTGCGCCGCGCACTCGCCGGACAGTATACGCAGCACCCGGTCGATCTCCTTTTCCTCACGGGCCTGCAATTCCTTCAATTCATTATTGGCCTGCACCACGCCCATGGGTTCCACGAACAGCGTGGCCCCGGAGGATGAGATGTCGTGTACCAGACCCGGCAGACTGCCCTTGCACTCCGCCTTTACCGGCACCACGAACCGCCCGTCCCGCTGGGTGATCAGCGCCTCCTGCAGCACCTTGGCGTAGGAGGGCGACGAGATGATCCGCTGCAGGATCTGCCGTCCCTTGCTGGCCGCAGCGCGCATATTCCGCCGTATGTCCGCCAGCTCCGGGCTGGCGGTGTCGGCGATGGTCTCTTCGTCCAGTATGGCGCCGCGTATTTTATCCTCCAGATAGCGGTTCACATGGAGGGCAGAGAATAGCCGGTCGATGGCCGTGGCCTCCCCCTGACGCTCCGCGTCATAGTCGCTGACCCGCCGCGCAGCGGTCAGCACGCCGGCCACATCCAGCAGCTCCCGGGTGTTCAGCACGCCGCCGTGGTCCGCCCGGTCCAGTGCCTGGGATACGTCCTTCACGCCCGCAAAGGACGGACTGCCGTGCAGGCCCAGCCGCGTCTTGGCCGCGTCCGTCTCATCCAGCAGGTGTTCCACCGCCGCCGCGTCTGTGGCAGGACGCAGCCGCAGGCACCGGGCCTTGGCCTCGTCGCTGACCGCATGGCGCGCCAGCAGCTCCAGCACCGCCGGCAGCTCCAGTGTGCGGATAGATTTCTCAAATAACTCACTCATGTATGTATGTCCTCCTGTTATCCCAACAGGGCCTTGTAATAGTCCAGCGTCCGGAACCCACGCTCCAGCTGGGCGGCGATAAACGCCTCGCCCGCCTGATCCAGCGCCTGCAGGGCGCCCGGCTCCAGCGTAAAGCTGTACAGCCGCCTGGGGTCCGCGTACAGCACGTGCCGCAGCGCCGCCAGACCAGCCTCGGTCAGCGGCAGCCGGAAGCTGCGCTCCGGGCCCCTGCACGTTCCGCACGCCACAAATCCGCCGGAGATGTCCAGCACCGGTCCCTCCGGCTGTGCCGTTCCGCACACGGCGCATTCCTCCGCCAGCGGCTCAAAGCCCGAGAGCGCCATCAGTCGGAACTGGAACGCCGCCTTCACCAGCCGCGGGTCCTTCCCCGTGCGGCACAGGGCGTACAGGGCGTTCAGCAGCAGCGACAGTATCTCAGGGCAGGGCGTCTCCTCGGCGCACACCGCCTCCGTCAGCTCACAGAACCACGCCGCCAGCGCCAGCAGCTCGATGTCCCGGCCCAGCCCGTCGAACAACTCGATGGGCGATGCCTCATCCAGCATATACCAGCTACCCCGCTTGAAAATGGTCAGCTCGGAATAGGCCGGCATCTGGCAGGCCGCCGCCAGGCGGCTGTTCTTTCGCCGCGCACCCCGGGCGATCAGG
>ERZ791887.497-NODE-497-length-38149-cov-5.394209_pt1 | contig 38149 bp, 29 predicted proteins | sample MGYA00510157_ERZ791887 | MGnify/ENA primary metagenome ERZ791887 (study PRJEB30046, sample SAMN00792112) | human gut metagenome | study: EMG produced TPA metagenomics assembly of the A metagenome-wide association study of gut microbiota in type 2... | reverse complement strand
GTTCGATTGAATATATTTTGATTTTTGAATGCTGAGCAGAGCATCTTTCTGAGTTACTTTAATATGTTTTATATGGAAATCCTCATTCCATGTACAACCAAATACAACACCGTTTTGAGATAGGATTTGTCCTGCTAGTAGCGCAAACACACCACCTGATGTACTTTCTTTCAAATTCTCTTTTTTAATATCCGCCGCTGCCCAAACTTCGATTACTTCATTTTGAGAGTAAGAGTTCTTTTTTTCCGGACATACGGCTACACACAGACCACATAGCACACACCCGTCGCCAATCTGAGGAATCAAAAAGCCTCGATCATTTTCAACCATCCGGATACATTGTTTTGGACATTTCTGATAACAAGCACCACAACCATTGCAGGATTCTTCACTTATATTTTCTAAACTACGCTTCATCACTTACACCTTTTAAGCATGTATTTAACCACTCTCTAGACGCAGATGCATTTATTTTCATTCTCCTATGCAAGGCTTCCCAGTTAAAATCATGCCTTTTCTCAATATCCTGAATTTCAGACACCATACAATCTTCACACCCATATGTTTCCAGTAAAGTGTAAATTCTGGAATTTTGGGATTTAACACTCGTATCATCGAATCTTTTCGTTACATAAAAATCCTTTTTGAAAACAAGTGAAAAAATGCTGCCATGAAAAGAATCAGTAACTACTGCACATGAATTTTTAACCAATCCAAGCCATTCACATGGACCAGCATTCTGAATAATTGTGCCGTCAAATTTATAGTGTTCTTTTTGCGTTGGAATCAAAACGAGTTCACAATTATATTTCTGAGCAACTTTCTTTGCGATTTCTTCATAAGATTCCTTGTTTGACAAAAAATAAGCAAAAATATATCGTCCATTTATGTGAGGATTAACAGCAAGCTCATTCCATTCCTCGTGTTCTAACAGAAGCGTTGGATCCACATTCATGGACACATTTTTTCCTATCAATGTTTTTACGATTTTTACACCTGTCTTTTCACGGACAGATATCTCAACAAATTTTTCTAGATACTCCCGAATAATTTTCATTTTTTTACTAGGAATTTCACTGACACCAAAACTACAGGCATACGCATATCTGCGTTCATTCTCAGGCAAAAAGTTGAAATAGTAAACTGGGTTTAGAAGCATTGGGGACCAAATTTGATCCGACCCGCATATATATGCATCATATTTTCCTGATAATTCCGTCAATTCATTTGGTCTTGAATATTGTTTGGTTAGATTAAAGTTTTTACTTAGAAACTGTTCAAAGGCTTTATTCCTTTGGCATAACAATTCTGGCTGTCCCTGTTTTTTACTAAAATATCCATCAAATTTTTCCTTAAACAAAGAAAAAGAATTATGACATTTGATTAGATTCTTCGCTTTTTCTATCGTAGAGGGTTTATAATTAATATTGCTAACATCATATCCTTCTCTCTTTAAAAACCTCTGTAATGCATAGGCCTGTAGGAGAGTTCCATAATTCCCGTTATGCAGCCATGTCAATATTGCTATTTTCATTATTTTAATCCATTTCCTTGTTGAATAATTTGCTATGTTCCTCTGAAACTCTTCGGGCATTGAACCTATTATGCACATCTTCCAGACCTTGTGCTACTATCTTCTTTCTCAATCCATCTTCTCGAAGAATTCGTAGCACAGCATTACTTGCTCCAATATCATCATCCACTTCAACAAGCAGACCATTTTCTCCATTCCGGATTATATTGGGAATGGCATCCACTCTACTTGCTACAATTGGTTTGCCTGCCATCATGTATTCAGGCAGTGCCAATCCGAAGCCTTCCCAACGGCTCAATAGGCAGGCCACGTCAAATAGTTCAACATAGCTCATCGGGTTATCAACCCAGCCTGTAATATGCAGGCTGTTCGAAAAACCATTGTCCTCCGCATACTTTCTGATTTCGTCTTCCTGATTTCCATTGCCGACGATAATGAAGTGTGCATTGGGAACTTCATCTTTCACTTGCTTTGCCATCTTAACAAAGACATCTGGTGCTTTCTGTGGGCTCATTCGTCCTACCATGCCAACAACAAATGCGTCTTCTGGAATGTTCAGATCTTTCCTCTTAATAGCGCCATGCTCCCCACTTTCATAGGCCTCGATATCCACACCGTTAAAAATGACTTGCAGCTTATCCTCTTTGCATATTTTCTTATCCAGTGCTGACTGTTTTTCTGCATCTGAAATGCAGATGATTTTATCGCAGAACGGTGCTGCAATTTTTTCTATCATTGTGTATATTGCTTTTTTCTTTGCCGAGCAGCGCATGTTGAACGCCCAGCCATGTGGGTTGTATACACAGTGGTTCTTTAAACCAATATCTGCAATACGCGCAATAGCCCCCGCCTTACTGGAGTGAGCATAGACGATATCGGGGTTATATTTCTTTATCAGAGTCCTTACCTCTTTAATTGCCTTTAAATCATTACCTCCAATAGCTCTGATCATTTCGACCTGTTCAAAAGAGTCTACCAAACCTCTGTAGTCTTCCTCATGGAAATCCTGTGAGCAAACTAATATATTCTCGAACTTTTCCCTATCCAAATACTTGAGAAGCATTCGGATGTAGCGATCCACGCCACCTGCGGCCTGCGCCACATGCAGTATTCTAATTTTATTCTTTCTCATCTCTCAAATACTCCTCGTCATTTTTCTTCCGCGAATCCATCTACACATCCGCTCATCGCAGATAGTATTTCTTTTTCCTCTTGCCGCTCACACTCGACTAAGTGTTTTCTTATGCTGTCGTATCCAATTACCCCAGCAATCAATACTTTTCTCGATATTTCGTCTATTTTCCTACATATCTTTATCCAGACAGGTTCACTCAACAAAATCAGTTGCATCTTTCACTACTTTTCACTGGCGCATATTTATTCGCCACACTCTTTTCTCTCTACATCAAAGTATTAATCTGTTGAGTAGACCCGTTTTTCTGCACCCATTTCCTAAATTTTCCTATCCTACCGTTTTTGTAATAATCATACAAGCAAACCCATCATTCTTATTGCAACCTGCACAATGATTTATTCATTTTTTATGATGTCTACACGACAGAATATTAGTAATTTCCGTCCGTTACTCAACGCCACGCAGATAAATGCAGTCACCAGCATTAACGTCCTACTGCATAAAGCATGATTTTCAGAGTAAAATACGGCGCATATTCATGCAAAGTCAGGTGTTTTTGTATGTATATTCAACTCCACCATAGACCATCAGACCGCGACTGATTTTGTTGAGTAGACATTTCTGTACTCTACATACTTAAAAGAAGTAGCCTTTTCAGCATTTCGTATGCTTTTTATTGACCTCTTACAACAATCCTGCTTCAGTAAACTGCGTTGGCCGCACATTTAGAGCTTATACTACTTACAGCTATCCTTTTGCAGCTTATTCTCTCTGCGAGAATAAGCTGCTGATTGGATTTACATGGAGCCATCTTTTCTAAATACGACCAATACTGTCTTCAGCAGGATTTTTATATCCATCCCAATATTCCAGTTCTCGATGTATTCCTTGTCAAGCCTTACAACTTCTTCAAAATCAGTAATATCACTTCGTCCGCTCACCTGCCACATACCCGTAATACCCGGTTTAATTGCCAGTCTCGCACGATGGTGAAGCTCATACAGATTCGTTTCCGAAACAAGGGGTGGGCGAGTTCCAATAATCGACATATCGCCACGCAACACGTTGTAAAACTGCGGGAATTCGTCCAAGCTTGTCCGTCTGATAAAATCCCCGATTCCAGTTTTATGTGTCCCATCTGGAAGAATCTTATTTCCGATAACACGAGGATCAAAATCAAGTTTAAACATTTTTCCGTCCCCAAGTTTGTTATCCTTCATAAGCTCTGCCTTACGTTCTTCAGCATCCATATACATACTGCGGAACTTGTACATTTTAAATTTCTTTCCATTCCGGCCAACTCGTTCCTGTGCAAAGAAAATCGGGCCTGGTGATGCAATATAAATGGCCGGTCCAACAAAAATGCCAATGATTCCGGTACAAATGCAACCCACCAATCCGCCGACTATATCCATCAGCCGTTTTAAAAACAGCTGTCCGGTTGACGCATAATTGATGCTCGTTGTAAGGACTGTGTAATTACCGACCTTTTCCACAAACTGTTTTTTCCCGGGTATGTTTGTAATCTTTGCAAGGCTAAGATGAATCGTAACGCCCGTCTCCGATAGCTGCTCAATTAACTCTGTCGGATATGGAAGATTTTCTGGAACAACGATCAGGACTTCATCGACCCATTCCTGACATACATACTTTGCTACCGTCTCTTTATTGGCAACGACCGGAACTCCGCAAACTTCTCTTTCTGTCCAGTCCGCGTCAATCACAGCTACGCCAGCTAACGTGAATCTGGCATAATTGTTTTTCTGCATACTGGACACCACTCGTTCAGCCGCTTCTTCTGATGTAATTATCAGCAGTTTGCGTTCTCCGCCATCCTTCATCTGTTTTCCCAGAAGTTTTTTCCAAAGTACCCTAACGGTATATGTAAGTACGAGGTAAACCGCCATCGTCAGAATCAGCGTTAATCTTGAAATTTTCTCCGTCTCGTGAATCAGAAATAGGTATAAAACCGCTAAAACGCCTACCATAATCGTATGATTTAACGTAACGACGAAATCGCGGTAGTATCCCCTCTTTAATACACTTTTCATTGTGCCATACGCAAAAATCACGACCAAATCAGCCAGCTCAAGAATAATTGCCATATCACGATAAATAATCGTTGCATACGGGTTAAATCCGTGACCACAAATCGCATATGCCAACACATATGCAATTTGCAAGCAAATCAGATCCAGGGCTATAAAGTCCGCGTGTTTTAACCATCCTTCAGAATCTTTTCTATACATAGATCTTCCTTTTCCCTTCCGTTTTTCGTAATCTGTCTGCTGTTGTGCAATCGCCCCCGCAATTGCAGAGATTGCATTTCAATTCAAGTGACATACACTTGTGGCTTGGATTATTGCTGCACAAAGGAAAGCGTTAATCCAGAATGTATTGAAAAGAGCAGACTTTTTCAGTCATTCAGGAAAGCATCAGAACTTTATCCGACTTATTTTACATTTTCGTCCACAAAAAATCAATGGACGAATACCCCAAAAACTCTTGCTCTCCACAATTATTCTTGTCGGATTTTTTAGGCATGAATACCGACACTTTTTCTTTCGGCAAGCGTTTGAAAGCACTCGCCCCCGCTGTTCTGCACTTCAGTCACAATTCTACAACATTTATACGTTAAAATCAATACGTAAAACGTTCAAACATAGTCAAAATTGTCACAGAAGTATTCCGTTTCTGACGTATTTGTCATACTGCCCCTCCCCCCTTCTCTTTTTTCGGCAGTCTGCTCCTCATTTTTTCTCAGTCGTGCGCAATGAGAAAAGTTAGCCCCACGCAAAAAAGTGCTTGACATTTGAGAAAAGTATGCTATAGTAAGAATGCAAATAAGAGTTATTCTTATTTAGGAGGACCCGATGGAACAAACAGGAAAGCAATTTCGCAAGCGAACTGCGATTCTTACCTGTCTGCGTCAGTCCAAGGCGCATCCCTCCGCTGAAGATATCTACCACAGCTTGCAGCAAGAGCATTCAGACATCTCCCTAGCTTCTGTCTACCGCAACATCAAGCTGTTCAAGGACGAAGGGCTGATTATCAGTCTGGGCACTGTGAACGGTGTGGAGCGGCTGGACGGGCGGGGAGATCCCCATGTGCATTTTGCGTGCAGCGCCTGCGGTGCTGTGCTGGATGTGCCAGAGGCTGCGGTGCCCCTCAGCATTGCCCGGTCAACAGAGGCTTCCCTCCACTGCCGGGTGGATGACACGCGGCTGGTGATGACCGGTATCTGTGAAAAATGTTTGCAAAAATCAGAAAATAATTAAAATTTGGAGGAAATGATTATGAAGAAGTTTGTCTGCCCCGTTTGCGGTTACGTCTACGAAGGCGAGGAAATGCCCGCCGATTTCAAGTGCCCCATCTGCAAGGTGGATGGCTCCAAGTTCAAGGAGCTGGATACCTCCAAGCTGGCTGCCGAGCATGAGCTGGGCATCTACAAGAAGACCGTTGCCAACAACCCCGACATCCCCGAAGCCGACAAGCAGTGGATTCTGGAGCAGCTGAAGGCCAACTTCACCGGCGAGTGCAGCGAGGTTGGTATGTACCTGTGCATGGCTCGCATTGCTCACCGGGAGGGCTACCCCGAAATCGGCCTGTACTGGGAGAAGGCTGCCTACGAAGAAGCCGAGCACGCCGCCAAGTTTGCCGAGATGCTGGGCACTACCCTGGAGCCCAACATGACCGGCTCCACCAGAAAGAATCTGGCATGGCGAGTGGACTGCGAGTTTGGTGCCACCCAGGGCAAGTTTGACCTGGCACTGAAGGCCAAGCAGTACGGCCTGGATGCCATCCACGACACCGTCCATGAGATGGCAAAGGACGAAGCCCGCCACGGCAAGGCTCTGCTGGGTCTGCTGGAGCGCTACTTCAAGAAGTAAGAAATCCCGCTGCCACAGCAGCACAAGAGGGCGAAGCACACGCTTCGCCCTCTTTTTGTTTCCCATGATTTAAAATAGAGAGCGGAGTTGCGTATTTACCAACTGATAAAAAGCCTTCCCCACACCCCCCATCCTCTAAGTGTCCAATATTAAAATACCATAGTATTTTTTATTTGTCAAGAAATAAGCAACAATAGTATTTGAATATTTGACGCTAAAGGAGCAGACTATGCTGGGGGATAGAATTTTGGAATTGCGCAGTATGCGCAGCTGGAGCCAGGTAACGCTGGCAAAGCGTCTGGGCGTAACCAAGCAAGCCGTATCCAACTGGGAAAACGGAAACATCCAGCCCTCCATTGAAATGCTGCTGCGACTGGCAAAACTCTTTGGGGTTTCCACCGATTATCTCCTGGGTCTGGAAAACACCCCCTATCTGAACACAGAGGGTGTTCCGGCAGAGGTGGTGGCGCACCTGTCGCTGCTGGTTGAGGATTATCGGCAAAACTGCAAGGCCAGCAAGGCAAGGGAGTAACTTGCTGATGATATGAAAAGCGTCAAGGACCTTCAAAAATCCTTGACGCTTGTGATTGCGCGTGCTATAATCAGGATAGAAAAGGGCGTTGCCGATAGACGGTTTGCTCCCCCTGTTACTTAGAAAAAGTAACCGTCAAGTGTGGAAGCTTTGGGCGGTTACTTTTTCTTTATAATCCGAACAATTAAGTCGGCCAGACCGATAAGTACAAGGCAAAACTGACACAGTTCTGTGAATGTCATATCAGCCACCCCCTCTCCAAAGGGATTGGGGGCAAAGCTTTTATTCGGCGCGAAGCGCCCTTGGCTCTCCCTTTGGGAGAGCTGGCAGCCCGAACGGGCTGACTGAGAGGGTGTCGTTCGTATTTTGTAGCGTACCCATATTCGTAGCGCACCCCCTCAGCTTCGCATTCGCTCAGCAGCTCCCCCAAGGGGGGCGCCGAGGGCGCTTCGCACCATAACCTTGATAACCCCTTGGGAACCGCTTTGGCGGTTCTTTTTTCATTTTTCCCGCAGTTTGGACAAAAACGCAGCCATCTGGCGCAGCGCCGCCTTCTTTTCCACCCCAGCCACACGGAGCCGGTGGGCATACTGAAATGCCTCCGCAAAATCCTTTCCCGGCTGGAATCCCGCTTCCACCAAGTCCGCCCCCTGGACAAAGGGTCGCGCCATGATTTCCCTGTATGCTTCCAGCATCCCTTCCAGCGTCTTCTGGGTGGGGGCATAATTTTTTTCCGTTCCGCAGCCAAGGGCATCCGCCTTTGCCAGCAGCAGCAAATCCCCGGGATTGCTGCATTGGTCAAAGAGCTTGCAGTAGCTTTTCACCCCCGCCTGCTGGGCTTCCAGCAGATTGGGGCGCATATGCAGCTTTACCATGCACAGCACATAGCTGTGCAGCTTTTTTTCATCGGTCAGCCGGGTGAGCAGCGCCTGCGCCAAGGGCAGCCCCGCTTCCTCATGCCCCAGCGCCCGGATTCTGCCCCCCTGCTCTACCTGGAGGGCATCCCGCTTGCCAAGGTCATGACACAGCGCCGCCAGCATGAAATACAGCGGCTCCTGTGCCTGTTCCCGCAGGGCTGCCGCCTGGTTCAGCACCAGCATGGTATGGTTCCACACGTCCCCCTCGGGATGAAAGCGGGGGTCTTGGGGAACGCCAATCAGCGCCTCCACCTCCGGGAACCAGTGGTGCAGCTGGTGCATTTCCCGCAGCACCTGGAAAAACACCGCCGGGTTCTCTCCTTTCAGCAGCGCCTTTTCTAACTCCCCCATCACCCGCTCTCTTGCCAGCGCCGCCACATCCATGCTGCGGCACAGCGCCACCGTCTCCTCCGCCACAGTGAATCGGAATCTGGCTGCAAACTGCGCCGCCCGCAGCACCCGCAGAGGGTCCTCGCCAAAGGAAGCGTCATTCACATGGCGCAAAATCCCCCGCCGCAAATCCTCCCGTCCTCCAAAGGGGTCCAGGATTTCCCCGGTGAGCACATCCTCCATCATGGCATTGATGGTAAAATCCCGGCGCATTGCCGCCTTTTCGATCCCCAGATAGGGGTCGGTGAACACCTGAAAATCCCGGTGTCCCCGCCCGGTGGCCTGCTCCCGGCGGGGCAGAGCAATATCCAAATCATAGTGCTTTAGCCCATAGATGCCGAAGCTGGCACCCATTTCCAGCCGGGTGCCCAGGCCGTCAAGAATGGCTTCCAGGGTTTGCGCCGGAACGCCGTGCACCTCAATGTCCACGTCCTTGCTTTCCATGCCCCGCAGCCGGTCCCGGACATAGCCGCCCACATAGTACGCCCGTCCCCCCACCTGAGCCGCAGCCTCTGCCACCCGGCGAGCCATCGCCTGGTTTTTATCCTCCATGGCTGATTCCTCCGATTTTTTCACACATTTTCCTATACTATACCATCATCCAGCGGGAAACACAACGATTTCATAACATTGATTGCACAGAAGCAGAATCTTCTGAGTCCGTAGGGGTCGCCAACTTGGCGACCCGCCAGCCCCCCGGTTTCCACCGCACCCGTAGGGGCGGCTCGAAGCCGCCCGCTGCGGCGCAGCCGCCTTGGCTCCACCTCTGGGGGAGCTGGCAGCCCGAACGGGCTGACTGAGGGGGTGTAGTACGCTGGTTGCTGTAAGCTAAAAGTTTTTGAGTTTGTAGGGGTCGCCAATTTGGCGACCCGAGCGGCTTTGCCGCTGTCGGGAGGCTAAGAGCCTCCCCTACAGGTGCAGCGGAAATCATAGACTTGTCCCAACCAACGAAGCGCACCCCCCCCCCCCCCCGGGCTGACAGCTCCCCCAGAGGTGGAGCCAAGAGCACTTCGTGCCAGTGGGCAATGCATAACCATACACGCACACCACCCGATGAAAGGCACTCTCCCTGCCGCTTTACATCATCCCGTTAGACACAGCCCCCGCTGCTGTTGATTGATTTTCCCTGTCGCACTTTGTATAATGGATGCCAGACAAGGAGGGATTTCCATGGAACACGCATCCCGGCAATTTCAGCCGGACAAAATCACCGCCTATTTCCGATTGGAATGGGTGAATTTGCTGCTGATTACCCTCTCCGGGCTTCTTTACAACCTGGGACTGCTGGCTGGCCCCTGGTTTGAAGGAAAACTGGCACAGTGCCTTGCAGACATTCTGGATGGCAACAAAACCGCTGCCGCCATGGTGTATCTGGTGCTGTCCTACATCACCGTCACCCTGCTGGTGCAGGGCGCACGATTTATCAAACGTTTTTATGTGCGGCGGTTTGCCAACAACACCAGCCGACGGATGAAGGGCGTACTCTTTTCCAACCTGGTGCGGCAAAAGAAGGCCGCTCTGGAATGCGAAGGCGCAGGAGAACTGCTGACCAAGGCCATCAGCGATGTAGACGACTGCGCCGAAGGAATGCGGAAATTCACCACGGAATTTTTTGATACCGGTGTCGCCATGGTTGGCTATGTGGGAATGCTGCTGGCTTACGACTGGAGGCTTGCCCTGCTGTGCCTGATTTTCCCGCCGGTGTCCTACATCTGTGCCGAGCTTATGAAGGGCAACGTCCAGCGCACCGGTGCCGCCTGCAAAAAGGCCGCCGCCTCTCTCAGCACTGCCACCCTTGACCGGGCGGAAAATGCCGTGACCTACCGGATTTACGGCTGTGAAGCAGCGCAGGAAACCGGCTATGAGCAAGCCCTGCGCAAATACGAGCGCTCCGCCGTGCTGGCAAATCTCTGGCAGTCCGCCCTGCCGCCGCTGTATCTGGTCATCTCCAATATCAGCGTGCTGTTCATTTTCTGGCTGGGACGGGAAAACATTCTGGCAGGAAAATGGGATATTGCCGCTCTGGTGGCCTTTCTCTCCTGTTATGGAAAGCTGGCCGTCAAATCCTCCAAGGCGGGGAAGCTGTTTAACGCCGTGCAGAAAGCGCAGGTCTCCTGGAAGCGAATCCGCCCCCTGATGCGGAGGCAAAATCCCCTGCCCCCGCTGGAAATTCCGGCAGGGAGAACCCTGGTCATTTCTGACCTCTCTTTCTCCTATGGGGACGGTGTGCCCATCTTCTCCGGTCTGTCCCTCACCGCCCAGCCGGGACAAATCATCGGCATCACAGGCTCGGTGGCCTGCGGCAAATCCACCCTGGGGCGGACATTCCTCTGCGAAGCGCCCTACACCGGGAGCATCCGGTGGGGCAATCAGGAATTGCGGACGCTTTCTCCCCGCGACATCTCCGCCACCGTTGGCTACCTGGGGCATGACCCGGAGCTTTGGAACGACACGGTGGAGGCAAACGTTCTGTGTGGCAGCGATGGCCGCGCCATGGACTACCTGAAACGCACCTGCCTGGATGGGGAAGTGAATGACATGGAGGCGGGAATGCAGACCGTCGTTGGCAGCAGTGCCGTCCGTCTGTCCGGCGGTCAGGCACAGCGGCTGGCACTGGCCAGAACCCTCGCCCACCCCCGCCCCCTGCTGGTGCTGGACGACCCCTTCTCTGCCCTGGACAGGGATACCGAAGATGCCATATTTGAGGCATTAAAGCAATCAAGCCCAGAAAGCATTATATTTCTCATTTCCCACCGGCTATATCATTTCCCGGAGCTGGATAAGGTTGTATTTATGGACGGTGGGAAAGTCACCGTTGGAACCCACCAGGAGCTGCTTGCCTCCTGCCCCGGTTACCGCACCCTTTACGAAGGCCAGACAGGAGGGAAACGACATGAAGCGTAACACCGTTTTCACCGCCACCCTGCAAGCTGCCAAGACCCACCGCTGGCTCAGTTTGGGAACGGCACTGTGCGCGCTTTCTTCTGTTGCCGTCTCCCTGCTGCCGCCCCTGGTGCTGGGGCATCTGATTGACCGGCTCACGGTTGGTCTTCCCTTCCCTTTCTATCTGGCGCTTGTTTACTTCGGAAGTCTTGTTTTGGAAGGGGTGCTTACCGCCGCCCAGGAAACCACCCTGGAGCTGTTCGGCCAGAAGATGACCCATGCCCTGCGCACGGAAATGTCCAAGAAGCTGACCCATCTGCCCGCCGCCACCCTGGCTGCCCAAGAACCGGGCGCTGTGGCCGCCCGGTTTAACGGAGATGTGGACGCGGTGGAGGCGCTGTTCACCTCCGGTGTCATCTCCATGGCAGCGGACTGCTGCCGGATTGTCTCCATCTTCGCAGTGATACTCCGCAAGAACCCGGGCCTTGCCCTGGTGCTATTGGTGGTTCTGCCCCTGCTGGCGGTATTCACCCGCTATGTGCAGAAGCGGATGCTTTCCGCCCAGCTGGAAAATCGCAAGGCCGTGGCCGCTATCTCCGCCCAAGTGCCGGAGGCGCTGCACAATATCCGCACCATCCATCTGCTGGGTCTGGAAAATTATATGGAGCGCCGCTATGACAAGTGCATTGGCCAGAGCTATGCCGCTGTGGAAAAAACCAACTTCTTTGATGCCGTCTATTCCCCGGTGGTGCTTACCCTGGATGCCGTCGTGGTCGGCATTGTGATGCTGTTGTCTGTCACCGGGAATCCCGGCATCACCAGTCTGTTCGGTATGTCCGTTGGCACCGCCGTCACCGTAATCGGCTACATCTCCCGCATTTTCGCTCCCATTGAGAGCCTTGGCATGGAAATTCAAACCATTCAGGCCGCCATGGCCGGTGTACGACGCATTGATGAATTTTTGGCGCAGCCGGAGCGGGAAATCCCGGCAGAAACCGGTGTCGTCCCCCGGGGGGACATAGAATTTTCCCATGTAACCTTCGGTTATGATGCGCAGGAGATTCTCTCCGACTTTTCATTCACCGTCCAGGCGGGGCAGCAGGCCACCTTGGCAGGCAGAACCGGGGCAGGAAAAAGCACGGTGTTCCGGCTGCTGCTGGGGCTGTACCAGCCGGAAAGCGGCAGCATTACCATTGGCGGCGTGCCGGTATCCCAGATTCCGGACAGCCAGAAGCGCAGGAGCATCGGCTGTGTGGAGCAGTATTTTTCCCGCGTGCCCGGGTCGGTGCTGGATCAGATTACCCTGGGCGACCCTCTGGTATCCCGGGAGGATGCCCAAAAGGCTGCCCGATTGGCAGGACTGGACGAGGTGATTGCGCTTTTGCCCCAGGGCTACGACACCCCCTGCACCGAGGGTCTGTTTTCCCAGGGGCAATGGCAGCTATTGTCCATCGCCCGGGCGGTGGCAGCGAACCCCGGCGTGCTCCTGTTGGACGAGATAACCGCCAACCTGGATGCCCGGACGGAGGAGCGGGTGCTGGAAGCCCTGCGCCGCGCCTCCACCGGGCGGACGGTGCTGTCCATCTCCCACCGGACGGGCGCGCAGACCGGTTTGATAATTCATCTGTAAGCGCCATGTAAAATTTGCGTTTTCCTGTTGAAAAAGCGCGAAGGGCGTTGTATAATGACCCTGGTAGTAATAAACAACACCATACTACAAAAAGGAGAACAATTATGAAAAAACTGTCCCGCATTCTCTGCCTGGCGCTGGCCGTCATGATGGCAATGTCCCTGCTGGCAGTCTCCGCCGCTGCCGAAAATCAGCATTTCGACAAGCTGACGCTGGAGTTCGTTCCCTCCAAGGATGCCGATGTGATCATCGCCGGCACCGCGAACCTGCCCGAGCTGGTGCAGGCTGAAATGGCAAAGCTGGGCTATGACATCGATGAGGTTGACATCACCGTGGGCACCAACTACGATGCCACCGGCGAAGCAATGTCTGCCGGCACCATCGACCTGGGCTGGCTGCCCGGCGGCACTTACGCCCTCTATTCCGATGATGTGGACGTGATCCTGACCGCTACCCGTAATGGCCTGAGCAACGACTCCACCAACCCCGCCGACTGGAACGGCGTTGAGAACGCCACGAAGAAGGACGGCCCTCAGGTCACCTACTATCGCTCCCTGATTTACGCCACTCCTTCCGAGTACGGCAAGCAGCTGGCTGCCAAGGTCAACGCCGGCGAAAAGCTGACCTGGGAAGATCTGGACAAGGCAAGCTGGGGCGTGCAGAAGACCTCCTCCTCTGCCGGTTACATCTATCCCACCATGTGGCTGATGGAGAACTACGACGGCAAGAAGCTGTCCGACCTCTCCAACGTCATTCCCATTGACTCCGGCTACGGCACCGCTTTCTCCTACGCTGCTGCTGAATCTGTGGACATCATCGTGTGCTACGCCGATGGCCGTAACGACTACGAGGCTTCCTGGATGCTGCCCGAAGGCGAAAAGGACGAGACCGGCAAGCAGGGCATGGGCCGCAAGGCTCCCATCTGGGACGAGCTGAATGTCATTGGCGTGACCGAGGGCATCTACAACGACACCGTTGCAATCTCCAAGGCTTCTCCCTATTACACCCCCGAGATTGTGGAAGCGCTCCAGAACTGCTTCATCAACATCATCAACACCGACGAAGGCAAGGCTATCTTCAATATCTATAGCCACGCCGGTTATGCAAAGGCTGTTGACTCCGACTATGACGGTGCCCGCGCCGCTATGGCTGTTGTCGCCGGCTGATAAGGGATTCTCCCCTCCGGCTGATATGTGTCCAGATTTCCGGCACAGTCGGCTGAACTGAATCAATCGTTTTTCATCATGGATGCTTCCCGGATTTTTACGGGAAGCATCCATTTTGTTTTGGTGCGAAGTGTCGGGACAGGTCTATCCCCGGTGTGCAAAATGCCAACCTTTGTGCCTCTTGAGCGGCAGTATTTGCACAAACAGGAGTCGAAAAAAGATTGCATCCAGTGGAATGCTGTTGTATAATACAAAAAGAAGGCCATTTTGTCCAAAGTCTTTATCTAAAGGAAGGAATGTCACGTCCATGATTGAATTTAAAAATGTCTATAAGACCTATCCCAATGGCTTCACTGCACTGAAAAACATCAATTTGCAAATTCAGCAGGGTGAATTTGTTGCCATCATTGGCCTGTCCGGTGCCGGTAAGTCCACCATTCTGCGCTGCATCAACCGGATGCACGATGCCACCAAGGGGCAGGTGATTGTGGATGATGTGGATGTATCCACCCTCAAGGGGGCAGCCCTGCGGAAGTTCCGCCGGAAGGTCGGCATGATTTTCCAGAGCTTCAACCTGGTATCCCGCAGCACCGTGCTGAAAAACGTCCTCACCGCCGATGTGCCGGAGATGCCCTTCTGGCGGGTGCTGTTCGGCGTGTTTACCAAGGAGCAGAAAATGCGTGCCCTGGAAAGCCTGGACAAGGTGGGCATTCTGGACAAGGCCTATACCCGCTGTGACCAGCTCTCCGGCGGTCAGCAGCAGCGCGTTGCCCTGGCACGCACCCTGAATCAGAACCCCAGCATCATTCTGGCGGACGAGCCGGTGGCCTCTCTGGATCCCATCACCGCCAAGCAGGTCATGGCCGACTTTGTGCGCATCAACAAGGAATACAACATTTCCATTTTGCTGAACATCCACCATGTGGATCTGGCTCTGAAATACTGTGACCGGGTCATCGGTGTCCGGGCAGGCGAGATTGTCTTTGACGGCCCGGCCAACACCATTACTCAGGAGCAGCTGGACGAAGTTTACAACGGCACCGCCGTTCCCACCATGGATAAGGAATGAGGGGCACACCATGGCTAACATTCTCACTTACAATCACTTGCTGATTGCGGAGCTTGCAGTCTTTGCAGCTATTTTGGCGCTGACCCTGCGGAAGCCGGAGGTCATCACCACCAAAAGCGGCAACACCGTGGAGCGCCCCCGCAGCCACATGGGCGTTATCTGCATTCTGGTAGTCATTGCGGTCACCTGGGCACTGCACATGACAGGCTTTCAGTTTTCCGTCATCATCAAAAAAGGCAAAAACATTGTCACTATTCTGGAAAAACTTTTTAACCCCAAGTGGTCCTTCTTCCCCAAGGTAGTCGGCCCCCTGGTGGACACCATCAAGATGTCCATTCTGGGCACGGTGATTGGCTGCGTTTCCGCACTGCCCATTGCGGTGCTGGCCTCCAGCAACATTGACCACAATAAATTTGTTGTCAGCCTGCTGCGGGTGCTGCTGGGTCTGATTCGCACCCTGCCCACCCTGGTCATTGCCCTGGTGTGTGCCTTGATTTTCTCCTTGGGCACCTTCGCCGGTACGGTTTCCATTGCTATTTTCACCTTTGGCATTGTGGCAAAGATGCTGTATGAGAGCATTGAAACCATCGACATGGGACCCTTCGAGGCCATGGAGGCACTGGGTGCCAACAAGTTCCAGGCGTTCTGGTCGGCCTGCGTGCCCCAGATTCTGCCGGTTTACCTGAGCCATTGCCTGTACTGCTTTGAGATGAACGTCCGCGCCTCTGCCATTTTGGGCTATGTGGGTGCCGGCGGTCTGGGCATCACCATCAACGAGCGCATCGGCTGGCGGGACTACAACGGCCTGGGCATGGTGCTTTTGAGCTTGCTGGTGGTCGTGGTCATTATCGAATTTCTCAGCGAATACCTGCGCAAGAAGTTGAGCTAAAGGAGGCTGCGGTATGAAAAAGAAAAACGGTTCTGTTTTAGATACCCTTGACCACAAGCTTACCGTGGCCGAGGCCTATGCCCTGCGCCCCCGGAAGTGGCTGGCGTACACCGCCATTGTGTTGATTCTGGCATTCTTAATCGGCTGGTCCGGCTCCGATGTGCATTTCTGCGGCTTGACCTCCACCGGCTCCAGCGTGGCAAAGGGTGTTGTTTCCGGCATTTTTCACCCGGACACCGCCCTGATGTTCGGTCTATCCGAAACGGATGTGCCCTATCTGCTGCTGCAAACCATTGCCATTGCTATTCTGGGCACGCTGTTTGGTGCCATTCTGGCAATTCCTTTTGCCTTCCTGGCCTCCGAGAACATCATGCCCAAGCCCATTGCCTATGCCTTCCGGGTGGTGATTCTCCTGATTCGGACCATTCCCAGCCTGGTGTGGGCGCTGATGTGGATTCGGGTCACAGGCCCCGGTGCTGCCTGCGGCGTTATCACCCAGAGCGTGTGCTCCATCGGCATGATTTCCAAAATGTACATCACCGCCATTGAGGATTTGGATACGAAGATTCTGGAAAGCCTGGATGCCATGGGCTGCACCCCCTTCCAGAAAATTCGCTATGGCGTGATCCCCCAGCTGACCGCCAGCTTCATTTCCACCACCATTTATCGGTTCGACATCAACCTGAAGGATGCCACCACATTGGGCATCGTGGGTGCCGGCGGCATCGGCGCTTCCCTGGTGCAGTGCCTCAACAGCCGCCGCTGGGCCATGGTTGGCTCCTTCGTGTGGGGGCTGATGCTGCTGGTTGTGGTGATTGAGTTCTTCTCCACCAAGGTTCGCACCAAATTGGCACAGGGAAAGTAATCAAGGGGCGAAGCCGCCGCAACAGAGAGGCTCGTTGAATGGCATTGGCTTCCCGGTCAACCCGTAGGGGAGGCTCGCAGCCTCCCGCCCGCGGCGCAGCCGCCTCGGCTCCCTCTCTGAGGGAGCTGTCAGCCCGAACGGGCTGACTGAGGGAGTGCCCTACAGTTGGCGCTGCAAAACCACAGGCATATGCCATTCAACCTACGACACTCCCTCAGCTTCGCATTCGCTCAGCAGCTCCCTCAGAGAGGGAGCCAAGAGGCAGTTGCGGGAGCTGGTTCCATTCAACGTTCTGCGTTGTTCCATCCGCAAGCGGGAGGCTACGAGCCTCCCCTACGGTTGGCGGTGCGACATGATGGGTACATCCCATGCGATGCACAGCGTCCCTTTCCCATTTCTATCCCAATGCACTTATCCCAGTCCGGAAGGAAACATTATGAAAAAACTGACCATTTATTTTACCAGCGATATGCACGGCTATTTCTCCCCCCTGGACTATGCCACCGGGGAGCGCGCCGATACCGGTACTGCCAACTGCATCAGCCGCTTCCAAAATGACGGCAACACCCTGATTATTGACGGCGGCGATACATTGCAGGGCAGTCCCTTTACCTATTTTCTCCACAAAAACGGCCTGGAAAATCCCTGCGTCCCCGCCCAGATGCTCAACTGCGGCGGCTATGATTTTTTCACCCTGGGCAACCATGATTTCAACTACGGGCAGGAATATCTGAATCGCTTCCTGGCTTCCACTGATGCCTATTGCCTCTGCGCCAATGTGGAGGGGCTGCGAGGAGTGGAAAAAACCGCAGTTGTCACCATGAAAAACGGCCTGCGGGTGGGCTTGACCGGCATCGTTACCCATCATGTCAACATCTGGGAGAAGCCGGAAAATCTGGCAGGGCTGACCATTACAGAACCCATCCCGGCGGCAAAGGCTGCCCTGGAAGCGCTGAAACAGGAGCGGGTGGACATCACCATTTGCATCTATCACGGCGGCTTTGAAAACGACCTGGACACCGGGGCGCTGCTGTCCGCCTCCGATGAAAACCAGGGCTACCGGATTTGCCGGGAGCTGGGATTTGACGTGCTGCTCACCGGTCATCAGCATATTCCCATTGCCCCCCGCAAGGTGCTGAACACCTATGTGTGTCAGACCGGCGACAAGGCAAAGCATTTTGCCCGGATGGAGCTGACCCTGGAAGACGGAGAACTGTCCATGGAGGGCAGCCTGATTCCCGCCGGAAGCACCACGAACCCGGAGGCTGCCGCCATTCTGGAGCCGCTGGATGCCCGGGCGGCACAGTGGCTGGATCGCCCGGTGGGGCATCTGGATGTGCCCCTGCTGCCGGAGGACCACATCGTTATGGCAGAATTTGGCAGCGGCATTGCCAATTTCTTCAATCAGGTGCAGCTGGCTGCCTCCGGGGCAGACATTTCCTGCACCAGCCTTGGAAATGAGGTCAAGGGCTTCCAGCAGGACATCACCGTGCGGGACGTGGTGGCGACCTATATCTATCCCAACACCCTGCAAACCCTGCGGGTGAACCGGACGGTATTGAAATCTGCCCTGGAACGCTGCGCCCAGTATTTTGCCCGCCGGGCAGATGGCACGCTGGAAGTAAGTCAGGACTTCCTGAAGCCCAAGGTAGAACATTACAACTATGATTATTTTGCCGGTATTGATGTGACCATGGACATCCGCAACCCCGTGGGGAGCCGGGTGACCTCCATCCGCTATCAGGGGGAGGAGCTGCCTGAAGACCGGTGGCTCACCCTGTGCATGAACAATTATCGATCCTCCGGCACCGGCGGCTATGAATGCTTCCGCAGCTGCGAGCGGGTATCCCAGCAGCAGACGGAAATTTCCGAGCTGATTATGGACTATGTGCTGGAGCGGGGCAGCATTGTGGTGGACAAAACCAAATGGCTCACCGTGCTGCATTAAAAGGAGACGCTATGAATATTTTAATTACCAACGATGACGGCATCAATGCCCCGGGCATTTCCCTTCTGGCGGAGGCCGCTGCGCAGTTCGGCAATGTCACTGTGGTGGCACCCGCCAGCCAGTGCAGCGCCATGTCCCACCGCATCACGCTGGATCGTCCCATGGGGCTGAGAAAGCACGAATGGGGCATGGATGGCGTGACCGCCTATTCCCTGGACGGCACTCCTGCCGACTGCATCCGGGCAGCGCTGGATGCCATTATGCCCGAAAAGCCGGACGTGGTGCTCTCCGGCATCAACCACGGCTACAATGTTGGCTATGACATTGCCTACTCCGGCACGGTGGGCGCGGCCATGGAAGCTCTCATGAGCGGCATCCCCGCCATTGCCCTGTCCCAGAACAACCTGGGCGGCTACGACAATGCAAGGGAATACCTGCCCGGTATTCTGGCAGAGCTGCTGCCCACCCCCTGTGCCCCCAATGAGATTTGGAATGTAAACATCCCCACCGGCTCCTGCAACGGCATTCTGCGTGACCGCACCGTAGCCGTGGGCGGTTACTACAAGGGGACGCTTTATGTGATGGATGCCGCAGGTGAAAAGAACGTACAGTACCCGGACTTGGAGCCCCTGGACTACGCCACCCATCCGGCTTCTGACGACAGTGACCTGCGGGCGGTGGTCAATGGCTATATTTCCATTGGCAAGGTGCGCTGCATGGTGATGTAACATGGGTTCCAGATACATTGTCTTTGACACGGAAACCCCCAACAGCCGCAACAACCGCATGAGTGCCATTGGCATCTCGGTGGTAGAGGACGGGGTGATTACCCGGGAGTTTGCCACCCTGGTGAACCCGGAAGCCCATTTTGACCCCTTCAACATCCAACTCACCGGTATCACACCGGAGGCTGTTGAGGCAGCCCCCACCTTCCCGGCACTGTGGCAGGAGCTTGAACCCCTGTTTGACAGCGGGATGCTGGTTGCCCACAACGCCCCCTTTGACATGGGGGTGCTGGCAAAAAGCCTTGCCGCCTATGGCATCCGCTGGCATCGCTGGGCGCGGTATGTGTGCACGGTGCGCTTTGCCCGGGCGGCGCTGCCTGGAATGCCCAATTACAAGCTGAACACCCTTTGCAGCGAGCTTTCCATTCCCCTTGACCACCACCGGGCGGGGAGCGATGCTCACGCTGCCGCCGAGCTGCTGCTCCGATGCCTCCAGGCAGGGGACGTGAGCCAGTGCGTGCGCACCGCCAAAATGGTGCTGGATTGAATGCTTTTGCGCTTCGCAGGGTCGGCTCAAAACCCTTTGGGAATGAACCCTTCCCCCGTAATACCGCGGCATCCATTACATCTGATTTTCGGGCAGTGATGCCCGAAAATTTTTTGCACTTTTTGAAATTTTCTCTTGACAAAACGGATGCCAGCGCTATAATGAACAACGTTCAGATTGAGGTGATTGAATGAATACCATTGTGACATCCAGAGAAGAAATCCTGAAAGCCAGCAGAGTCTTGATTCAGCAAAACGGCTGGGCCGCTGTGAATATGCGGTCGGTGGCGGCTGCCTGCGGCGTTTCCGTGGGATCCATCTACAATTACTTCGATTCCAAAACTGCGCTGGTCAGCGCCGCGGTGGAAAGCGTCTGGAATGACATTTTTCATCACCCGGAAAACGGCGATGCATTTCAGGATACCCTGAGCTGCATCCGGTGGATGTATCAGCAGATGGAATACGGCTGCCAGCAGTACCCCGGCTTCTTCGCCCATCACTCCCTGGTGTTTATCCAGCACGGGATGACCGGCGGAAAAGAGAAGATGCACGAAGCATGGCAGCACATTCTAAGCAGCCTGTGCGATGTGCTGAAAAACGACAGCCATGTCAGGGAAGATGCCTTTAACCAGCAGTTCACCCCGGAAAAATTTGCAGGCGTTCTGTTTTCTCTCATGCTTTCCGCCCTGGTACGCCAGGATTTTGACCCCAGCGCCGTGCTGGAAGTGGTGCGCAGAACCCTTTACGAAGGAAACTCTGAATAAATCGTCTGCGGCTGAGCGGCGAATCTTTTGCCCCCATACTGCGGTTTGAAAAATGGGAAATACATACAGTATTCCCTCATTTTCCAACCCTTGTCTGGAAGAAAAATCTTTCGCCGTCAACTCTTGCCGATTGAATCAGAGCTTCCCTAAAAAACATCCCACTGGTGTGGGAGTTTTTTATGGACTATAATGAACACCGTTCATTATAGAATCCTGTATTGATACGAGTCTCTCAGCGGGGCTGGTATCAAGATACAATTTCACTATCACTTCAAAGGAGCAAAAACAATGCAAGCAATTATCGAAACACTTTTTGACCTGGTTTATCTTGTAACCGTGATTACCGTGGGCATCCGCATGATTCGGAGCAGCAAGCGCGGCTCCCAGTTCCGCCTCTTTGGCTGGATGGCCGTGGTGCTGGGCGCAGGCGATTCCTTCCATCTGGTTCCCCGTGCCCTGGCGCTGTGTACCACCGGCCTGGAAAACTACGTTGTGCCCCTGGGTCTGGGCAAGTGGATTACCTCTGTGACCATGACCGTCTTCTATGTGCTGCTGTACTACGTCTGGAGAAAGAGATACCAGGTCAAGGGGCAGAAGTCCGTTACCCTGGCTGTTTACCTGCTGTCCGCCGCCCGTGTGGTGCTGTGCATGATGCCGCAGAACCGTTGGCTGGAAGCACAGTCCCCCCTGTCCTGGGGCATCTACCGCAATATTCCCTTCGCCCTGCTGGGTCTGCTGATTATCGTGCTGTTCTACCGCAGCGCCAAGGAAAAGAACGACACCGCCTTCCGCTGGATGTGGCTGACCATCGTGCTGAGCTTCGGCTTCTACATTCCCGTGGTGCTGTGGGCTGATACCATCCCCATGATTGGTATGCTGATGATTCCCAAGACCTGCGCCTATGTCTGGACCGTTCTGATTGGCTACGCTGCCATGAAGAAGGAGCAAAACGCCTAAAATTCCCCCAATAGATTCCCTCCCAATAAAAACGCCGCCGCAGTTCTTTCGAGCTGCGGCGGTCGTCCGTATAAGCGTATTTATTCCTCGCCGGGAATCTTGATGGCCAGGTACTGCTCCAGCGCATCCAGCACGCTTTCGTCCTTCAGCGTAATGGAAATCTCAATGCGCCGGTTCTGCGCCTGCCCCTCGGGGGTGTCGTTGGTGGCAACCGGGCGGGTAGAGCCGTAGCCGGCGGCGCAGAAATACTGGGCATAGGGATTCAGAATGCTGTTCTGGGTGGTCATCAGGTATTGCAGCACATTGGTTGCACGGTTGGAGGAAAGGCTGCGGTTATAGCTTTCATCACCGGTGCTGTCGGCGTGGCCGCCAATCACGATGGTGTCCACATACTGAGCGCTATCGCTGTTGGCAAGGAAGTTGGCAAAGCCAATGGCCAGCTGGTCAAGCACAGCCTTGCTGTTGGCCTTCAGCGCAGGGGAGCCTCGGTCAAACAGCACACTCTCGCTGAGCACCAGGCTGCCGGTTTCGCTGACGGAGATGGAACTGTTGGTGCCCAGGACGCTTTCTGCGCTCTCCCGGATTTTCTCCACAATATCCACCCGCAGGAAGGCTGCCGCCTGCATCTGCCCGCGGACTTCGGTGAGCTCTGCCTGGGTGTCGTCCAGATATTGCTGCTGCTGTGCTATCCACTGCTTTTGCTGCTCAATGGTTGCTTTCTGACTTTCGATGTCGGTTTGCTGCTGCAAAATCATATTGGCCTGCTCGATGATGCTGGCGTGCTGACTATCCAGCTGTATCTGCTGATCATCCAAATCCTTGCGGGCGGTTTCCAGATTATCCGATGCCTCCTGTAGCTCGGATTCTTTGTCCTTCACCTGCTGGCTAACCGAGGCCAGCTTCGTGATGGTATCCCGCAGCTCCTCCTCTTTATGGGACAGGTCATTGTTGGTAATGATGTTCTGAATGTAGGCCAGCAGCATCAGGAAAAACAGAATCAGCGCCACGGCGGACATCATATCCGTATAGGACGGCCAGAAACCCTGCTCTCCGCTGCTGCCAGACTCCTTGCGGCTGCGCGGGGCGGCTTTTCTCATTTTTTCTCGCTCCCTTCGGTGTTGCGGGCCACCCGTCGAATGGCAGCGGTCAAATCCCGCACGGCAACATCCATCTTTTCCACCGTGCCCCGCAGGTTGTAGTCAAATTCCGAGAAGTCGCGGACACCCTGGTTGAAGCAGTCCACCGTGGCATTGAAGCCGGTGAGGCTCTGCTGAAGCTCGTCGGTCGTACCCTTCAGGGCAACGTTGATGGCATTGGCAGCAGCATTCAGTCCACCAATCATCTGCTTGACCAACTGGGAATCCTCCTTGGGGCGGTCAGTGTTCAGGCGGGGAGCAACCCGGTGGTCAAGCCACAATTCCAGTTCGGTTTCCAGTTCTTCCCGGATGGCTTCGGGATTGAAGATGGAGCGCAGAATCGTCAGAATAATGGAGCAGCCAACGCCCACCAACGAGGTGTAGAATGCGACACCCATACCGGACAGAGCGGACAGCAGACCGCTTCCCATGTTGTTGAGGGCGTTCTGCCAGTCGGCAGTGCTGCCCAGCAGCTGGGACAGAGAGCTGACGGACAGGCTCAAGCCCAGGAACGTACCCAGCAAGCCCATGGTGACAAACAGGGACACGGCGTTGTTGAGGAAGCGCTCACAGAACAGGAAAAAGCTCATGTCCTCGTGAATCACGCTGGTGATGATGGCGGGGGTGTTGGTTTCCTGTCCAAAGGTATTATAGGCGGCGGTAAACTCTTGCAGCACATCCCGCACCAGCGCACTGCGGTGGGTGTCGCCAACGGTTGCAAGCTTCTTCTGCTTCCGGTAGGATGTGCTGACTGTCATCAGCAGCACCACCGACAGGATGAACAGCATCAGAATCATGACAATCACAACAACGCTGACCGGATGCATATTTGCAAAAAAATTCATAAAAAAGGCCTCCTTATTTCGTTGTACTTCGTAAATATACGCCGCAATTTGCCTTTCTAGTGCAAATGACAGAGGTATATTTTTGGTACATTTTATCATAAGACCCAGAAATTCTCAATAGATTTAAGGAAAAACTAAAAATTTTTTATTTCAGGGTGCATCCTACCGAATCTGGCCGAAAAGCAAGGTATTGCAGATTCATCCAACCGTGGAAAAAAGAAAAGATACAGCAGCTTTTGCAAACAACGGTTAAAAATTCAGCCGTTTGGCTGGCTGTGCCATAACCACGGCTTCTGCAAGGCGGCAGACGCCTCCGAAACGCTCTTTGCAGCCAACGCGGCACGCGCGCTTGCAAATTTCCATTGCAAACCATCGTGCAGGTGAGCAGCCCGTTTTGCTTCGGTTATTTTGCATGAATCCGCCGTGAAGAAAATATGCAATCCTCCAAAAATTTTGTAAAAGCAAATTAGTCTAATGAAATTCACCAACTGGGCATTGAGAAGCCATGTCAAAAGATATACAATAAAGGGGAAACTGCGGCTTTCAGTCTGTTCAGGATAAACCGCTGCGCATCAAAGGAGGCATAATCATGGAAATTCTTTCCGTATTTGATTCCGCATTCAAGCCCTACGGCAAGGTGGTCACCGGCATGGAGGACACCTGCAAGGAAATCCTCACTGCGCTGGAAAAAACGCCCCTGCCTGTGGGAACTGACTATGTTCCCTCAGAGCCGCTGCTGCAAAATCTGCCTGCGGCGGTACAGGTCAGTGAAAATCTCTATGGCGGTATGCCCGTCCAGCTGGGCTGGTGCAACGGTCACAACACAAAGCTCAACTGCCTGGAATATCACCGGGATTCCGAATTTAACCTGGGCACCCAGGATTTCATCCTGCTGCTGGCAAAGATGGACGACATCGACGAAGACGGCAAGCTGGACACCGCCAAGGTCAAGGCCTTCCGTGCCCCTGCCGGGACGCTGGTAGAGGTGTACGCCACGGCGCTGCACTATGCCCCCTGCCACACCGATGCAGCAAAGGGCTTCCGGGTGATGGTAGCGCTGCCCTGGCTGACCAATACCGATAAGCCCGCCCTGCGCCAGCTGACCCCCGAAGACAAGCTGCTGTGGGCACGGAACAAATGGCTGCTGGCGCACGCCGAATCCAACGAAGCCTCCCAGGGGGCCTATGTGGGTCTGGTGGGCGAAAACATTGACATTGCCGATTCTATCTGACTGAAAAGAAAAGGAGACCAATTACCATGAATAACATTCCCGAAGTCAAGCTGGGCATTATTGCCGTTTCCCGTGACTGCTTCCCCATTGCCCTGTCCACCCAGCGCCGCAAGAATATTGTGGCTGCCTACGGCGAGGGCCTGTATGAATGCCCCATCACCGTTGAAAACGAGAAGGATGCCGCCGCTGCCATTGCCGATGTCCGTGCCCACGGTGTCAACGCCCTGGTGGTGTTCCTGGGCAACTTCGGCCCCGAGACCCCCGAGACCCTGCTGGTCAAGAAGTTCCATGGTCCTGCCATGTGCATTGCCGCTGCCGAGGGTGACGGCGATATGATTAACGGCCGCGGCGACGCTTACTGCGGTATGCTCAACTGCTCCTATAACCTGGGTATGCGCCACCTGAAAGCGTACATCCCCGAGTACCCCATCGGCACCGCCGCCGACTGTGCCCGGATGATTCGGGACTTTGAGCCCATCGCCCGGGGCATCATCGGCCTGAAGAATCTGAAGGTCATCACCTTTGGCCCCCGTCCCCAGGACTTCTTTGCCTGCAACGCCCCCATCAAGGGTCTGTATGAGCTGGGCATCGAGGTGGAGGAGAACTCCGAGCTGGATCTGCTGGTCTCCTACAATGCCCACAAGGGCGACAGCCGTGTGGCTGCCATCATGGAGGACATGAAGGCGGAAATGGGCGAAAAGGTCTACTCCGATATGCTGGAGCGGATGGCTCAGTTTGAGCTGACATTGCTTGACTGGGCAGAAGCCCACAAGGGCGACCGGGAATATGTGGTGTTTGCCGACAAGTGCTGGCCCGCTTTCCCCGAGCAGTTCGGCTTTGAGCCTTGCTATGTCAACTCCCGCCTGGCCTCCCGCGGCATCCCCGTGGCCTGCGAGGTGGACATTTACGGCGCTGTTTCCGAGTATCTGGGCGCTTGCATCACCGGCGATGCCGTGACCCTGCTGGACATCAACAACTCCGTGCCTCAGTACATCTATGACGAGGACATCAAGGGCAAGTTCGATTATAAGATTACCGATACCTTCATGGGCTTCCACTGCGGCAATACCCCCAGCTGCAAGATGTGCTCCGACTGCGCCGTGAAGTACCAGCTGATTCAGCACCGTCTGCTGGAGCCGGCAGGCAGCGAACCCAACTTCACCCGCGGCACCCTGGAAGGCGACATTGCTCCCTCTCAGATTACCTTCTATCGCCTCCAGTGCGACAGCGAGGGCAACCTGCGCAGCTATGTGGCAGAGGGTGAAATTCTGCCTGTGGCAACCCGTTCCTTCGGCGGCATCGCCGTGTTCGCCATTCCCGAAATGGGTCGGTTCTACCGCCATGTGCTGGTGCAGAAGCGCTATCCCCACCACGGCGCTGTGGCCTTTGCCCACTGCGGCAAGTACCTGTTCGAGGTGCTGAAGTACTTCGGCATCCAGGACATCGCCTACAACCAGCCCAAGTCCCTGCCCTACGCCACCGAAAATCCCTGGGGTTGAGATGAAGTAAGAAGTAATAAGGAATCGTGAATAGGTTGGATGGCATCTCACCTATTCACTCTTCACTTTTCACTATTCACTTTAGAATAATAGGAGTCAAGGCTTTGTCTTGACTCCTGTTTTTCTATTGGAAGGACGCTTTTTCTTAGAAAAAGGGTTGAATTTCCAAATCAAATGTGTTACGATATATTTGTATCGGTATGTGATATTCCAAATTTGCATTCCGATGCAGAATGTTCTCGCAAAGGAGCGTTTTTTTATGGCAACTCCCCATACCATTGCAGTCGCCGGCAAGGGCGGCGTGGGCAAAACCACAACCTGCGGTATGATTATTGATTACCTGTGCAAAAAGCATCAGGGGCCTGTCCTGGTGGTGGATGCCGATGCCAACTCCAACCTCAACGAGGTTCTGGGCGTGGAGGCAGACATTTCCCTGGGGCAGATTCGGGAAGAAATGGCTCAGGCCGAGCTGAAGGGCACCATTCCCAAGGGCATGACCAAGGCGGACTATGCCGAGATGAAATTCAATGATGCCCTGATTGAAGACGATGATTTCGACATGATTGTCATGGGCCGCACCCAGGGCAAGGGCTGCTATTGCTACGTCAACGGCGTGCTGAAAACCCAGGTGGACAAGTACGCCAAGAACTATTCCTATATTGTCATGGACAACGAGGCCGGTTTGGAGCACGTTGCCCGGGGCACCCTGCCCCATGTAGACACCATGCTGCTGATTTCCGACTGCTCCCGCCGGGGCGTTCAGGCCGTGGCACGGATTGCGGAAATGATTGACGATATGGGGCTCAACCCCGGTCAGATGGGTCTGATCATCAACCGGGCACCCGGCGGCGTTCTGGACGATGGCGTGAAAGAGGAAATCCAGCGCCATGGTCTGAAGCTGTTCGGTGTGCTGCCCCAGGACGAGGAGGTTTACCGCTGCGACTGCAACGGCGAGCCGTCTGCCAAGCTGCCCGACTCCGACGTGATGAAAACGGCGCTGCGGGATGTGCTGAAAAACATCGGGCTGTAATTCTAAAATCGGGCTGTAATTCTAAATAGGTGTGAAGCGCTCTTGCCTCCCCGGAAGGGGAGGGGTGCGCTGCGCCTGCGCAAAACATCATGTATTCTTCGGAAATTCTCTGTCCACTGGGGAGGTGCGATTTTCCGGGGCTTTCAAGCAGAGCGCCGGAAAATCGTCCCTGCCGGAGTGCTGAGGCAACAGCCTTTTGCAGAGCGATTCCCGTGAATAAACTTTATTCCAAAGAAAGTAAAAACAAGGGGGAAACATCAATATGGCTTTTACACCCAAGAAGGTGGCATATCGCGGCGCAATTAACGCCGTCACCCTGGGCACCGGCGACAAGGCAATCGTCATCGGTGGTCAGAATGTACTGCCTTTCTACACCTTTGACGCATCCATCGAAAACGCGCCCAAGATCGGCATTGAGATTTCCGACTGCGCGAGCGAATGGAACGTTCCCGGCCTGAAGGAATTCTACGCCGGCTGCACCACCATGGCTGACTACGCAAAGCGCGCCGAGACCATGCCCGGTGCTGATTTCCTGTGCCTGCACTTCGAGTCCGCAGACCCCAACGGTGCCAACCGCAGCGTTGCCGACTGTGTTGCTGATGCCAAGGCAGTGGCAGAGGTTGTCTCCATGCCCATTGTGGTCATGGGCTGCAAGAATATCGAGAAGGACGGCGAGCTGTTCAGCAAAATTGCTGAGGCACTCCAGGGCAAGAACATCCTGGTGCTGTCCGCCCGCAACGAGGACTATAAGACCGTTGGCGCTTCCGTTGCGCTGGCTTATGGTCAGAAGGTTGGCGCTGAGACCGCCGACGACATCAACCTGGCTAAGCAGCTGAACATCATGCTCAAGGGTCTGACCGTGGCTCCCACCTCCATCGTGATGAACGTTGGTACCGCTGCTGTCGGCTACGGCTATGAGTATGTCGCTTCCACCCTGGACCGTGTCCGCCTGGCCGCTCTGGCTCAGTCCGATGCAGACCTGCAGATGCCCATCATGGCTCCCGTGTCCTCCGACACCTGGGCTGTGAAGGAATCCACCGCTTCCGAAGATGATGAACCCGCCTGGGGCAGCCAGGAAGACCGCGGCGTTGGCATGGAAGTTGCCACTGCTGCTGCCAACCTGACCGGCGGCGCTGATGCTGTTATCATGCGTCACCCCGCTGCTGTTGCAACCATTAAGCAGTTCATCACCGAGCTGGTCTGATAGGAAGGAGGATACATACAATGGCTTTGAAAGGTCTTGACATTTTTAAGCTGTCTCCCAAGAAGAACTGTAAGGAGTGCGGCAACCCCACCTGTATGGCATTCTGCATGAAGGTGGCTCAGGGCGCAGTGTCCATCGACAAGTGCCCGTATTTCTCTGACGACGCAAAGGCAATGCTCAACGAGCAGACTGCACCTCCCATGAAGACCATTACCGTTGGCAATGACCTGAAGCTGGGCGGCGAGACCGTGCTGTTCCGTCACGAGAAGACCCTGGTGAACAAGAACCTGTTCGCCGTTCCCGTCTGCACCGACATGGATGCTGCCCAGGTGGACGCCAAGCTGGCTGACATGGCAAAGGTGGACTACGAGCGTATCGGTGAGCGGATGTATGTAGAGTTTGTCTACGTCAAGAGCCACGGCAATGATGCCGAGGCAACCGTGGAGCTGGTGAAGAAGGCCATGGCTACCGACCGTGCCCTGGTGCTGGACATCAAGGACGTGGAAGTTGCCAAGGCAGCCGTGGAAGTCTGCAAGGCTGGCAAGCCCATCCTCAACGGCGCTACCCCCGACAACTGGGAGGCCATGAACGCCGTTGCCACCGCCGCCGGTGTTACTCTGGGCGTTTCCGCCGGCAACATCTCCGACCTGTATGACCTGGTCAAGAAGCTGGAAGCTGCCGGCAACAAGAACCTGGTGCTGGACGTGACCGCCAACACCGCCAAGGAGACTTTGGCAAACGCTGTCCAGGTGCGTCGTACCGCTCTGGTGGACGGCGACCGCAGCTTCGGCTATCCCTCCATCGTGAACCTGGCTAAGCTGGCAAAGGGCAACAAGCAGCTGCAGATTGCCTACGCCGCCATGTTCACCGAGCGCTACGCTTCCATCATTGTCATGGAGCAGATGGACTACACCGCAGCCCTGCCTCTGTACGGCCTGCGTCAGAACATCTACACCGACCCCCAGAAGCCCATGAAGGTGGAGTCCAAGATTTACCCCCTGAACGGCGCTGACGAAAACAGCCCCTGCGCGCTGACCGTTGACTTTGCCCTGACCTACTTCCTGGTTTCCGGCGAACTGGAGCGCTCCAACCAGCCCGTCAACCTGATTATCTCCGACGCTTCCGGTATGTCCGTTCTGACTGCCTGGGCTGCCGGTAAGTTCTCCTCCAGCACCATCAAGAAGACCTTCGAGACGCTGGACATCGAGAACAAGATTAAGAACCGCACCCTGATCATCCCCGGCAAGGTTGCCGTGATGAAGGGCGAAATTGCTGAGAAGCTGCCCGGCTGGAACGTGGTTGTCGGTCCTCTGGAAGCTGTTCAGCTGCCCAAGTACATGAAGGATAAGGAATACGAGGCTGCCGCCAAGGCCGCCGCTGCCGAGGCTGCCGCCAAGGCCGCTGCTGCTCCCAAGGAGGAAGTCAAGGAGCTGTCCTTCGACGAGCTGCTGGCTACCAAGGTGCCCAAGATTGAGGTTGTGGACATGGGCGTGCACTACGCCGGTCACAACCCCGAGTCCCCCACCTTCGTCACCATCGGCGAGAGAATCCACTGCATCTCCCCCGCCATCCGCAAGGCCATGGACGAGCGGGATCCTGCTCCCATCCTGAAGCGTGCTGCCGAGCAGATTGCTGCCGGTGCCACCTATCTGGACGTGAACATCGGACCTGCCGAGAAGGACGGTCCCGAACGCATGATGTGGGCTGTCAAGCTGCTCCAGGAGAACTTCGACAACGTGCCTCTGGCGTTGGATACCGCCAACAAGAAGGCCATCGAAGCCGGTATCAAGGTTTACAACCGCACCAACGGCAAGCCCATCGTCAACTCTGCTGACGCTGGCTCCCGTATCTCCAACATCGACCTGGCTGCTGCCAACGACGCTATCTGTATTGCTCTTTGCTCCGCTGACGGCATCGCAAAGGACAACGAGGAGCGGATGATGCACTGCCGGAATATGCTGGAGCGCGGCCTGTCTCACGGCATGGAAGCCACCGACCTGTGGTTTGACCCCCTGTTCCTGGTGGTCAAGGGTATGCAGGACAAGCAGATGGACGTGCTGAATGCCATCAAGCTGTTCGCTGACGAAGGCCTGAAGTCCACCGGCGGTCTGTCCAACAACTCCAACGGTGCACCCAAGAAGGTTCGTCCCATCATGGACTCCGCTCTGGTGGCTATGGCAATGATGCAGGGTCTGACCTCCGCCATTGTCAACCCCTGCGACCTGCGCCTGATGGAAACCATCAAGTCCTGCGATATCTTCAAGAACCATACTCTGTACTCCGACAGCTACCTGGGCGACCGTCCCGACCTGCTGTAAGAGCTTACTGACATCCCCGCGCACAATGGCTGGGAGGGAATGCTCCCTCCCAGCCATTTTCATTGGGCGGCCTTCTTCCAGCACCCGTTGCACCGTAGCCGCCTGAGGGAGGTGTACTACGTTGGATGGTATTGACCAACGGTTTTGCATCACCACCGTAGGGGCGGCTCTTAGCCGCCCGCTGGCGGGGTGCCTCCCCTTGGCTTCCCCCGGGGGGAAGCTGCTGAGCGTAGCGAGGCTGATGAGGGGCGGCGATAGCTAAAAGTTTCAGATTTCCCCGTTAAGTGGAGAAAACCAGAACATATGCCATTCATCCAGCTGCATCCATTTACCAACCTGTCGCCACCCCTCATCAGCCAGCCTTGCCGGTTCCGAAGTGCCGTCAAGCCTGGCAGCTTCCCCCCGGGGGAAGCCAAGAACTCAGAAACCATTCGATATTTCCATTCAACGAAACGCTCTATTGCGGGAACGGCGGGTCGCCAAATTGGCGACCCCTACAGGGCGAGTGCGTTCATCTGAGTACCCCCTAAAATCCATGGGGGCAACGGAAATCATAGTCTTGTACGCAACAATTACGTCACAAAAAGCGGCTTGTGAAAGGACTTTTAGCCAATCCTCAAAAATCCTTTCACAATCCACTTCTTGACATTCCCGAGCCGAAGTGGCTTGACACCCCAATTTATTTTATTAGGAGGAATCATCCATGAGTGTACTAACCGACTTAATCTATGGCGGTTCCAACGCTGTTGCCGGTCTGACCGAGAATGCCGTCAACAATGCCATCGCCAAATACGGCGCTGACAAGGAAATTGCCTTCCCCGATACCGCCTATTTCTTCCCCACCATCTATGCCGCTACCGGCGTGAAGGTGAAGACCCTGGGCGATCTGGTTGCCTGCGTGGGCGTTCTGAAAAGCCTGATTACCAACCAGGAGGATCTGGGTCAGGCGCTGAATGCCGGTCTTGCTACCGCTGTGGGCGCTGAAATTATCGAAGGCCTGAAGTATGTGGAGGGCGGCGACCCCTATGCAGCAGAGAGCGGCATCGGCTTCGTTCCCGACCCCGTGATTCGTTCCCTGGGCGTGCCCCTGGTCACCGGCGACATTCCCGGTGTGGCGGTAGTGCTGGGCAAGGCCGATGACCCCGCCGATGTGGTGAAGGTGGTCAAGGACTATCAGTCCAAGGGCATCATGACCTTTATGGTGGGTGACTGTATCGAGCAGTGCGCCAATGGCGGCGTGAAGATGGGTCTGGAGCTGCGTGTCATTCCTCTGGGTCATGATGTCACCGCCGTGATTCATGTAGTCACCGTGGCAATCCGTGCCGCTCTGATTTTTGGCAACATCCAGCCCGGTGACCTGGCTGGCCTGCTGGACTACACCAAGAACCGTGTGCCCGCTTTTGTCAATACCTTCGGTGCCATTGATGCCGTGGTGGTGTCCGCCGGTGCCGGTGCCATTGCTCTGGGCTTCCCTGTGGTGGTGGACATTGACCTGGGCGAGAACCAGGTGCCCGGTGCACTGGAATCCGTGTGTGACCACAACGAGACGGTGAAGAAGTCTCTGGAACTGCGGAACATCAAGATTAAGACCACCGAGCTGCCCATCCCCGTGGCCTTTGCCGCTGCTTTTGAGGGTGAAATCATCCGCAAGGCCGATATGCACAACGAGTGCTGGTCCGCCAAGAATCCCACCGCTGAGCTGGTGCTGATGCGGGAGATGAACGAAATTGAGGATCACAAGATTACCATCATCGGACCGGACTTTGACCAGCAGAAGGATTTGGCACTGGTTACCTTTGTAGAGGTTGCCGGCAAGAAGATGCAGACCGATTTTGAGTCCGTCATCGAGCGGAAATTCCACGCCTGGTTCAACTACATGGAAGGTGTCATGCACACCGGCCAGCGCAACCAGGTTCGTGTCCGGGTGAGCAACGCCGCCTTTGAGGCCGGTCTGCGCATCCATGACTTTGCCGAAGTGCTGTACGTCATGATTATGAACGAGTTCGATGCCGTGGTGGACAAGTGTCAGGTCACCCTGATTACCGACCCCGTCGAAGCCGCCAAGTTCCGGGATGAGGTTGCAATGCCCCGCTACGATGCCCGTGACGACCGTCTGGCATCCATGACCGACGAGGCAGTTGACCGCTACTACACCTGCATCCTGTGCCAGTCCTTCGCCCCCGCCCACTGCTGCGTGGTTACTCCCGAGCGTCTGGGTCTGTGCGGTGCCGTGTCCTGGCTGGATGCCAAGGCAACCAACGAACTGAACCCCAACGGCCCCTGCCAGCCCATCTTCAAGGAAGGCTGCACCGACGAGCGGCTGGGTCGTTATGATTCCGTCAACGCCGCTGTTGCGGAGGCAACCCATGGTGCTGTTGAAAACGTTACCCTGTACTCCCTGCTGGAAGACCCCATGACCTCCTGCGGCTGCTTTGAATGCATCTGCGGCATTGAGCCCATGAGCATGGGCGTGATTGTGGTCAACCGGGAATTCAAGGGCATGACCCCTGTGGGCATGACCTTCGGTGAGCTGGCATCCTGCACCGGCGGCGGTGTCCAGACCCCCGGCTACATGGGTCATGGCCGTCACTTCATCTCCTCCAAGAAGTTCATCTCCGCCGAGGGCGGCATCGAGCGTATCGTCTGGATGCCCAAGGAGCTGAAGGATGATGTGGCAGAGCGGCTGAACAAGACCGCCAAGGAGCTGTATGGCATCGACAATTTCACCGATATGGTTGCCGACGAGACCATCACCACCGACGGCGAGGAGCTGCTGAACTGGCTGACCGAGAAGGGTCACCCCGTCCTGGGTCTCGAGCCCCTGATGTAAGGCGGCAGTGCCGCCGGACAATGGCGCACGGAGCCTGTACCAATACGTTGGTTCCCTAACCCGCCCGGTGACGATGCTGCACGCCAAACCGTTCACTGGCACGGACTTAAAGAATAGAGAAGAAAGAATATGGAATAAAGAATAAATATTCTTCCCATCCCCGTGGGCGTTTTTACTATTCATTATTCTCTCTTATCTCTTATCTATTATCTAACGATTGCACTTCCGTGCCTGGGCTGTTCATTGGGTGATAGCATGTAAAAATTTCTGAGACTGTCGGGGCGGATAGCATCCGCCCGCAGTCCCGGATTTTAGCAAGCACCCGGTTGAATGACGTATGTCATGCCAAATCCCTGTCAGGAGGAACCCATGGAACCGCGATTTGAAATCAGATACACCACAAACCAGAAAATACTCCGGGAGTTCTACCGCAAAATCGGAACCGGCCCCCGCTACCCCACTGTGATTGCAGAGTTGGCGTTCTTTGCCGGATTGATTTTTTACAGTGTCTCCCAGGGAATCCTGACCGAAGTGGCAGACACCTTTACACTCTGCGGGTTGGTGTTTTTGCTGCTCTTTTTCCTCCCCTGGTACATTTCGTGGAATGCCCTGCGATCATCCAAGCGGAGTAACGACGGTGTCATACCGGAAACCAGGATTGCCGTGAATGAGGACAGAATTGACGTAGACGAGGGCTGTGTCCACTTCACCCTGGAATACCGCAAGTTCTGCCGTGTTGTCCATTTGAAGCACAGCTATGTGCTGATGATGGGCAGGCGAAACGGGCTGATGATTGACCCCAATGGCTTTACCAAGGGCACGTTTGCGGAATTTAAGCAATTTCTCCGGGAAAAACGCCCGGATTTGAACATTCCCGAATAATCCTTTGCCCGGAGACACCTGCCTCCGGGCATTTTTATTTCCCCGGTGAACCGATAAAAACATACCGATTCCTATAGACATTTCCCCCAATCCATGCTATACTGATACCATCATATTATGGGAGAAAGTGGGTTTTTCTATGCCAAAAGTCATTTTTCAGATTGAAGGCGCGTCCGAGGTCACTGTAGAATGCAACACCGGGGACAATCTTCTGGAAGTTGCCCGCCGGGCAAATGTGGCCATCGATGCCCCCTGCGGCGGCAACGGTTCCTGCGGCAAATGCCGGGTACAGCTCATCGAGGGTGACCTGGAATCCCCCCAGAGCCGCCACATCTCCGAGGAAGAATATCAGCTCGGCTGGCGGCTGAGCTGCTGCTCCAAGGTCATGGGCGACTGCAAGGTGATGGTGCCGGACATTGCCAGCGCCTACCAGTCCCGGATGAAAACCGCCGACCTATCCAGCCCCAAGGAAATCATTATTTTTGAAAACTGCCAGAACCAGCTGAAAGAAAGTGGCATCCATTTCGTCAACTGCTATCGCAGCGCCGTGTTGCAGCTTCGTGAGCCAACGCTGGAAGACACCATGCCCGATGCAGAACGGCTGACCTGGGCCATTGAGGAAGCCTTCGGCGTAGAGAATGTGAAGATTCCCTTTGCCGTCATGGTCAAAATGGCCCACACCCTGCGGGAAAACAACTGGAATGTATGTGTCAAGGGCGAGCTCAAGGACGGCTGCTTCAGCTGCATGGAAATCACCGCCCCCACTGACACCGCCGTGGTGGGCTGCGCCATCGACATTGGCACCACCACCGTCACCATGGTGCTGGTGGATTTGCAGACCGGCAAAATTCTCGCCAAAGGCTCCTCCGGCAACGGCCAGATTCGCTACGGTGCGGATGTCATCAACCGCATCATCGAGCAGGGCAAGTCCGGTGGCCGGAAGAAGCTCCAGGATGCCATCATCAAAGAAACCCTCTCCCCCATCATCGCCAACCTCTGTGCCAGCGCCAGGATTTCTGCCCGCAGCATTCTGCGGCTGTCCATCGGTGCCAACACCACCATGAACCACCTGTTTGTGGGTGTGGATGCCGAGCCGGTGCGCATGGAGCCTTATGTCCCCAGCTTCTTCCATTGGGAAGGTCTGCTGGCCGGTGACGTGAAGCTGCCTGCCAACCCCCTGGCACCGGTGCTGATTGCCCCCAACATCGGCTCTTATGTGGGCGGCGACATTACCGCCGGTACGCTGGCTGCCGGCCTGTGGGACAAGGATGAAATGAGCCTGTTCATCGACCTGGGCACCAACGGCGAAATTGTGTTCGGCAACCGGGACTTTATGATGAGCTGCGCCTGCTCCGCCGGCCCCGCCTTTGAGGGCGGCGACATCTCCTGCGGGATGCGCGCCACCGACGGTGCCATTGAAGCCTGCACCCTGGACAAGTACACCATGGAGCCAAGCCTCAGCATTGTGGGCGACCCCGGCCAGCGCCCGGTGGGCATCTGCGGCTCCGGCATCATCGACATTATCTCTGAGCTGTTCCGCTGCGGCATCATCAATGCCAAGGGTCTGTTCATCCGGGAGGGCGAACGGGTGAAGCGGGATGCTCATGGCATGGGGCGCTTTGTGCTGGCTGGGGAGCATGAATCCGAAACCGGTCGGGAAATTTCCATCAACGAGGTGGACATCGACAATTTCATCCGTGCCAAGGGTGCTATTTTCTCCGCCATCCACACCCTGCTTTCCAGCGTGGATATGAGCGTGGAAATGATTGACACCGTATATGTGGCAGGTGGCATCGGCTCCGGCATCAACATGAAAAACGCCGTGAATATTGGTATGTTCCCTGACGTGGAGCTGGAGAAGTTCCATTACATCGGCAACTCCTCCCTGGCCGGTGCTTACGCCATGGTCATGAGTGACGAGGCAAACGCCAAGCTCAGTGAGGTAGCCTCCAACATGACCTATCTGGAGCTGAGCACCCACCCCGGCTATATGGACTCCTTTGTGGCAGCCTGCTTCCTGCCCCACACCGACAGCTCCCTGTTCCCCCACAGTGTGCAGGAGATGTGACCATGCTGGAAGGAACCCATCATATTGCCGTTATTGCTTCCAATGAGCAAAAAGCGCTGGATTTTTATGTGAATAAGCTGGGCTTTACCGTGGAAAAAGAAACCTGGCGGCCAGCGCAGCAGGACTATCTGCGAATGCTGCGGCTGGGCGATGTGGTGATTGAGCTGTTTATCCACCCCAACGCCCCCCAGCGTGTCACCGAACCGGAGGCACTGGGACTGCGGCATCTGGCCTTCCGGGTGACGGATATTACTGCCGCCAGAGACTGGCTGAATGCCCGTGGAATTGAAACAGAGCCAATCCACGAAGACACCGCCAACGGCGGGCACTATGTCTTCTTCCGTGACCCAGACGGTCAGCCCCTGGAATTACACGATTAAGGAATAGAAAACGATGGAAATTGAAAATCACAAAGAAGAAGTCCCCTTTGCCCACTATGAGGTGCTGTTCCGGGCGCTGAACCCCCAGGAGGTGCTCTCCCGGCTGCCGGACACCCAATGGGATGGGGCGGAATTTACCCTCCAGCTGTTGGGGCGGGAATTTGCCATTGCCCATCCCGGCTACGCCATCCGGGCGCTGGACGGCGGTGCCGTGCCGCCCCTGCCCACCCAGACCTTCCTGCTGCGGTATCTGCTGGAAGGAAAAAACATAAAATGGAACGGGCAATGGAAAACCTTCCGGGAAATGCCCTGGGGGGAAATGTATATCCAGCCCTATACCGGGCGGGTGCTGACCCGCGCCGCCTTTACCTTTGGTACACGGTTAGATGCCTTCCGCAAAGCCAGCGAGAAAATGGGTGCAGTGAAGCTCCCTCACGGCGATGCCGGATACCAGTTTGAGCTGGTCAGCGGCTACCGGATGCAGATTCTTGTGTGGGAGGGGGACGACGAGTTCCCGCCCAACGCCCAGGTGCTGTACTCCGATAATTTTGAAACCGGCTTTGCCCCGGAAGACCGGGTGGTCGCCGGTGACATTCTGATTTCCACCATCAAAGCGAATTTCTAAGAAAAAAGCAGCAGGAACGCAAAATCCTGCTGCTTTTTTGTATTTGCCTTGCGGGGGGGGCGGCTTTTGGCAGGTCGTAGAAGGAGCATTCCCCGTTGGTTGCTGCAATCAAAAATCTACTGCGTCCATAGGGGAGGCCGCCCGCTGGCGGGGTATCTCCCCGCCCCTGTAGGGGTCGCCAACTTGGCGACCCACTGGCACGAAGTGCCCTTGGCTCCACCTCTGGGGTGTTGCAGAGCGCAGCGAATCTTTCAAAATTAT
>ERZ791887.492-NODE-492-length-38273-cov-5.974907_pt1 | contig 38273 bp, 30 predicted proteins | sample MGYA00510157_ERZ791887 | MGnify/ENA primary metagenome ERZ791887 (study PRJEB30046, sample SAMN00792112) | human gut metagenome | study: EMG produced TPA metagenomics assembly of the A metagenome-wide association study of gut microbiota in type 2... | reverse complement strand
AAGTGTGGAATTTGTTCGCTTTCAGCGAACAAATTATGCGCGCGGCAGACTGCAATTTTTTATCAAAAAAAGCCCTGCTTTTTTGATATTTACATCCACATGGCGAAGGGTCGCAGGAGGCCCCCCAGCACCCGGTGCAGCAGGGGGCGGTGCTCCCAGTCGGACCGGGTCACCTGCCGGGACTTTTCCATGATGCCGTCCATATCCTCCAGCAGGGTCTCCAGGGCCGGCGCGCCGTACAGCAGGGTGCCGCACTCGAAGTGCAGCTGGAAACTGCGGTAGTCCATGTTCACGGACCCCACAAAGGCCGCCTCCCGGTCCGCCAGAACGGTTTTCCCGTGCAGCAGCCCCGGCGTGAACCGATAGATCTTCACGCCGTGGTCCAGCAGCTCCCCGAAATAGCTCTCCGCCACCATGAAGGCGAATTTGTGGTCCGGGATCCCCGGCATCATCAGCCGCACGTCCACCCCGCTGCCGGCGGCCATGCACAGGGCCTTCTCCATGGACTCGTCAATGGCCAGATAGGGGGAGGTGATATACACCATGTGCTTGGCCCCGCCGATCAGCTGCAAAAACGCGTCCTCGGCGGAGGACACCGGGTTGCTGTCCGGCCCGTCCACAAAGGGCTGCACAAAGCCCTGGCCCGGGGCGTCGCCGTGGGGCCGGTAATAGTCGTGCTCCTGGTGCATGGCGCCGCCCATGCGCTCCCACATATAGATGAACTCCCGGGTCAGGGTCCAGGCCCCCTGGCCCTCCAGCCGGATGCCGTCGTCCTTCCAATAGCCGAACCGCTCCATCAGGTTGGCGTATTCGTCGGCAATATTGGCCCCGCCGGTATAGGCGGTGTCCCCGTCGATGCAGGCGATCTTCCGGTGGTCCCGATAGTTGAAGTACAGCCGGTTCACATAGTGGTGCACCGGGTTGAAGATCAGCACCTCCGCCCCTATGCGCCGCAGCTCCTCCACGGCCTCCTCGGACATGCGCATCATGCTGCCGAAGTCGTCGAACAGCACCTTGATCTCCACGCCCTGTCCGGCCTTCCGCCGGAAAATATCCATCAGCCGGTCCCACAGCTGCCCCTCGGCCATGATGTAAAACTCCATGAAAATGAAGTGCTCCGCCTGCTCCATGCGCTCCAGCAGGTCCTCCAGATACGCCTCGCCGGTGGGCAGATACACGGCCCCGGTGCCGGTGTACAGGGGGAAGCCCTGCCGGTCCAGATACGCCGCCAGGCGGCCCCATTCCGGGTGCTCCCGCCGCAGGTGCTCCACCTGCAGGCGGCTGTGCTCCTGCCGGGCGTCGGACTCCCGGGGCCGGGGCAGTTTTTGCAGGTCCAGCCGCTTCTGGGGATGATCTCCGTTCCACAGCCAGTACAGGATCAGGCCCACCACCGGCACCGTCAGGATCAGCAGGGTCCAGCCCAGCTTGTACGAGCCGCCGCCGGGGCGGCTGTTGATGCGAAAGACGTAGGCCAGGGCCACCAGCTCCAGCAGGGTATAGGCGATGGCCATTCTCTGCCGCAGCAGGTCATTGAGCACCAGCACCAGCGCGATCTGGGCCAGCAGCAGCACCGCCACCAGCACCAGCCGCAGGGCTGCCGATATGCGCCGCTCGGTTTTTTGCTGTACCTTCGGTTTCTTCAACGGAAATCCTTCCTCCTTTCCCGCTGTCCCCGCCGTCCATCGGCGGTGTATGGGTATCTAAGGGTGTCTGTTTTGCGGCCCGCTGAGGGCAGCGAGCTCTACAGCCTTGGCTCTCCCTCTGGGAGAGCTGTCGGCGCAGCCGACTGAGAGGGCCTGTAGGGGCGGACGACTCTGTCCGCCCTTATCCTCCGTCACCGCTGGGACGAACGCAGAAGCTCCTGCTGAATGTCCCACAGCTTCCGGGACAGGTCCACCACATACTTGTGGGGGTTGTCGAAGCGCTTCACCTCGTCCCACAGGGTGTCCACCTGCTGGCGGCAATAGGCCTGGATCTCCGGCAGGGTGGGGCTGTCATACACCCGCTTGCCGCTGAGGAAAATGGGCACCAGCAGCTCCCGGGCGGTGAAATTGTACACGGTTTTCTTCTTCCAGGTGGCCATGGGGTCGAAGATCTCCAGGTCCTGGGTGTCGTCCACCTGCTCGTCGTGGAGGGTGATTAGGTCGGCGATGGCCTTGCCGGTGTCCCGGCCATAGAAGCGGTACACCTTCTTGAAATGGGGAATGGTGATCTTCTCCACGTTTTCGCTGACCTTGATCTTGGGGATGATGTTCCCTTCATCGTCCTCCACTGCCGCCAGCTTGTATACGCCGCCGAACACCGGTTCGGAGCGGGCGGTGATCATCCGCTCGCCCACGCCGAACATGTCGATCTGTGCCCCCTGCATAAACAGGTCCTGGATCAGATACTCGTCCAGGGAGTTGGACACGCTGATCTTGCACTCGGTCCACCCGGCGTCGTCCAGCATCTTCCGGGCCTTCCGGGTCAGGTAGGCCATGTCGCCGGAGTCCAGCCGGATGCCGCACTTGGTGATGCCCTTGGGCTTGAGCACCTCGTTGAAGGCCCGGATGGCGTTGGGAATGCCGGATTTCAGGGTGTTGTAGGTGTCCACCAGCAGGGTGGCGTTGGTGGGATAGATCTCGCAATAGGTCCTGAAGGCCTCGTATTCCGAGTCGAACATCTGCACCCAGGCGTGGGCCATGGTGCCTCCGGCGGGCACGCCGTACAGCTGGTCGGAGATGGTGCAGGCGGTTCCGGCACAGCCGCCGATATAGGCCGCCCGCGCGCCGGTGATGGCGGCGTCGGAGCCCTGGGCCCGGCGGGAGCCAAATTCCAGCACCGTCCGGCCTCTGGCGGCCCGGGTGATGCGGTTGGCTTTAGTGGCAATGAGGCTCTGGTGGTTCACGGTCAGCAGGGTGAAGGTCTCAATGAGCTGTGCCTCGATGGCCGGGGCCCGGACCACCACCAGCGGCTCCTTGGGGAACACCGGCGTCCCCTCCGGCACGGCGTAGATGTCGCCGGTGAACCGGAAGTTCGCCAGATATTCCAGAAATTCCTCGCAGAACAGGTTCCGCCCACGGAGATACGCAATGTCCTCCGGGGTGAAGTGCAGGTCCTCGATGTAACGGATCAGCTGTTCCAGACCGGCGGCAATGGCGAAGCCGCCCTTATCCGGCACCCGGCGGAAGAACACGTCAAAATACGTGATCTTGTCCTTGAAGCCGTTTTCAAAGTATCCGTTGCCCATGGTCAGCTCGTAAAAGTCGCAGAGCATGGTCATGTTCAGCTTTTCTCCAATGTTCATCCTCAAATACCTCAAATTTTCATTATACTTGCGGGGTATCTGTCCATTATAGACCGTTTTCGCAACATATGCAATCCGTTATTTTACAATCATTTTACTTTTCCCGGTGAAAATAGTGCTTGGCGCAGAATTCCCGCCGCACCTCCACCTTTCCCTCGTCCGTCAGCCAGTCCACGAAGTTGGCAAAATTCCGCTCCACGATGCTGAACTTGAACTCGTTCCGGGTGCGGACGTTCTCCCGCTGGCAGAAGGCGTAGATCCACTGGTCAAAGGACATGCCGTCCTCCAGGTCCTCCAGAAGCTCCCGGCCCTTGTCATGGATGAAGGCGATGTTCCGGTCGATCAGAGGGCCGATATCCGTCAGCACCTGCTTGTGGGCGATGATGTACGCCGGGCGCCGGAGATTCCGCAGGCTCTCCTTGCTCTCCAGGTCCCGGGCGATGAACATACTGGTGGGGAGCTTGGCGGCGGCGATCTGCTCCTCGTCAATGAGGCAGTCCCCCAGATAGGCAACCCCGTCCGGGGTGACGACGCCGATGTGCCCGGCGGAGTGGCCCGGCAGCTGCAGGATGCCGAACCTGGCCCCGCAGAAGTCCAGATGCTCCGCATCGGCGGGGATGATCACGTCCGCCGGAAAGCACTCCTCCAGCAGATACTCCCGGCTTTTGCCGTAGGTCAGGGCCACATAGTTGGCCCGGTACGCATCGGGATTCACGGAGATGCCCGCCTCGATGATCTGGGCCGCCGCCTGGCAGCCGTACCGCTGCTGCAAGTACCGGACGTTTCCCGTGTGGTCAAAGTGCGCGTGGGAGCAGATGATTCCCCGCAGCCGGAACCCGTTGCCCTCAATGAGGTTCACCAGGGCGCTGCGGTCCAGCCGGGCGTAGCCCGTGTCCATCAGTACAATGTCCGTGTCCGTCAGCTTATATACCGGCATCAGCGCCGTGGCCCCCACCGCCGCATAGGTGTTCCCATAAACGTGGCGCAGCTCCATAGCCCCGCCTCCTTTGTATATATTTTGCATTATGACCCGCTTGTCAAAAAAGCCTCGCAGAGTTTGCCGCCCGCAGGCGGCAAATAAAATGGAATCATTTTTTGCCGGGGCGTGTACCTGGCAAAAAATACTTCTCAGTCTGCAAGTGTGGAATTTGTTCGCTTTCAGCGAACAAATTATGCGCGCGGCAGACTGCAAGCCTTTTATCAAAAAAGGGCTTCGCCCTTTTTTGATAATTCTGTATTATATACTTTTTTCCCGGAAAAAACAACCTGGCAAAAATTTGCGTTTACCCCCTATGCAAAACCAGAAAAATAAGGTAAAATACAACCAAGTATGAATAGGGAGGATTCAGTCAATGGACGAACCGAAGTACAAACGGGTGCTGCTGAAGATCAGCGGCGAGGCTCTGGCCGGCGACAAGCACTTCGGCCTGGATTTCCAGGTCATGGGCCGGGTGGCCGACGTCATCAAGGAGTGCGTGGCCATGGGCGTCCAGGTGGGCGTGGTCATCGGCGGCGGCAACTTCTGGCGGGGCGTGAAAAACGGCGAGGGCCACATTGAGCGCACCCGCGCCGACCATATGGGCATGCTGGCCACCGCCATGAACTGCATGGCCATGGCCGACGTGCTGGAGCAGAAGGGCGTGGACGTCCGGGTCCAGACGGCGCTGGAGATCAAGGAGGTGGCGGAGCCCTACATCCGGGCCCGTGCCGTCCGGCACCTGGAAAAGGGCCGGGTGGTGATCTTCGGCTGCGGCGTGGGCTGCCCCTTCTTCTCCACGGATACCGCCGCCGTGCTTCGCGCCGCCGAGATCGGGGCTGACGTGATCCTGCTGGCCAAGAACATCGACGGGGTGTACGACTGCGACCCCGCCAAGAACGCCAACGCCGTGAAGTTCGACGCCATCACCTATGACGAGGTGCTCAAGCGGCGCCTGGCCGTCATGGACTCCACCGCCACCAGCCTGTCCATGGACAACCACATTCCCGTGCTGGTGTTCGCCCTGAAGGACCCCTACAACATCGTCCGCGCCCTGCGCGGCGAAAAAATCGGAACAATTGTGAAGGAGGCATAACTCATGCTGAAAGACGAGTACAAGGTTTACGAGGAAAAAATGAAAAAGAGCATCGAATCCGTTGCCAACGACTTTGCCGCCGTGCGTGCAGGCCGTGCCAACGCCTCCGTGCTCAACCGCATCCATGTGGACTACTACGGCACCCCCACCCCCATCCAGCAGATCGCGTCCGTTGGCTCTCCCGATCCCCGCACCCTGGTGATCACCCCCTGGGACGCTTCTGCCCTGAAGGCCATCGAAAAGGCCATTCTGGAGTCTGACCTGGGCATCAACCCCCAGAACGACGGCAAGGCCATCCGCCTGAGCTTCCCCCAGCTGACCGAGGAGCGCCGCAAGGACCTGGTCAAGCAGATCCGCAAGTATACCGAGGGCGGCAAGGTGGCCGTGCGCAACATCCGCCGCGACGCCATGGAGAATTTCAAGAAGCAGCAGAAGGCCTCCGAAATCACCGAGGACGAGCTGAAGATGGCGGAAAAGGACCTGCAGAAGCTGACCGACGACAGCTGCAAGGAACTGGACAAGCTCCTGGAAAACAAGGAAAAGGAGCTCCTGTCCGTCTGATGGGCCTGTTTTCCAAGAAAATTCATCATCACGGGGCGGGGCAGGTGGACAAGAGCCGCCTGCCCCGCCACATCGCTATTATTATGGACGGCAACGGTCGTTGGGCGAAGCAGCGGGGTCTGCCTCGCACTGCCGGACATAAAGTAGGGGCCGAGACCTTCCGCAAAATCGCCACCTACTGCAAGGACCTGGGGGTGGAATACCTGACGGTGTACGCTTTCTCCACGGAAAACTGGAGGCGTCCCGCCGACGAGGTCAGCACCATCATGGCCCTGCTCAAGCAGTATATGCTGGAGGCCATCGACTCCATGGAGCGGGACCAGATCCGCCTGCGCTTTCTGGGGGACCTGTCCGCCATTTCGCCGGAGCTGCAGGCCCTGGTGGACCGCACCAATGAGATCTCCACCCACATTCACGGGTTCCAGGCCAACGTCTGCCTGAACTACGGCGGCCGGGACGAGATTCTCCACGCTGCCCGCCGCTTCGCCCGGGACTGCGCCGACGGTACCGCTGACCCGGACAGCCTCACTGAGGCGGGCTTCTCCGGCTATCTCTACTCCGCCGGGATTCCGGACCCGGAGCTCATCATCCGCACCAGCGGCGAGGAGCGCCTGTCGGGCTTCCTGCTGTGGCAGTGCGCCTATTCGGAGTTTTACTTCTGCGACACCCTGTGGCCGGACTTCGACGCCCGGGCCCTGGACAAAGCCATCATCGCCTACCAGAGCCGCGACCGGCGGTTCGGCGGCGTGAAATAGAGAGGATACAAACATGAAACAGAGGATATTGGTGGCTGTGGTGGGCATTCCCGCCCTGCTTGCCGTGCTGTGCATCGCTCCCGCCTGGGCCACGGCCCTGCTGCTGGCGGCCCTGTCCGTTATCGCGGCCCACGAGCTGCTGACGGCGGTGTGCGGCCCGGACAAGGCCCGGCGCTGGACGGTGCTGCCTGCCCTGTGCGGCGTGCTGCTGCTGGGGCGGCAGGTATTTTCCTGGCCGGGCCTGGAGTGGCTGCTGCTGGCGGCGGCTTTGACCCTGCCCCTTTCCGGGGTGCTGACCTACGGAAAGTCTCAGGCCCTGACCTTTACCGACGTCTGCGCCATGGCTGCGGCGGGCTTCGCCATCCCCTGGGCCTTCTCGGGGCTGTACGGCCTGCGGATGCTGGAGGGGGGGTATCTCCTGGTGCTGACGCCCTTGGTGGCGGCCTTCTGCAGCGATGCCCTGGCCCTGTTCACCGGCATGGCCCTGGGCCGTCATAAGCTGGCCCCCCTGGTCAGCCCCCATAAAACCGTGGAGGGTGCGGCAGGCGGCCTGGTGGGCGGCATGGCCGGTATGGCCATTTTCTGCCTGGTGTACCGGGCCATCACCGGTGTGAACCTGGGCCTGCCCCTGTGCGTGGCCCTGGGCCTGCTGGGGGCGCTGCTGGGGGAGCTGGGGGACCTGAGCTTCTCCGCCGTGAAGCGCCAGTATGGCATCAAGGACTATGGCCGTCTGCTGCCGGGTCACGGCGGCGTGCTGGACCGGTTCGACAGCGTGCTTTTTGCCGCCCCGGTGCTGTGCGCCCTGCTGCGGGCGTTGGCGGCGTAAACGGCGTAAACGGCATAAGGAGAATCGCAACATGACAAAAACCATTTCCCTGCTGGGCTCCACCGGCTCCATCGGCCGCCAGACCCTGCAAGTGGCCCGGGAGCTGGGCCTTTCCGTGGCGGCCCTGACCGCCAACCGCCAGGTGGACCTGCTGGAGCAGCAGGCCCGGGAGTTTCACCCCGCCCTGGCGGTGCTGTACGACCGGGACGCCGCCCGTCAGCTGCGCCTGCGCCTGTCGGACACGGACATCCGGGTGGAGTCGGGGCCGGAGGGCCTGCTGCTGGCGGCTCAGCTGCCCCAGGCCGACACCGTGGTCACCGCCGTTATGGGCAGCGTGGGCCTGGAGCCCACTCTGGCCGCCATCCGCCAGAAAAAGCGCATCGCCCTGGCCAATAAGGAGACCCTGGTCTGCGCCGGGGAGCTGGTCATGGCCGAAGCGGAGCGCTGCGGCGCGGACATCGTCCCCGTGGACTCCGAGCACAGCGCCATTTTTCAGAGTCTCCAGGGCTGCCGGGACCGCAATGAAGTCCGGCGGCTGCTGCTGACCTGCTCCGGCGGTCCCTTCTTCGGCCGCACCTATCAGCAGCTGGAGTCCGTCACCCCCGCCGATGCCCTGAAACACCCCAACTGGAGCATGGGTGCAAAAATCACCATCGACTCTGCTACCCTGATGAACAAGGGCCTGGAGGTCATCGAGGCCATGCGGCTGTACCGGCTGCCGGTGGAGCAGGTGGACGTGGTGATCCACCGCCAGAGTATCGTCCACTCCCTGGTGGAGTACCGGGACGGGGCCATGATCGCCCAGCTGGGCACCCCGGATATGAAGCTGCCCATCCGCTATGCCTTCACCTGGCCCCGCCGGGCCCCCAGCCCGGACCGGCCCCTGGACCTGCTGACCTGCGGCGACCTGACCTTCCGGGCCCCGGACCTGGACGCCTTCCCCTGCCTGCGCATTGCCCGCCAGTGCGCCAGAACCGGCGGCACCGCCTGCGCCATCATGAACGGCGCCAACGAGACGGCGGTGGCCCTGTTCCTGCAGGAGCGCATCGGCTTCAACGACATTCCCCGCCTGGTGGAGTCCGCTCTTGACCGGGTGCAGGTGAAATATGCCCCGGACCTTCCGGATATACTGGAAGCAGACAGACAGGCGCGAGCCGCTGTACTGCAAACGGTAGGAGACATGGTATGATCTATATTATCGCAGCGATCCTGATTTTCGGCGTCCTCATCGCCGTCCATGAGCTGGGCCACTTTCTGGCGGCCAAGGCCTGCGGCGTGCGGGTCAACGAATTTTCCATCGGCATGGGCCCCGCCCTGCTGAAAAAAACCAAGGGCGACACCCAGTATTCCCTGCGCCTGCTGCCCATCGGCGGCTTCTGCGCCATGGAGGGCGAGGAGGAGGACTCCAGCGACCCCGCCGCCCTGAATAACCAGGGCTTCTGGCAGAAGCTGCTGATCTTCGCCGCCGGGGCCCTGATGAACTTCCTGGCGGGGCTTATCATCATCCTGGTGCTTTACGCTGGGGTCAAGGCCGTCAACGTCCCGGTGATCCGGGGCTTTGCCGAGGGCTGCCCCCTGGAATCCGCCGCCGGTCTCCAGGAGGGGGACCGCATCCTCTCCATCGACGGCGAGCGCATCTACACCTTCAGCGACGTGTCCCTGCTGCTGGGCCGCAACAAAACCGGGGATTTTGACCTGGTCCTCCGCCGGGACGGCCAGAAGCTCCGGCTGGAGAACTTCCACATGGAGCGGGGCGAGTATCTGGACCAGTCCGGCGAAAAGTTCACCGGCTTCGGCCTGTATTTCGGGGCGGAGGAGCTGACCTTCGGCGGGCGGCTGAAATACTGTTGGAACCAGGCGGTGGACTTTGTCCGCCTGGTGCGCCTGAGCCTCCAGATGCTCATCACCGGCGAGGCGGGCTTTTCCGATATGAGCGGCCCCGTGGGCATTGTCTCCACCATCACCACCGTGGGCGAGCAGTCGGAAAGCGCTGCGGCCGCCGCCGCCAACATCGCGTATCTGGCGGCCCTCATCGCCGTGAACCTGGCGGTGATGAACCTGCTGCCCCTGCCCGCTCTGGACGGCGGCAAGATCTTCTTCCTGGTGGTCAACGCCCTGTGTATGCTCACCATCCGCAAGCAGATCCCCGCCAAATTTGAAAATTACGTCCACCTGGCCGGCTTCATCCTGCTGATGGGCCTGATGCTGGTCATCACCTTCCAGGACGTGCTGAAGCTGTTCCACTGAATCCCCTTTGCCTCAAAAGGGCGCCGCCCTTTTGAGGCAAATTATGCCATTTATCACACAATTACAGGAGGATAACACCATGAGCAAACAGATCCATGTGGGCGCCGTGGCCGTGGGCGGCGGCGCGCCGGTCAGCATCCAGTCCATGTGCAATACCCCCACCCAGGACGTGGAGCGCACCGTATCCCAGATCCTCCGTCTGGAGCAGGCCGGGTGCCAGATCATCCGGGTGGCCGTGCCGGATATGGACGCCGCCCGGGCCATCGGCCCCATCCGCCGCCGCATCCACATCCCCCTGGTGGCGGACATCCACTTTGACTATCGCCTGGCCCTGGAGTGCGTCCGCCAGGGGGTGGACAAGATCCGCATCAACCCCGGCAACATCGGCTCCGCGGAAAAGGTCCGGGCCGTGGCCGACGCCTGCCGGGACCGGGGCATCCCCATCCGCATCGGCGTCAACGGCGGCTCCCTGGAGCGGGAGCTGCTGCAAAAATACGGCGGCGTCACCGCCCAGGCCCTGGTGGACAGCGCCCTGGGCCACGTCCGCCTGCTGAACGACTGCAACTTTGACGACATCTGCATCTCCGTCAAATGCTCCCACGTCCCGGTGAACATGGCCGCCTACCGCATGCTCCATGAGCAGACCCACTACCCCCTGCACCTGGGGGTCACCGAGGCCGGAACCCCCCGCCTGGGGGTGCTGAAATCCGCCATCGGCATCGGCGGCCTGCTGTGTCAGGGCATCGGCGACACCCTCCGGGTCAGCCTCACGGCGGACCCGGAGGAGGAGGTCCGCGCCGCCCTGGATATCCTGTCTGCCACCGGTCTGCGGAAAACCGGCCCCGACCTGATCTCCTGCCCCACCTGCGGCCGCACCCGGTACGACATGATCCCCATCGCCCGGGAGGTGGAGCGCCGCCTTCAGGGCTGCACCAAGCCCATCACCGTGGCGGTCATGGGCTGCGTGGTCAACGGCCCCGGCGAGGCCCGGGCCGCCGATGTGGGCATCGCCGGCGGCGACGGCGAGGGTCTGCTGTTCCGCCATGGCGAAATTCTGCGCAAGGTCCCCCAGGACAAGCTGGTGGACGCCCTGATGGACGAGATCGACAAGCTGTAAGGGAGGGCCCCGTATGTGCGATAAAATACCGTTTTTCACCTTTTTCGAGAGCTTTGTGCCGCCCCGGGACCTGGGCCTGCTGCTCCACGACGCCTGTGTGGTGGGCGGCAGCATGGACCGGGCGGAGCGCACCATGGAGCTGGAGCTGACGGCCTCCGCCCCCCTGCCGGAGGCCGCCGTCACCGCCCTGCGCCAGCTGCTGATGGACCAGTATCAGCTGCGCCAGCTGCGGCTCCACTTCCGCACCCCCCGGCCCGCGGAGGATAAGTCCGACATCCTCATGGGCCGGGAGATCAAGGGCAAACCCGTCCCCATCGACGGCCTGAACCCCAAAATGGGCGCCGTGGTGGTGGAGGGCAAGGTCTTTGCCGCCGAGTGCTACGAGACCCGCAAGCCCGGCGTCTGGCGGCTGACCTTCGACATGACGGATTACCGGAATTCCGTCACCGTCACCAAGTACATGGAGGGCAAGGAGGCCCAGTCCATGCAGAACGCCGTGTCCCCGGGCATGTGGCTCCGGGTCCAGGGCAATGTGGAGCTGAGCCGGGACGGCAAGGACATTCAGCTGCGCCCCTTCCACATTATGAAGATCCCCCACAAGCCCCGGGAGGACACCGCCCCGGAAAAGCGGGTGGAGCTGCACCTCCACACCAAGATGTCCAACATGGACGCCCTGACGGACACCGCCTCCGTCATCAAGCAGGCCATCGCCTGGGGCCACCCGGCCATCGCCATCACCGACCACGGCGTGGCCCAGTCCTTCCCGGACGCCTGGCACACTGCCAAGGGCAAGATCAAGATCCTCTACGGCGTGGAGGGCTACTTTGTCAATAACTTAGACGACCGCATCGCCGTCCACGGCCCCCAGGACCAGGACTTCTCCGACGAGATCGTCTGCTTCGATATCGAGACCACCGGCCTGAAGGTGGACCGGGAGGCCATCACCGAGATCGGTGCCGTGGTGCTGAAAAACGGCCAGGTCACCGACCGGTTCCAGACCTTCGTGAACCCCGGCCGCCGCCTGACGCCGGAGATCATCGGCCTCACCGGCATCACCGACGCCATGCTGGCGGACGCTCCCTCCCCCAAGGAGGCCCTGACGGCCTTTCTGTCCTTTGTGAACGGCCGCCCCCTGGCGGCCCACAACGCCGAATTCGACATCAGCTTCATCCGGGCCGGCTGCCGCCGGGAGGGCATCCCCTTTGACCCCACCTATGTGGACTCCCTGATCCTGGCCCAGAATCTCCTGCCGGAGCTGCACAAGTTCAAGCTGGACATCGTGGCCGAGTATCTGGACCTGCCCGCCTTCAACCACCACCGGGCCTCCGACGACGCGGCCATGGTGGCCTATATGCTGATCCCGTTTTTCCAGAAGATGGAAAAGGAGCTGGGCATCCGCCGTCTCCAGGACATCAACCCCCAGATGCTGAAGCTGCGGCCCCGGGGCAGCAAGTCCAGCCGCTTCCCCAAGCACATCATCCTGCTGGCCAAGAACAAAATGGGCCTCAAGCACCTGTACCAGCTGATCTCCGCCTCCAACCTGCAATACTTCAAGCGGGTGCCCATCATCCCCAAAACCGAGCTGATGGCCCACCGGGAGGGCCTCATCGTCGGCTCCGCCTGCGAGGCCGGGGAGCTGTTCCAGGCGGTGAAGGACCACAAGGACTGGGCCGAGCTCAGGCGCATCGCGTCGTTTTACGACTATCTGGAAATTCAGCCCATCTGCAACAATATGTTCATGCTCCGCAACGGCGACGTCCAGTCGGAGGAGGAGCTGCGGGAGTTCAACCGCACCATCGTCCGCCTGGGCCGGGAGCTGAACAAGCCCGTCTGCGCCACCGGCGACGTCCACTTCCAGGAGCCGGAGGACGAGGCTTACCGCCATATCCTCCTGGCCAGCAAGAAGTTTCCCGATGCCGACGCGCCTCTGCCCATCTACTTCAAGACCACCACCGAGATGCTGGAGGAATTTTCCTATCTGGGGGAGGAGCTGGCCCATCAGGTGGTCATCGACAACCCCCGCCACATCGCCGACCTGGTGGAGGAGATCGAGCTGCTGCCTCCGGGCCAGCTGTTCCCGCCCCGGCTGGAAAACTCCCAGGAGGACCTGAACCGCCTGGTCTGGGACAAGTGCCACGCCCTGTACGGCGACCAGCCTCCCCAGCTGGTGGTGGACCGGCTGAATGTGGAGCTGGGCAGCATCCTGGGGAAGTATGACGTGGTGTATATGTCCGCCCAGAAGCTGGTGCAGCGCAGTCTGGAAAACGGCTATCTGGTGGGCTCCCGTGGCTCCGTTGGCTCCTCTCTGGTGGCCTATATGTCCGGCATCACCGAGGTGAACTCCCTACCGCCCCACTACCGCTGCCCCAACTGCCGCCATGTGGAATTTGTCACCGACGGCAGCTACGGCTGCGGGGCGGATATGCCCGACAAGGACTGCCCGGTCTGCGGCACGAAATACGTCAAGGACGGCTTCGACATCCCCTTCGAGACCTTCCTGGGCTACGGCGGCGGCAAGGTGCCGGATATCGACCTGAACTTCTCCGGCGAGTACCAGGCCCGGGCCCACCGCCACGCCATCGAGATGTTCGGCCAGACCCAGGTGTTCCGGGCCGGCACCATCGGTACCCTGGCGGAGAAAACCGCCTTCGGCTTCGTCCGCAAATACCTGGACGAGCGGGGCCTCACCGCCGGCAGCGCCGAGGTGAACCGCCTGACCCAGGGCTGCGTGGGGGTCCGCCGCACCACCGGCCAGCACCCCGGCGGCCTGGTGGTGGTCCCCGACGACATGGATGTGGAGGATTTCACCGCCGTGCAGCACCCCGCCGACGCCGAGGACGCCGACACCATCACCACCCATTTTGAATACCACTGCATGGAGGACAACCTTCTGAAGCTGGATATGCTGGGCCACGATGACCCCACCATGATCCGTATGCTGGAGGACCTCACCGGGGTCAACGCCCGGGCCATCCCCCTGGACGACCCGGACACCATGAGCATCTTCACCTCCTCCAGGGTCCTGGGCTTTGAAAACGACGAGCTGTTAGGCCCCACCGGGGCCGTGGCCATTCCGGAGTTCAACACCCGGTTCACCCGGGGCATGCTGGTGGATACCCAGCCCAAGGACTTCAACACCCTGGTGCGCCTGTCCGGCTTCTCCCACGGCACCGACGTGTGGCTGGGCAACGCCCGGGACCTGATCGTCAGCGGCACCGCCTCGGTTCTAGAAACCGTGGGCTGCCGCGATGACATCATGCTCTACCTGATCCACATGGGCCTGGACCCCAAGATGAGCTTCAAGATCATGGAGGCCGTCCGGAAGGGCAAGGTGAAAAAGGGCGGCTTCCAGGACGGGTGGGAGGACGCCATGCGGGCCCACCAGGTGCCGGAGTGGTACATTGACTCCCTGGCCAAGATCGGCTACCTGTTCCCCAAGGCCCACGCCGTGGCCTATGTGATGATGGCCTTCCGCATCGCCTGGTTCAAGGTCCATGAGCCCCTGGCGTTTTACGCCACCTTCTTCACCGTCCGGGCCAAGGCGTTTGACGCGGAGTACTGCTGCGCCGGCATCGACGCCGTGAAGCGGAAGATCCGCGAAATCGAAAACAACAAGGACGCCACCGCCGTGGAGCAGAACCTGATGGTCACCCTGGAGGTGTGCTACGAGTTCTATCTCCGGGGCTTCCACTTCGACACCATCAGCATCTACGAGTCCCAGGCCACCGCCTTCAAGATCACCGACAACGGCCTGCTGCCCCCCTTCATCTCCGTCCGGGGCCTGGGGGAGACCGCTGCCCAGGACACCGTGGAAAAGCGGAAGGGCAAGACCTTCATTTCCGTGGAAGAATTTTCCGCCTGCTGCAGCAAGCTGTCCAAAACCCACATCGAGCAGCTGAAAGCCCTGGGCGCCTTCGCCGGCATGGCGGACACCAGCCAGATCACCCTGTTCGGATGACGGAGTGGCGCTTTGTGTGGTCCCATGGCGACGACCACGAGACGGGGCATGCCCTGTCCCGGGAGATGCTGGCTTTGTACCGGGACAAAAACCCCCAAAAGCGGGACATCCCGCCCTGTCCCGGGACAGTTTTTGTCGGAAATAACGGTAAACCAATGGCAAGTGACTGTTATTTCAATATCAGCCACAGCCACGGCCTGGTGGCCTGTGCCGTGTCGGATGTCCCCGTGGGCATCGACGTGGAGAAAATCCGTCCGGTTCCGCCCCGGCTGATGGACATTTTATCGCCGCAGGAGCGGGAATCTGTGCGCTGTGACGCGGATTTCTTCCGGCTCTGGACCCTGAAAGAGGCGCTTATCAAGTGCCGCGGAGGCGTTTTGGGCCAAATCCGGCACGTTCACTTCGATTTGAGCGGTTCATCCATCATTTGTTCCGTCCCCGGCTATTCCTTCTCCCTGCTCCCGGCCCCGGCAGGCTACGCCGCCGCCCTCTGCTGGGAAAATATAGAAGAAGCAACAGAAAGTGAGAAACAAAAATGAGCATTTTTGACCGTATTTTTCAGAAAAAGCAGAAGAAATCCAAACAAAAACGTGCAGAATCTCCCACGGACAACCCGGCCGTCCTCCTGGGCCGCCGGCTGGCGGACTCCCTGCGGGAGAAAATCCCCGATACCGCCAACCTTCCGGAAATTCTCACTTATTTCGAGGAAATGTGCCGAATTCCCGTGGAAAATGTGGAAATTCAGGACGATTTGATCACCTGTATAACCGATCCCTTCGGCGAAGAACCGGAGTGGATTCACTTCGCTCTGACCCGCCAGTTCCCGGATGGGGAGGGCGGATCGGTGGAGATCCTGCTGGATATCGGATTTCCGGACGTGAAGGGCCGTCTCCAGCTTGAGGACGAGCTGTGCAGCGACGAGTTGGACGAAGGAGAGGATGTTTTTGACTACATTCGCCGTTCTGCCGGTTATATTGCCCTGGAGAATATCCCGCCTGTCGCCATGGACATCACCTGCGACCAGACATAAAATGGAGCCAAAAATACCGGAACCGGCAGAAATTTTGCCGGTTCCGGTATTTTTGTTGGCAAAATGCAAAGCGCCGCATAGCATGAAAGGGGAGGGGGAACCAAAATGGCCAAACGAGTTTATATCAGTCCCAGCGATCAGGTGGAAAACAAATACGCCTGGGGCAATACCAATGAGCATGTCCAGTGCCAGAGGATCGCCGAGGCGGAGGCCGCCGCCCTGCGCCGCTGCGGCGTGGAGGTGCAGCTGGCAAAATTTGGAACCAGCATGGCCCAAAGATGCGCTGAATCCAACGCTTTTGGGGCGGACATCCACAATTGCGTCCACACCAATGCCTTCAACGGAAAGGTCACCGGCACCCGGCTGTTCTGCTTTGCCGTGCCCGGAAAGGGGTACGACGCCTGCCGGGCGGTCTTCGGCGCCCTGGCGCCGCTGACTCCGGGGACCTCGGAGAATATCCAGGCCAATTCCCGGCTGTATGAGGTGCGGACCCCGGCGGCTCCCACCGCCTATGTGGAGTGCGAATTTCACGACAATCCGGAAACGGCCCGGTGGATCATCCAGCACACCGATGAAATCGGCGAGGCTATCGCCCGGGGCCTCTGCCAGTATCTGGGGGTGGCCTATGCTCCGGCCCAGGCGGAAAAGCCCGCGCCCCAGCCCAAGGGAGACGGCCTGTTCCGGGTGCAGGTGGGGGCCTTCGCCAACCGAAACAACGCCGAAAAAATGCTGGAAAGGCTGAAAAAAGCGGGTTTTTCCGGATTTATATCCAGCGAAAAATAGCGCGCCGGTTGTCAAAGAACCTTTTTTGAGACTGTCGAAAAACCTTTGCATATCGCATTCCCTCCCGGCGCATACTATGGCCGAACGCAAAAATTTCCAACGATTTCTTGCAGGAGGGAAACCATATGGTCAAGGATTTTATCGACACCAACGACTTTTCGGCCCGGGAGCTGCTGGACATGATCCAGCTGAGCCTGTCCATCAAGGACGCCATCCGGGGCGGCTATTACCCGCCGCTGCTGCGGCACATGAACCTGGGCATGATCTTTCAGCAGTCCTCCACCCGGACGCGGGTGTCCTTTGAAACGGCCATGAGCCAGCTGGGGGGCCACGCCCAGTATCTGGGCCCCGGCATGATCCAGCTGGGGGGACACGAGACCATCGAGGACACCGGCCGGGTGCTGAGCTATCTGGTGGACGTGGTGATGGCCCGGGTCATCCAGCACCGCACCATTGTGGACCTGGCCCGGGCCTGCTCCATCCCGGTGCTCAACGGTATGTCCGACTACAACCACCCCACCCAGGAGATCGGCGACCTGTGCACCATGGCCGAGAACCTGCCCCGGGGGAAGAAGCTGTCGGACTGCAAGGTGGTGTTCGTAGGCGACGGCACCCAGGTGTGCGCGTCCCTGGGCTTCATCACCACCCACCTGGGCATGAAATTCGTCCACTACGGCCCCAAGGGCCACCAGCTGACGGACGGCCACCAGGCCATCATGGAGCGAAACTGCCGGGAAAGCGGCGGCAGCTTCCTGGTCACAGACGACCGCAGCGCCGTCCGGGACGCGGACTTCCTCTACACCGACGTGTGGTACGGCCTGTATGAAAACGAGATGCCCAAGGAGCGGCGGGTGGAGGTGTTCCACGACTATCAGGTGAATCGGGAGCTGATGAGCCTGGGGGCCATCGGCTGCAAGTTCCTCCACTGCCTGCCCGCCACCCGGGGCGAGGACGTCACCGACGAGGTGGCGGACTCCGCCGCCTCCCTGTGCTGGGAGCAGGCCGGAAACCGGCTGACGGCCATGCGGGGCCTGCTGGTCTATTTCACCCGCTGCCGCCCGCAGCACACCGAACTGGAGGAGGCCGCCGCCCGGGAGCAGCTGGAGCGCTTTATGGCGGACCGGGGCCTGAGCTGACATGGAGAAACGCAAATTCCGCCTGGCGGACGTGGTGCTGTCCGTCATATGCGTGGTGTTCGTGGCGGAGGCCGCCGCCCCGGTGGCCTCCATCGGCAACAGCCAGTATTTCTGGTGGCTGTTCATGATCCTGGCGTTTCTGCTGCCCTATGGGCTGATCTCCTCGGAGCTGGGCACCGCCTTTCCCGGGGACGGCGGCCTGTATGACTGGATCCACACCGCCTGGCCTGACTCCCGATGGGGCGCCCGGGCCTCCTGGTACTACTGGATCAACTTCCCCCTGTGGATGGCGTCTCTGGCGGTGATGTGTCCGGAGCTGCTGGGCTATGTGCTGGGCTGGCAGCCGGGGCCGGTGTGGTCCCTGGTGATCCAGCTGGCCTTTATCTGGATCGTCACGGTGGTGGCCTTTTACCCGGTGTGCGACAGCATCGTCATTCTGAACCTCAGCGCCGCCATCAAAATTCTGCTGGCGGTGACGGTGGGGGTGCTGGGCATTGTGTATGTGGCCCGGAACGGCTTTGTCAACGATATGTCCGCCGGGACCTTCCTGCCCTCCTTCGACCTGGACAGCCTGTCGTATATCTCCGTCATCATCTTCAACTTCCTGGGCTTTGAGGTGGTGTGCACCTATGCCGGAAGCATGGCGGATCCCCGGCGGCAGATCCCCCAGGCCATCGTTACCGGCGGCGTGGTGATCGCCGCCATCTATCTGTTCTCCGCCTTCGGCATCGGGGCCGCCGTCCCCACCCGGGACATCAGCGTGGACTCCGGCCTCATCGACGCCGTGTCCCTGATGACCGGCCGCACCGGCGGGGTGCTGGTGGGCATTGTGGCCCTGCTGTTCCTGGTGACGCTGTTCGGCAACATGATCTCCTGGTCCATGGGGGTCAACTCCACCGCCGCCTACGCCGCGGAGCGGGGGGACATGCCCGCCGTGTTCGCCCGGCGGCGGAAGGACAACGACATGCCCGTGGGCTCGGCCCTGGTCAGCGGGATCGTGGCCTCGGCGGTGTGCCTGCTGGGAGCTGCCATCCAGGCGGTAAGCCCGGATTCCTCCCTGTTCTGGAGCTTCTTCGCCCTGAACCTGGTGATGCTGCTGCTGAGCTATATGCCGGTGTTTCCGGCGTTTCTGGCCCTGCGGCGGAAGTATCCGCAGGCGGAGCGGCCCTTCCGGGTGCCGGGAGGCCCGGGAATGCTGCGGGTGCTGGCCTATGTGCCCATGGTGCTCATCGGCCTGTCCATTCTGTTCACCGCCGTGCCTCTGTCCACGGACCGGGAGACTCTGGCCACCATTCTGCCCATTACCGTGGGCTCTGTCATCAGCGTGCTGCTGGGCGAGCTGCTCATCGCCGTCCGGCGGCACCATCAACCCAGATCAGGAGGATAACGACTATGGCAAAACGTATTGTGGGAACCACCCCCCGGCAGGACGGGTATCGCATGCCCGGGGAATTTGAGGAGCAGACCGGCGTGTGGATGCTGTGGCCCCAGCGGCCCGACAACTGGCGGGGCGGGGCCAAGCCCGCCCAGCAGGCCTTTGTCGACGTGGCCCGGGCCATCGCCCGGTTCGAGCCGGTGACGGTGTGCGTGAATCCCGACCAGTTTCAGAACGCCCGGGCCCGGCTGCCGGAGGACATCCGGGTGGTGGAAATGACCAGCAACGACGCCTGGGTCCGGGACTGCGGCCCCACCTTTGTGAAAAACGATCAGGGGGACCTGCGGGCGGTGGACTGGACCTTCAACGCCTGGGGCGGCCTGCATGACGGGCTGTACTTTCCCTGGGACCAGGACGATCTGGTGGCCCGGAAAATCTGCGAGCTGGAGGGGGTGGACAGCTACCGCACCGACGGTTTCGTGCTGGAGGGCGGGTCCATCCATGTGGACGGCCAGGGCACGGTGCTGACCACGGAGATGTGCCTGCTGTCCCCGGGCCGGAACCCGGAGCTGAGCCGCCGGGATATCGAAGAAAAGCTCTGCGACTATCTGGGGTGCGAAAAGGTCATCTGGCTGCGGGACGGCATCGACCCCGACGAGACCAACGGCCACATTGACGACGTGGCCTGCTTCGTGGCCCCCGGCGAGGTGGCCTGCATCTGGACCGAGGACCCGGAGAACCCCTTTTATCAGGCGGCCCAGGACGCCTTCCGCACCCTGAGCCAGGCCACCGACGCCAAGGGCCGGCGGCTGACGGTGCACAAGCTGTGCCTGACCCAAAAGCCCTGCTGTCTGGAGGGGGCGGAGACCATCGACGCCGTGGAGGGTACCGTACCCCGGGAAAACGGCGAGGTCAGCATCGCCTCGTATATGAATTTCCTCATCGTCAACGGGGCCGTTATCGCCCCTCAGTACGGCGACGAAAACGACCAGCTGGCCATCCAGCAGCTGCAGCAGATGTTCCCGGACCGGCAGATCGTGGGGGTCCAGACCCGGGAGGTGGCCTTCGGCGGCGGCAACATCCACTGCATCACCCAGCAGCAGCCCAAGGCGTGAGCGTGGGGGAGGAAGTATTTTTGCCAGGTACACGCCCCGGCAAAAAATGATTGCATTTGCTTTGCCGCCCGCGGGCGGCAAACTCTGCGAGGCTTTTTTGACAAGAAAAATCCCGGGAGCGCTTTGGCGCTCCCGGGATTTTATGTAACCTTTTTGGCTATACGTCCGGACGGAACGATCAGATGATGTTCAGGGTGACGTTGTCGGTGGACTTCAGGTTGTTGTAATCGCTGTCGATGGTGATCTTGCCGTCAACGATATCCTTCAGCATGGTGTTGTACTCGTCAACAGTCCACTTGGTCAGGGACCAGGTAGCGGTGGGCAGACCCACAGCGTTCTCGTTGGCGCCCAGGGAGGTGCCCACACCGCCGATGGAGGCAAACTCGTTGCTGTAGAACTTGCCCAGAGCCCACTGCACGGAGTCGGCCAGGCCCTTCATAGCGGAGGTAATGACGGTGTCGGACTCGGTGGACTGGTCAACGTCCACGCCCACGACCTTACCGTCGGCAGCGCCGGCAGCAGCGGCCACGGAGGCGAACATGGAGCCGCCGCAGGCGAACACGACCTCAGTGCCGGCCTCGTACCAGCCGGAAACCATGGTCTGCAGCTCGGGGGAAGCGGAGAAGCTGGCGCCATACTGCCAGGAATAGTTCATATCGACCTTCACGCCCAGCTCCTTGGCAGCGGCGTCAGCGCCCTGGACGAAGCCATAGCCGTAACGGCAGCAGGCGGGGTTGGTGCCGCCGCCACCGCCGGTGAAGCCCAGCTTGGTGAAGCCTTCCTTGACGACAGCGTAACCAGCCAGATAGCCGCACTGCTCTTCCTTGAAGGCGATACCGGCAACGTTCTTCAGAACGGGGGAGCCGTCAACGCCGGCTTCCTCGGTGATGGGATAACCATCAACGAACACGAAGGAGACATCGGAGAACTCCTTGGCGGCCATGCGCAGAGCGCCTTCCTGCATGAAGCCGGCGCAGACAACCACCTTGGCGCCGTTCTCCACGGCGGCCTTCATGGCCTCGTAACGGTCATCATCGGTGGCCTGGTCCTTGTTGGCGGGCTGATAATACTTATAGGACAGCTTGTTGTTGGCAGCGTACAGCTTCACGCCGTCATAGGTGCCCTGGTTGAAGGACTTATCCTTCAGCTGGCCCACGTCGGTGATGAAAGCGATCTCGTACTTGCCATCCTCGGAGGTCATCTCGTCGTTGATCTGATCGGGATTGGTGATGGTCTGGGTCTGGTTGGGATCATCGTTGCCCTTGTTGGGGTCCTTGGCGGGCTGCTTGGAGCAGGCTGCCATAGACAGGACCATGACCACAGCAAGGAGCATTGCCAGAAACTTTTTCATGGTGAATCTACCTTCCTTTTTAATTTTGGGCGCGAAACGCCCCTTATAAGCACATTATAGCAGGGTGGGGTGAAAAGTGCAACCTTTTTTGTGCTAAGTTCTGTCTTTCGCCGGACTTAACCCCGCTGGGCCATTTTCACGGCGGCCTCCAGGCCGATCTTCATCATGTTGGTGAAGGTGGTCTGCCGCTCCTGGGGGGTCAGCTCGGTGCCCAGCACCAGGTTGTCACTGATGGAGCAGATGGCCAGGGCCCGCTTGCCCAGGAAGGCGGCGGTGCAGTACAGGGCGGCGGCCTCCATCTCCACGGCCATGACGCCCATCTTCTTCATGCGGTCGTTGCGGCCGGCGGCGTCATAGAAAGTGTCGGAGGAGTACAGATTGCCCACGGGCATCTTCACGCCCAGCTCCCGGGCGGACTCCACGGCGGCCATCAGCAGGTCGAAGTCGGCAATGGGGGCATAGTGGACCCCCAGCTCATACTGGTCGGCAAAGCTGGAGTTGGTGCAGGCACCCTGACCGGCCACCACGCTGCCCAGCTCCAGGTCCGCCCGCAGAGCACCGGCGGAGCCCACGCGGATGATGTTCTCCACGCCGTACTGGGTGTACAGCTCATGGGAGTAGATGCCGATGGAGGGCATTCCCATGCCGGAGGCCATCACGGACACGGGCACGCCCTTGTAGGCGCCGGTGTAGCCCTGGACGCCCCGGACGTTGTTCACCAGCACGGGGTTTTCCAGGAAGGTTTCGGCGATGAACTGGGAGCGCAGGGGGTCGCCGGGCATCAGAACGGTTTTGGCAAACGCGCCGGGTGCGGCGCTGTTATGGGGGGTAGACATGGCTGAGTTCCTCCTTATATTGTGTTTAATTGTGTTTATTCCTGCTCCAGGGCCTTCACGGCCTTGACGATGCGGCTGGTGCCCAGACGGTCGGCCCCCAGGGCGATGAAGTCCCGGGCGTCGTCCAGGTTGGCGATGCCGCCGGCGGCCTTGATCTTCACATGGGGGGCCACATGGGCCTTGAACAGGGCCACGTCCTCCCGGGTGGCTCCGCCGCCGCCGAAGCCGGTGGAGGTCTTGATATAGTCCGCGCCGGACTCAGACACCACCCGGCACATCTCCACCTTTTCGGCGTCGGTGAGCAGGCAGGTCTCGATGATGACCTTCAGGAGCCGTCCCTGGCAGGCGTCCTTCACGGCACGGATCTCGTCCAGCACCCGATCGTACAGGCCGTCCTTTACCCAGCCGATGTTGATGACCATGTCGATCTCGGACGCGCCGTTGTTCACGGCGTCGGTGGCCTGGAAGCACTTGGAGGCGGTGGTGTCGTAGCCGTTGGGGAAGCCGATGACGGTGCACACGGCGATCTTGCCCGCCACATACTCCGCCGCCTGCTTCACATAGGAGGCGGGGATGCACACGCTGGCGCAGCCGTACTTCACGCCGTCGTCGCAGATGGCCCGGATCTGGTCCCAGGTAGCCGTCTGGGACAGCAGGGTGTGGTCCACCCGGGCCAGAATGGGCTTGAGCTCGTTGTTCATAATAAAATGATCTCCTTTCGGATGAATTGCCATTTGGTATGGGATTACAGCCCCTATTGTAGCAGAAAAAAACGACTTTGTAAACCTTGACACCGGCGGCGGGGCAAGGGTCTGCAACAGGGAATCCATGAACAGGAGCAGCAGGCAGAGGGTACATATCGAACATGACCTCGTAGGCTACATCCCCTTGGACGAGCTGCTAAAAGCGGAACAGGCATGACCGAAATCATGCCTGTTCCAAGAAATTTGATTTTACTGTCTTACCAGCAGAGAGCATTTCGCCGCAGCCTTTTTATAGCGCTTTCACACAATATAGTGCGTCAAAAGCATCGGATAAAGTGTTTTTTCCGGCAGTAGCGGTACGGCGTGTCGGGGGTTTCGGCCCGGGCCAGGAGGTTGGCGGCAAAGACCAGGTCATGGATGGCGATGCCGTAGTTATACACCAGGATGCGCTGGACATTGTCCGTGCAGCCGGGGGCGGCACCGTTGAGCACGTCGGCGACGTTGGTGGTGACGGGGGCGAAGTGGTCAAAATACCTGAAGCCCCGGATCTGCTCAATTTCATCGGTGAACACCCGGTCGAAGAACAGGTCGCAGTTCTGGAAGCCCATGGTGCAGATGGGGATGACGGTGCAGCCCTCCTTGAAGTATTCGTCGGTGACGAAGTTCTCCGTAACCTTGGTAATGGCGGAGATCACCAGGTCAGAGCCGCCGATGACCTCCTCATAGGTGTCGCACAGGACGAAATGCACGTCCGGGTCCTGACGGAACAGGTCCATGATGCGGTTTTCGTGGCCGTGGCGGCCGATCATCTTCACCATGGCCAGGTTGCCCCGCTCATAGATGCAGGGCATGACGTTGTAATAGTCGCCGTCCTGCTGGGAGATGTGGATTTTGGGGGGCAGGGTGTAGCCGGACTTTTCCCGCAGGGCCTCGTCCACTCAGCGGATGAGCTCGCTGTCCGGAGTCTCGGCTGCAATGGCCCGGACGGCTTCAAAATCAAGTACTTTCGTGTGTTCTCTCTCCATTTTCATCCTTCTTCTCTCATATAAGCCCTCCGGCTTTCGCCGGAGGGCTTCAGGGGTCATCAATAGAGCTTGGCTCCGGCGGGGATGTGGGGATCGACCATCAGCAAATGCAGCTTTTCTTCGCCGTTTTCGTGATGCACGGCGGAGATGAGCATACCGCAGGACTCGATGCCCATCATGGGCCGGGGCGGGAGGTTCGTGATGGCGATGCAGGTCTTGCCTACCAGCTCCTCCGGCTCATAATACTCGTGGATGCCGGAGAGGATCACCCGGTCCGTGCCGGTGCCGTCGTCCAAAACGAACTTTAAGAGCTTCTTGGACTTCTTCACGGCCTCGCATTCCTTGACCTTCACGGCCCGGAAATCGGACTTGGAGAAGGTGTCGAAATCCACCAGGTCGGTGAACAGCGGTTCGATCTGCACGTTGGAGAAGTCGATCTTCGCCTCCACGACAGGGGCGGCGGGAGCGGCCTCGGCGGGCTTTGTGGGCTTCTTGTCGGTATCCAACGGCTTCATTGTGGGGATAAGATTCCTCACATGGAATAGCTGTGTAGAAGCCCTGTTAATACTGTGCTTTGCTTACAGGTCACATTTTCCCGTGTGTGATAACTCTGTACATTTCCCTGCTGAAAGTATACACCATATTGCTGCTCCAAGTGGTGTATGTGGTGCAACTCCAACCTTTCGCACCTCCGAAAGATTGTAGTTAATATTATAACAGTAGAATCTCAGAATTTCAATGGGTTTCAGGTCGTCCCGTAAGGAATTCAGAAAAAACTTCAATACTCTGCTTACATTCACTCTTTTTATTGTGCCCGTCTAAAGCGTGGTTATAAACGGATATGCAAAGTTCAATCCCGTACTACGCCACGCCGTTAATCCTCTATCACAAGACAATTTACCTTTCCACTGAACGCTGTACAGGCATCTATTGATACCCGCAACGATTCTGGCGTTACTGCAAATCGGGCAATACTCGCCGCTTGATCTTGCCTTTGCGCTGGCCTGCCACTCATGTCCACAACTGCCATGCCACCAATATAGTTTTTTAGAACCATAGGGTACATCATCCGGTGAGATGCTGCCGTTTCTTTCTGACCATTCAGCTACAAGCCAAGGTTTCTTATTTGCCAAACTGTTTTCCATACTGTTGCCGCCCTTCCTGCGTACTGCTAACAGTATAAGAAAAACCTCAGAATAAGAGAAATGTGCAAAAAGAGAAAACCCCCTGCAATCGCAGATTTTGCGACCGCAAGGGGGAGAGAGCCATATTATACATTTGCCATTTGCTTGGCTCCGGTTTTCAAATATGTTTCAAAGGCTGTGATTTCTCGTTTCTTCAGGTCGTTCGTGACCGTCACATAAATATCGAGCGTGGTCGTTACATCGGCGTGACCAAGCACAGACTGCACGACCTTTACATTCAGACCGCTCTCGCACATTCTTGTAGCGAATGTATGCCGTAGCACATGGCACGAGAACTTAGGTAGAAGAACCGGATCGGAGTCTACGCCCTTTTTCTCAAGGACCTCGCTGTTACAATCGCGCATGATCCGTTGCAGAGCCTTATTCAGTGTGCCTTGATGCTGCACCTCGCCGTTCCGATTAACAAACACGAAGTCTGAATACCCCTCAATGTGGCTGACACTTTTCATTCCGCACTCCTCTTGGAACTCCTTTTCCATGAGGAATGCCTGCTTCACACCTTCGGTCATGGGAATTTCCCGAATACCGGCTTTTGTCTTAGGTGTATTGATGGAGAAGTAGCAGCCCTTCTCATCTCTGTGGTTGTAGTACACCAGCGTAGCCTCATCGATAGCTTTGTTGGGATTCAGCCACTTATATAAGCAGATAATCACTTCCTCGACTCGGACAGCGTTCAGACCCTGCATATTCATCAGGTCGAAAACACGCATATCAAGGATCTGCTTCAGGGAACGGAAGCCCAAATCGCAAAAGTAATCAGCGACGACCCGATCATCTTTTTCGAGCCACTTTGTCGAGCTGGGGTTGATGTTTATTTTGTTATTCATGTGAATCACTCCTACCGGGTTTTATGAGATTGCCCTCTCACTTTCTCTTTGCCGATTTTTTTTGCGATTTTCCCGCTACTTTTACTAATTTTCTAAAATATTTTGGCTCAGCTTCACTAACTGGCCAACAAAATGGCGTAAACGCCCTGCGTCAGCACTGCACAAAAGAAAAATTCAAGTCCACATTGCGTATATGCGTATATTCTCTTGACCAAGCTGAAATGCTATGATAAAATATGATTGACCGTAGATTTTCCTTAAAATCAGGAGGCGCATTATGGCATACATTACACGAGAGCTTGAGCGCAAGTTCTTAAAGCTCAATGATTTTTTCAAGGTTATCCTTGTTACGGGCGCAAGACAGGTCGGCAAAACGACGATGTTAAAGCACCTTGCAGGGAGCGACAGGACCTATGTCACGATGGACAATACAATGGCGAGAGAGCTCGCACAGTCTGACCCCGTGCTGTTCTTTCAGACCTATAAGCCGCCGGTCCTTATTGATGAGGTGCAGAAAGCGCCGGAGCTGTTCGAGCAAATCAAAATTATTTGCGATGAGAGCGGCGAAAAAGGTCTCATTTGGCTGACCGGTTCGCAGCAGTACAATATGATGAAACGAGTACGCGAGACACTCGCCGGAAGAATCGGCATTTTGGAGCTGTACGGCTTGTCCGCAAGAGAAAAAGCAGGACTTGTGTTTGACACGGATTTGGACTTTTCGCTTGCTACCTTACAGGCAAGGCAGCGTAAACTGCCCAAAAATGATGTGATTCAAGTTTTCAATCATATTTGGGAAGGCGGTATGCCCCAGGTACAGGGCGTGGACGACGAACTCCGGCTGGAATATTTCAATTCCTATGTTGACACCTACTTGATGCGTGATGCTACCGAAGCCGGCGGCATCACCGACACCGTTCGTTTCCGCAAATTTCTTGTGGGCTGTGCTTCTCTTGTTTCGGAGCAGGTCAATTATTCCACATTGGCTGAATCTGCCGACATTGCACCGAGTACCGCAAAAGAGTGGCTGAAAATCCTCGTTGGATTGAACATCATCTATCTGTTAGCCCCCTATTCCAACAACGAGCTCAAACGCCTCAGCAAAACACCGAAGCTGTATTTCTGCGATACAGGACTATGTGCGTATCTTTCCATGTGGCTAACGCCGGATACGCTGCGAAACGGCGCTGCAAGCGGCCATTACTACGAGAACTATGTTGTGATGGAGCTGGTCAAGAACTACGCCTACGCAAAGTCCAAGGTAAACCTCACTTACTTCCGGGATTCCAATGCAAAGGAAATTGATGTGTTCGTTGAGGAAAACAATGTCATTCATCCGTTGGAAATCAAAAAGAGTGCAGCGCCCGACCGACGGGAGATCAAAAAGTACAGCGTAATTGACAAGGCTTCTTTGACCCGTGGCAACGGAGGCATCATCTGCATGTGCCAGGAGCCGATACCGATTGATGCGGATAACTGTTTTATTCCGAGCAACCTAATCTAATCTGTATCCAAGCACCTGCTTCGGCAGGTGCTTTTTACGCATTGCCCAGAATGCTTTTCAGCTTCCTCAGCGCATGATCTCTTCTGCGGTAAATGCTCGACTTTGTTGTTGCAAATTTTTCCGCAAGTGCTTCGCCCGACAAGGGGTTCTCCGAGAAGTAGAAGTTCATAATGATATCGCGTTCTTCCGTGGTCAATATTTTCAGTGCAGTTCTGACCCGCTCAATATCCATACGCTGCATGACCGACTCCTCTACATTGCACTCTGTATCTTCGAGAACATCTTCTCCATAGATTTCAGACTCTTGAATGGTCATGGTGCTGTAAGACATGACTTGGAACGGTGTTTCGGCGTCTCGGCTTCGGATGTACTGCTTGCGATGGCAATCCTTTTTCAACTCTTTGCTGACTTTTTCATTGCACTCCATGAAAATGATAGAGTCGTCTTCACTACAAGCCTCAAACTTTCCAAAGACGATTTCCCGATTCTTGCCTTCATCCGTTTCTCCCCATGCCGCATACTGGCGATAATCCATGATCAGCCAATTGTCCTGTGCTTCAATCGTGGGATCCTTCTTTACCAAAAATGTTCTTTTCATTACCGTGTTCTCCTTTGAATTTTTGAATTGGGTTGAAAGTCATAAATTCGGAGATCACGGGTATTCAGCGATATAGCAGAGCCACTGTTCGCACATAAAAAGTCCTTTCCGCCTGCTGCGGTCCAAAGGACACAACTACGCTGGCGAAAAGGACTCCCGATGCTGCCTGCCTGAAAAAGGGCGCAGAAATCTAAGGGTACCCATACTGCTTTTTCAAAAGAGTTTGAAATCAGCGTATTTGTATCCTTGGCCCTTGTACTTCAGGCTGCGAATATGTATTTGTGATGTCGGTAAAAAACAAAAAAAGGCCACCGACAAGGCAGACCTATAGATAGAACTATAGTGTCTTACCTTGCCGGTGGCCTCTCACGTATGTCTGGAATAACTACCGGTTCATGTTCGGGATGCTGCCCACGATCAAGTGACCTGGAAGCGGATTTAATGCGGCCCTGTTTCAGCCCGACCGTTCCGTCGTGATGTCGTTGATTCAGTTGTTATAGGAACTCGCTTCGATGTTCTTCAAACAAATCAGGGGGGGAGAAATCTATCACCCCGCCAGATAAGGGCTCATACCGTGCTCGTGCAGCCATGCCTTTGCCTTGCTAATAGCCTCTGGCGCATCCTTGATGCTGCAGATGGCCTTGTACACGGATGCCCAGAAAACAACTTTGATTTTTCTTGTTTTTTAGCCCCACTACCTGCGTCTTACAGTTTGGGCAATACCAAGAGTAAATCGTCCAATCCTCCAGCATCGCCATTCTCCTTCTATCTTTTCTTGCTCAACGGAACGAGGAGATTGCAATCTGCCATCTGATATACCGGAACGCGCTTGGTTTTAGCGTACGCCAATATCTGAACGGCGTTATGGCAGTGTTCACATTCCATCCGTCGGCCTCATCTAAATCGAGACTTCTGTTGACTGTGCCGCAAATCGGGCATTTAACATCTTTTGCATTCAAAACAACACATCTCCCATCGACATTAGATTATTGTTTAGAGTGATTTGATCACGTGCCGAGCAACGCCTTGTACCTGAAAGCTCCGCACCTTTATGGTTTTGCCCGGGTATCGAGCCTCGTTTTCATATTCGAGGATGTAATACCCACTGTCCTTGTCGTAGCCGGCATATCGCTTCAGCGTATTCTGGTTGTCCTCGTCCAGCGCAACGACTACATCTCCTTCGAGAGCAGGGCAATTGCGTTCGATAACAAGCAGATCGTCCTCGTCGATTCCGGCATCCACCATGGAATCGCCTTTGGCGCGGAGAATGTAGAAATCTCCCTTGCCAAACATAGAGACCGGGAGGCTGACATACTCCTCAATCGACTCTTCCTCATCCTCCGGATTGCTGCAGCGAATAGAACCTACTAACGGGGCGGATACATAGGCCGTTTTCATTTTGGCGCTCTGGGGAGCAGACAAGATACCTCTGCCGTAATCGATCAGGTTACGGTCACTCAGCTCCTGAAGGTAGCGATGCGTAGTGGATCTGGCAACGCCAACGCCCTCAGCAACATCGTTGATCGTAGGAGAGCTGTGGTGCTCCTGATAGTACTTGTTGACGAACTTCAATATCCTGTCCAGAGTTTCTTGATTCTTTGTTCTCATATCAGCACCTCTGTTTCTGTGTGGGATTTCATATCCCATAATGCTATTATACCCGGAGAATTGCAAATTGCAAGAGGGCAGCCGAAAATCGAAAAGTAGGTGCAACCAATTGGCTGCACCTACTTGTTTGGAAAGAGAACAGGTTCTTATTCGATTAGGGCTTGTGCCGCTTGTTTTACCATGATTGCATAGGATTTTTTGACATCGTTGGGGGATTTGATAGTGACCTTTCCTGCGAATCCAAACACCCAGCTGTAGAAAACATGGCCAACAGCGGTATTCACTACTGCTCTGAAAGATTGCATATCATTTGCCAAAACAGTGACATCCTTTCCAAACTTATCGATGATGGCATCCATGACATCGTTACTGCAGACCAATTCGATCTGCTTTCTCTGCCCATTATACATCGGCTCGAACTTTAATGCACACTGTTCTGCGAATTTCGCGGCGGTGCTCCCTTTCGGGGCGTGAACCACAAGTTGCCCTTGACCGATGGTAGGGAGAAATTTTTCTCTGGCAGAGCGGATGACAGAGGCATCGTTGATAGATGTAATATTCCAACCAATAAATGTAATAATCAAGGATGGGTTATCGACATAAATATCCTTCAGGTTTGTGCAGCCGGCAATGGAAAACAGGTCAAGATCCTTGATTTTTGCATGGAGACGCAGCTCTGTCAACGATGTGCAGTCTGCAAATGCGTAGCTACCGATTTGCGTCACATTTGGCCCGAGATGGATACTTGTCAAAGCTCTGCATCCCAGGAAGGAATAGTTTGCATATCCCCCCACAAAGGACGGCGTGTCAAACGGCCCGCTTTTGCCGGAGGGATAAGCTAACAGGCAATCATTTTCCTTGGAGTACAGAACGCCGTCGATGCTGAAATATTTCAGATTAGCCGGGTCGACGGTAATTGATTGCAGTTTGGGACAGTCTGCCACGGGAGAATCCCAATCTGGCTGATCTCCGATGCACGTTACGCTAGCCGGAAAAGACAGGCTTTCCAGATTCGGGCAGTCCTCAAATGCCAACTCATCGATTGTACAAAGAGTATCCGGGAGGGTAATTTGGGTAAGCGCCGACCGAAAAAATGCGTGCATTCGGAGTGCGTCAACCCCCGAGGGCACTGCGAAGACGCCTTCCATTTTGGGTGGGACACGATACAGCTCTAATCCGGATCGACAGTACAACACACCATCTTTGACACACAGGGAATATTCGTCATCGCTATCGACGATTCTGACGCGCAGGAGGCTCTCATCATCGCTGTCGATGATGCAGTATTCGTCTACATTTGAGCAGAGGTCAAGAAACTTATCGGTCTCATCGGTCTCGAAACAGTTCTGACCCGGAATCAATTTAATCTTTTTCACACACTGAAAGGTTTGCTTCTCTAGAACATCTTTGATGCTCTTGTACTCCCCGTAAGGGACAAAGTCCTCGTCATCGCAAAGATAGGCGTGGACGGGAATCCCGTGCTGTTCCGCATAGTATCTTGCATAGGACCAGATGGGAGTTTCGATAATAATCCCCGGTTCAAAGATGTTTTCAGGAATTCTACTTTCGGTTGCTGGAATATAAACAAAATCAAAATCTTTCTTTTGAATTTTATCAACAAGACCAGGGGATATAAGTTCTAACCGGCGCTCATTGGGGTGCAATCTGCCGATTGGCCGACAAGCCCGCGGCGTATGCGCCGGGAAATATGGGTGAAAAAAACGAAGATATTTCCCACTTGCCAGCAATATTTCCCTAAATCGACAGGATAGGTGGTCACAATGCCGCCGTTACGTTTGGCTTTCCCGATATCTTCCTGCTCCCATTTGGCATAACAATCTTCTTTTGCTTCTGCCGCGCCAGTTTGCGTTGTGTTTCTTGAAAGTACCTCCCGTCTGGCGGTCGCGTTGAGAGTCATGCGAGTGTTAAGAGCATCTTCCGCGATAGGAGCGTCCAAAGCCTGACGCATGAGGCGGTAGACCAGTGGATTGGGCATATAGTTTGGATCGAGCCAAATGGCGAGGTCGGGGTTGCGGAAGTAAGGATCACCATCGGCGCAGCGGATTGCGGCAGCCAGCGCGGCACTTCTTGACACGCCGCAGTCGCAGCAGACGAATAGCTTCGGCCGAGCATCCGGTCGCCGGAGAAACGAGGCGACCTCGGCAGCCAATTGCGCAGAAAACGCCGCCGGGTCATCTGCATCGACGGTATCTCCGAAATCCAGCTGCATTACATTTGAGGGCAGCGGCTTGGAGAGATTGTCCTTCGAGACACAGAGAATGAAATCCATTGTGGAATTGTCCAGGAAATCCAGCACGGCTTTAATCGGACCAATATAGACATCTCTCATTTTATATTCCTCCTAGGTAATACAACTTTATTGACCAACGGCATCAATTCCGGCAAAAGCTCCTCTGGCGGGCGCAGCGAGGGCAGTTGCTGTGGGGCAGAAGTCTCCCTCTGTGCCTTCTTATCAGCGTCCAAGGGCTTTAGAATTCGAGTTACTAGGGAAAAACTAATCCTGTCCGAATATGGTGTAGGAGCTCCTGCACCGCAGTTTTGCTCATTTGATATCTTCAATTGTAGCAGAGAAACCCTCGTTTTTCAAGCATCCTCATCTTTGCACAGTAAATTTTGCGGTTGCTATCCCGGGTACATCTCTGTGTTTGTTTTGCTTTTCTCCATTTCACGCAGTTCAGTCTCTTCAGTTTTCGCTACGGCCAAGCTCTCTCTTCTGCAATAGTAATGGTATCCATTATATTGGATTCTCTGGAGAAGTATCGGGCGGAGTATGTGCCAGATCATCTGTGAAAGCAGGCACCACATAAAGTGATGTGCGACGATCCCAAAACTTTTAATTTACTATTTCAGTTGCAGTCCCGGGGCTAGATAACTGTGGCCTTCATGATAGGCTTCATTTATAGCCAATTCTAAATAATAACCCATGATGCAAACCTCTCGAATAGAGCCTTTTTAATTACTCTCCAGGTATGAACAAATCTGCTCGTAGTAATCAACGACGGACGCATTACTGTATTTTTCAGCATCACGTTCAAGCCTTTGTGAGCTGTACATATAGTACGAAATGGCAGAGTCGTCAGGAGAGATGTAGTTGCTAGACTCATTCTCGTATATTCCGGCGGTATCAAGAAGCAGAAGATTGGCGTACTTTGCAGTATCGCTGTTGTCCCTGATGGCTTGAAGGAGGTTTACCTGATAGTGTTGGTATCTGTGATAAATCTCATGGCAAAGAACCTGTATCACAGCCACCCCGTCGACGATTTTGCAGATGTCATTAGCGTCAAACACACCATCGCTCTTGTCCTCGAAGCGGACATAGATTTTCTGCGTCCAGTAGTCGTGGGGGATGGCATCCTCAACGATTCCGAATCCTCTCTTGGGATGGAGGATCTCATCGCCGATTTCATAGTAGGCATAAGGGTTGCGTTCTTTGATACGGGTGAGAGTCTTGGAGGCAGTCTCAGAATCGACCGGCGCCTGATGCCACTTATTCAGATAGGCAAGCACGTCGAATTCGACCACATCATCAGCGTTATATGCGGCAATCGCGTCAGTAAGGGACCACTTTTTGCTGATGGAGTCCGAATTGTTGTGGCAGCGGGTGGGATCGGCACCGACCATCTTGCAAGCCCACTTCCAGTCATCCCCATGGGATGTCTCTCGACGGGAGTGGCCAATGTATCTTTCAAGATGAGCGACATCAACATAGTAGTGGGCGTACTCATGCCGGATAACATCGATCACCTCGGCTTCCCCGGTGGTCGAGTCGTTGAAAAACTTACGGTTGAACCCGAACGCTTTAGGCTCAACATAGCGGTAGTGCCCAAGAAACCACCCATAACTATTGAAAGCGATGGGCAGCGCAGCTCCGTTGAGTCCGGTTTTCTCATCCAGCTTGCGGATGATGGAGCGATAGTGGGCCTCATCCATCACATAGCCCTCCGGCGCGGCGATTTCACGGACCACATACTCGCCATAGGGGATACCTGTAAAGGAGAAGCTACCGTCCTCTGCGGAAACAGTGGTCAGAATAGGCTCTGTGCCTTCTGTGAGGAACAGGCCGATGGTAGCTCTGGCCAGTGCCTTGCCGTCCTCGTCCTTCTTCATGCCGTGGATTTCTCCGTAAATCATCTCGTTGGTAATGCTCTTTCCGTCATTGACGGCAAGCTCCACAACGGGAATTTCCTGACCGGCATAGGCGAAGGTCACAGGGTACTTCTCATCGGAGAGAATGTAGTGGCTGTCGGTGCTGATTTCCTTGACATAGTAGCTGCCGAAGGGAACATCGCTCTTGAGCACAGCCTTTCCGTTTTCGTCAAGGGACAGAATCTCAATGAGACCGTCCGCAGGAATGACGGAGCCGTCTGCTGCGGTGAGTTCCTCTGCGGCATAGACGCCGAAGGTCACAGCGGAAAGCTCGTTATTCATGCCGATACCGAACTGCTTGTTCTGCTCCAGTACCTTGGAAAGAGAAATCCGCGCCTTCTGTCTGTCATTGCAGAAGCTGGCAGCCGTTTCGGTGATCTCAATTTCCTGGCCGGCGTAGACAAGTTCTGCAGTATGGGCGTCCTTGTTTACGACCATGCCATCGGGGGCTTTCATCTCGGTGATTTCGTATTTTCCCAGATACAGCGGCTTGCTCTCCGCCGTGCCGTCTGCGCCGGTAGTCACCGTATCCACCACCTCGCCGGCGCTGCAGCGCAGCGTACCGTCCGGAGTGTAGATGTCCTCCGTTACCTTGATCTCATAAGCTGCCCTGCGGGTCAGCATCCACCAGCAGGACCCGTTTCCCGGAGCTTGCAAGTCCCACGCCGAGATTGACTGCGGTTGTCGTCTTGCCGACGCCGCCCTTCTGATTCGTGATGGCGATCACCTTACAGTTTTCCATGGGGTTTTCCTCCTTTCTCTTTATTTGAATCATTTCTGATCCACGAAAACCTCAAAATACCTTTTGGGGCTTTCGTCGCTGCATTTCATTTTTCCTCGAACCCAAAATGCAGAAAAGGAAATCAACAGGAGTTCGGTTGCTGACCGAACTCATAGGAATCTCACCTCTGCCGGGTACTCCGCCAACCCCATAGGGAAGTATCATTGTCCCTGAATCGTTTCATCGCCTTATCCGTAGCAAGCGGATATTTCAGAATGGTTCGGAATCGCTACCAACCTTGCTTTCCGTGATAACCCTTATGGGCAGGAAGTTCGTGGCGCACCTTCATCCGGCTGGGGCCTTCGCCCCCGATCAGGAATGTGCCTGTTGAATGTGTATTCGGTTTTCAAGGTTCCCGGAAGGCTTTTCGCCTTCTCACTTTCTCTTTGCCGAATTTTTTTGCGAGATTCCCACACTTTTTCAAAAAATTTTTTGTGCCGGTTTTAGAAAACAAAAAAGCGCCCACTGCGCCTGTTTAGTAGGCGTAGTGAGCGCAAAAAATAAGACCCGGTGATTTCTCACCGAGTCTCATATCTGAATATATAGTTTTCAAAAAAACAGCCCCGCAGAATCACTTCTGCGAGGCTGAAATTCAATCGCACATTTTTCTCGGCATCCGTGGTGCACCCTTGGTGTAAATTGGTGTACGGATTGGTGTACGAGAGGCTTTTTTAGCCCGATCAGGGGGCAATCAATAGAGCTTTGCGCCTGCCGGAATGCGAGGATCCACCATCAGCAAATGCAACTTTTCTTCACCGTTTTCGTGATGCACGGCTGAGATCAACATACCGCAGGAGTCGATACCCATCATCGATCTCGGAGGCAGATTGGTGATTGCAATGCAGGTCTTTCCAACCAGCTCTTCCGGCTCATAATACTCGTGAATACCGCTCAAAATCACCCGATCTTCGCCGGTTCCGTCGTCCAAAACGAACTTTAAGAGCTTTTTGGACTTCTTCACGGCTTCGCATTCCTTGACCTTCACGGCCCGGAAATCGGACTTGGAGAAGGTGTCAAAATCCACCTGATCCTGGAACAGTGGCTCGATCTGCACGTTGGAGAAGTCGATCTTCTCCTCCACGACAGGGGCGGCAGGAGCGGCCTCGGCGGGCTTTGCGGGCTTCTTGTCGGCGTCCAGCGGCTTCATGGTGGGGAACAGGATCACGTCCCGGATGGAGTCGGTGCCGCAGAGCATCATGGCGCAGCGGTCGATGCCGAAGCCCAGGCCGCCGGTGGGAGGCATACCGTACTCCAGCGCCATGACGAAGTCCTCGTCCATCATGTCGGCCTCCTCGTCGCCGTTGGCGCGCTTGGCGGCCTGCGCCTTGAAGCGCTCGTACTGGTCGATGGGGTCGTTCAGCTCGGAGAAGGCGTTGCCCATCTCGCAGCCGCAGATGAACATCTCGTACCGCTCGGTGAGGGCGGGCTGCTCGGGGCTGCGCTTGGCCAGCGGGCTGACCTCCACGGGGTACATGGTGATGAAGGTGGGCTGGATCAACGTCTCCTCCACCTTTTGGTCGAACGTCTCATACAGGGCGTTGCCCCAGGTATGGGCCACGCCGTCCATGTCCACGCCCACGCTCTTGGCCAGCTCCACGCCCTTGTCGGCATCGCCGATGCAGGCCATGAAGTCCGCGCCGGTGACGTTCTTCACCGCGTCGGCCATGGTGACGCGCTGCCAGGAGGGGGTCAGGTCGATGTCGTGACCCAGCCACTGCACATGGTAGGTACCCAGGATCTCCTTGGCGGCACCGGTGAGGATGCCCTCCAGGATATCCATCATGCCGTCCAGGTTCGTGTACGCCTGGTACAGCTCACAGGTAGTGAACTCGGGGTTGTGCTTGGTGTCCATGCCCTCGTTGCGGAAGATACGGCCCACCTCGTACACACGCTCCAGGCCGCCCACGATCAGCCGCTTCAGGTGCAGCTCGGTGGCGATGCGCATATACATATCGATATCCTGCGCGTTGTGGTGGGTGATGAAGGGCCGGGCGTTGGCGCCGCCGGCGATGGGGCTGAGGACAGGCGTCTCCACCTCCATAAAGCCCAGACCGTCCAGATAGCGGCGCAGGAATGCCACGAAGCGGCTGCGGATCTCGAAGTTCCGCTTGCTCTCCGGGTTCATGATCAGATCCACATACCGCTGGCGGTAGCGGATCTCCTTGTCGGTCAGGCCGTGGAACTTCTCCGGCAGGGGCCGCAGGGACTTGCTCAGCAGCGTGATGTCGTGTGCACGGACGGACATCTCGCCCCGCTGGGTGCGGAACACCTCGCCCTTGACGCCCACGATGTCGCCGATATCGTACTTCTTAAAGTGGTTATAGTTGTCCTCGTCCATCTCGTCCTTACGGGCGTAGATCTGGATACGGCCGGTCTTGTCCTGCAGGTCGCAGAAAGACACCTTGCCCATACCGCGCTTGCTCATCAGGCGGCCTGCCACGGACACAGCCTGCCCCTCCATGGCGTCAAAGTTATCCTTGATATCCTGTGTGTGGTGGGTCACATCAAACCTGGTGATGGTAAATGGATCGCGTCCCTCGTCCTGCAGCACCTTCAGCTTGTCGCGGCGGATGCGCAGCAGCTCGCCCATGTCCTGGGCCTGGGGCTGTTCGTTCACGTTGCGGTTGGTCTCGTCTGCCATAATGCAGCCTCCTTCGTCTATCCGTACCGCCGTTGCCGGCGGTGCTTATCTTTCAATACTGTCGATACGGTAGTGGATCACGCCCTTGGGCGCCTCCACGGTCACTTCATCGCCCGCCTTGCGGCCCATCAGCGCCTTGCCAAAGGGTGAGTCCTCGCTGATGGCGCGGCTCATCACGTCGGCCTCCTGAGAGCCGACGATCTTATAGGCGGGCAGCTGCTTTCGCATATCCAGATTGGTGACGGTGACGGTACAGCCGATGGATATCTTGTCGGAGTCCATCTCGGACTCATCCACGATCACGGCATGGAGCAGAATGTCCTCCAGCTCGGCAATGCGGGAGTAGAGCTTGCCCTGCTCGTTTTTCGCCTCGTCATATTCGCTGTTCTCGCTGAGGTCGCCAAAGCCGCGGGCCTCCTTGATCAGCTCCGCCACCTCGTCGGCACGGGTGGTCTTGCTGTAATCCAGCTCCTGTTTCAGCTCGTCATACCGAGCCTGGCTCATTTTGAATTCCTTTGCCATGCTGCACACTTCCCTTTCTATCCATAAGGATACCCTTTTAGGGCTATAAACAATATGTCACGTTGCATTATAGTGACTTTCCGTGCGTATGTCAAGCAAGTCTGTGATATGAATGTCGGATATCTGCCATTTTCCGGCCGCCGTCAGCACCGCGGCCAGAGGCTCCGTCATCGGCACCGCCAGCGCCGCCGCCCGGGGCGATGTCCATACCGGCGTCTGCCGCGCCCCGCAGTCCTCCGTCAGATA
>ERZ791887.482-NODE-482-length-38767-cov-4.447174_pt1 | contig 38767 bp, 38 predicted proteins | sample MGYA00510157_ERZ791887 | MGnify/ENA primary metagenome ERZ791887 (study PRJEB30046, sample SAMN00792112) | human gut metagenome | study: EMG produced TPA metagenomics assembly of the A metagenome-wide association study of gut microbiota in type 2... | reverse complement strand
GGCTGTTCTGTTCAGCAGCTCTTTTGGTAACTCTCCATCTTGTACGCTTTGCTTCGCCGAAGCGCTGGAAATGCACGATCTCCCGGGCCCGCAGGAACTTGATGACATCGTTGACGTCCGGGTCGTCGGACAGGCGCAGGATGTTGTCATAGGTGACCCGGGCCTTCTGCTCGGCGGCCAGGTCCTCTGTCAGGTCGGCGATCAGGTCGCCCTTGACGGCCATGGACGCCGCGTTCCACGGGGAGCCGGAGGCGGCGGTGGGATACACACCGGCGGTGTGATCCACGAAATACGCCTCGTATCCCGCCTTCTTGACCTCCTCCGGCGTCATGTTCCGGGTCAGCTGGTGGACGATGGCGCCGATGATCTCCAGGTGTCCCAGCTCCTCGGTGCCGATGTCCGTCAGCAGGGCCTTCAGTTCCGGATAGGGCATGGAGTACCGCTGGCTCAGATAGCGCAGAGACGCTCCCAGCTCGCCGTCCGGCCCACCGTACTGGCTGATGATAAACGCCGCCAGCTTGGGGTTGGGATTGGCGATGCGCACGGGGTACTGCAGCTTCTTTTCATATACAAACATCAGTCCGAACCTCCTTCATCCCAGGGCCACGGATCGTTGAGCCACCGATAGCCGCCCTCCGTGACGGTGGTCTGGGTCAGGGGGCCGTACTGCTCCTGATACCGGGCGCGGCCCTCCTTGGCCAGGGCGATATACTTCCAGTACAGGTTCAGGACCTCCTGGTCGTCGGCGTGGGTCACCAGATACAGCCCCAGCTCGTCAATGGCAAAATCCAGGGCCATCAGCTCCGACAGGGCGTTGTTGGCCGCCGGGAACCGGCTGCGCAGCTCCTTATGAAACGGCAGGTCCAGCCCTGGAAACAACGTTCCCTGCTGCAGGGCCTCCCGCTGGTCATACCGGGGCGGGTCCTGCTGCTGCATGGCCACAAAGGGAAAGGCCAGCGCCCCGCAGCCGCCGGGGAGACTGCCCTGGTTCTGCGGGCACCCATTGGCAGGGGTGCAGCTGCTTGTTTCTGTGTACAAGGGGATTCCTCCTTCACAAATCGTGGGTATGGCCCCCGCGCGGGGGCTCAGTCCAGTATATGTGCCCCTCCCCCGGCGGGAAACGGGGGATTCCCTTTTATCGGAAAATGTGGTATGGTATAGAAAACGCATCCCCTGCATACGGTGAGCCGAAGGGGGTGCGGAGATGATCGTTATACTTCGCCGCCGGTATCTTGCGGCGGCTGCGGCGGTGCTGCTGCTGGCGGGAGCCGCCGCCGTCCTGCGGCCGGGATGTCCTGCCGCTGTAAACGCCGCCGGAGCGGGCTGCCGGACCATCGTTCTGGACGCCGGACACGGCGGCGAGGACGGCGGCGCGGTGTCCCCGGACGGGGTGGTGGAAAGCGACCTGAACCTGGCCATCACCCGGCGGCTGCGGGATGTGCTGCTGTTTCTGGGCCGGGATACCGTGCTGACCCGGACGGGGGAGGACGCGATTTATTCGCCGGAGGCCGTCACCCTGCGGGAGAAGAAGGTGTCGGACCTGAAGAACCGGGTGGCCCTGATCAACAGCCAGCCGGAGGCGGTGCTCATCAGCATCCACCAGAACAGTATGCCCGACCACCCGTCGGTCCATGGGGCCCAGGTGTTTTATAACGGCGCGGCCTCCGGCCCACGGCTGGGAGAGACGGTCCAGGCGGCCCTGAACGGCGCCGTCAACGCCGGAAACGGGAAAAACGCCAAGGCCATCGACAGCACCATCTATCTGATGAAAAATGTACAATGTCCCGCCATTTTAGTGGAGTGTGGCTTTCTGTCCAACCGGACGGAAACCGGGCAGCTACTGACCGGCGGGTATCAGCTGAAGCTGGCGGTGTGCATCGCCGCCGGATTTCTCCAGCACGACACGGAGGGAGCAAGCGCATGAAAACCAAAACCATATTTTACTGCACCGAGTGCGGCAACGAGACCCCCAAGTGGGCGGGACGCTGCCCGGCCTGCGGCGCATGGAACAGCATCGTGGAGCAGGCGGATAAGCCGGTGAAATCCGGCAGAAAGCCAGCGTCGGCGAGGGCTGTAAAGCCTGTTCCCATTACAGAGATCGGCGCGGCGGACGAGATCCGCTTTTCCACCGGTATGGGGGAGCTGGACCGGGTTTTGGGCGGCGGCGCGGTGAAAGGCTCCCTGGTGCTGGTGGGCGGCGCGCCGGGTATCGGCAAATCCACCCTGATGCTCCAGATCTGCAAGAAGCTGGGGGAGTTCGCCCGGGTGCTGTATGTGTCCGGCGAGGAGTCGGCCCACCAGCTGAAGCTGCGGGCCCAGCGCCTGGACGCGGAGAGCGATAATCTGTACGTTCTGTCGGAGACCTGCCTGGGGAATATCTTAGAGTGCGTCCGCAGCGAGCAGCCGGACGTGCTGATCGTGGACTCCATCCAGACCCTGTATAACGAGGACCTGGATTCCCCCGCCGGAGGGGTGGGACAGGTGAAGGACTGCACCATGGCCCTGATGCAGCTGGCCAAGGGCCAGGGGGTCACCGTGTTCGTCATCGGCCATGTGAACAAGGAGGGCTCCATCGCCGGGCCCAAGGTCCTGGAGCACATGGTGGACTGCGTGCTGTATTTCGAGGGGGACCAGCACATGACCTATCGGATCCTCCGGGCGGCCAAGAACCGTTTCGGCGCCACCAACGAGATCGGCGTGTTCGAGATGATGGACCGGGGCCTGCGGGAGGTGGAGAACCCCTCGGAGATGCTGCTGTCCGGGCGTCCTAAGGACGCCCCCGGCACCTGCGTCACCTGCGCCATGGAGGGGGCCAGGCCCGTTCTGGCGGAGGTGCAGGCCCTGATCGCACCGGCCAGCGCCTCCAACCCCCGGCGCATGAGCAACGGCTTTGACTACAACCGGGCGGCCATGCTGCTGGCGGTGCTGGAGAAGCGGGGCGGGCTGAAGGTGTCCCAGTGCGACGCCTATCTGAACATCATCGGCGGGCTGACCCTGGAGGAACCGGCGGCGGACCTGGCGGCGGTGGTGGCCATCGCCTCCAGCTATCTGGACAAGCCCGTGCCGGACCATATGGCGGCCATCGGCGAGGTGGGCCTCTCCGGGGAGATCCGTTCCATCAGCCACCTAGAGCAGCGGCTGACCGAGGTGCACCGTCTGGGCTTCACCCAGTGCATGATCCCGGCCCGCCGGGCCCGGGAGCTCAAGCCCCTGCCGGGGCTGGAGCTGCTGCCGGTGCAGAACATCGCCCAGGCCCTGCGCCTGCTGGTCCGGGAGAAATAATCCGGGCAGGGGAGGCACTCTTTGGCACATAAAGGGCACTTTTTGGGAGAAAATGGAATAATTGTCTTGACAGTGGGGCTGTAAGGGTTTATCCTGTTACCGTGAGAAACGCCCGGCGGACTGGGCCGGGTATGCGGAAAGGAGCATCCCCGTCGTGATTGAGTTGACGGATCTGCCGGATGGCGCACTGGAAGACATGAAACGTTATGTGTCCTATGCCTGGCCGCCGGGGCGCATCGCCCAGCTGCTGAACCGCGCGTATGATCTGAACCTGACTCGCGAGACCGTCATCGGCATGCTCCGCCGGTTGAAGCACGAATGTGAATAAAAATTTGAGCATCCCCTCCGGGCGCGGAAGGGATGCTCTGTTTTTGATTTTTGAGGAATCAGGCGTTGTTCTTTTCCTGCTCTTTGCGGTCCTGCTCCTCCAGCTGGCGCTTGGTGCGGCGCAGGTCCACGATCATCAGAACCGCCGACAGCACGCAGGCCACAAACAGGATATAATACACCGCCTGGCCCAGGTAGATCCCGGCCAGCAGGAACAGCACAGCCAGAGCCGCCAGAATAAAGGTGATGTCCACCTGCTTGCGGCGCTTTTTCGTGCGGCGGAGAATTTCCAGTCTCTTTTCGTTGTCGTCCATGTTGCGTCTCCCTTTCTGTAATCTATCAGATGTCCTCCCGGGGACCCGGGCGCAGCTCCGTTCCGGACAGTTCCAGCCGCAGCCGTCCGGCGGACAGCTCCGTCAGCCGGTCCTGCAGCCGCTGGGGGGCGTCCTCCGGCAGGGACAGGGTCAAAGCCACCTCCGCCCCGTAGTCCACGGCGTCCACGGTGCCGCCGACGGCCTGCACCTCCAGCTTCACCCGCTCCAGCAGGGGATAGGGACAGGTGCAGAGGGCCGCGGTCCACAGGCCCATGGCCGCCACGCCCGCGGCGGCCAGCGCATCCCGGGCGCTTTTGCTGTAGGCCCGGGTAAGCCCTCCGGCCCCCAGCAGGATGCCGCCGAAATAGCGGGTCACCACGCACAGAACGTTGGTGACGTGCTCCCGCTGGAACACCGCCAGCATAGGCTGACCGGCGGTGCCCTGAGGCTCGCCGTCGTCGCTGTAGCGGACCACGCTGCCGCCCAGCAGATAGCACCAGCAGTTGTGCCGGGCGTCGTAGTGCTGCTTCTTCACCCGGCGGATCAGCTCCTGGGCCTGGTCCTCGCTGTCCACCGGCCAGATGTGGCCAATGAAGCGGGAGCGCTTTTCCACAAATTCGCTTTCCGCCTCCTGATAGGGAACGTAGATTTTATCCCCCATGGCGGACCTCCCATTCCTGTCTTGTGATGGCCTGGCACACGCCGGGGCGCTCCGTTCCGTCGGGCCACGGCGACGGCGGCGTATCGCAGACATGGCGGAAGCCGCACTTCTCCTGCACCCGCCGGGACTTCTCATTTTCCGGGGAATGGGCGCACCATACGCGCTGGACTCCCATCTCCTGAAACTGCCAGCGCAGCAGCTCATCCACGGCCTCGGGAACAAGCCCCTGCCCCCAATAGGGGTGGGCAATCCAGTAGCCGATCTCCGGCTCTCCCTTCCCCACCGGTATCGCCGTGGGAAACACACCCACGGAGCCGATGGGACCGCCGTCGCCGCCCTTGAGCAGCACCGCAAAGGTGCCCTCCTCGGACAGCACGGTGCGGATGATCTCCCGGCTGTTTTCCACGGAGGTGTGAGGCGCCCAACCGGCGGAGGGGCCCACCTCCGGGTCCCTGGCCCAGCGGTACAGGGCCTGGGCATCGCTGTCGCACCACGGGCGCAGGATCAGCCGCGAGGTTTCCAGCTGCGTCATAGCTCCCAGTCCTCCTTTTCCTCGCGCCAACCCTCCACATAGTCCTTGACCTGGCCCAGCACCTTAGGCGGGCACACGGCCACCACGTCGATGGAGGCAGCATACTCCACGGACTCCACCTTGGCCTCCCGGTACAGGCCGTCCAGAAGTCCGGCCTTGTCATAGGGCAGGTGCAGGGTCACCCGGCGGGTACCCTTGTCCAGCTTTTTGTCGATGCACGCCAGCAGCTCCGGCACCCCCTCGCCGGTCTTGGCGGAGATGGACACGGTGTCCTCCCCGGCGGTACGCTGACCGGAAAAGGCCAGGTCACACTTGTTGTATACCCGCAGACAGGGGATGTGGTCCGCCTTCAGCTCATGGATCAGGCGGTCCACAATGTCGGCCTGCTGCTGCCACTGGGGGTTGGACACGTCGATGACGTGGAGCAGCAGGTCCGCGTACTCCAGCTCCTCCAGGGTGGCCTTGAAGGCCTCCACCAGCTGATGGGGCAGCTTGCGGATAAAGCCCACGGTGTCGGAGATCACCACGTCCAGGGTATCGCTGACGGTCAGCAGCCGGGTGGTGGTGTCCAGGGTGTCGAACAGGCGGTTGTTGGCGGGGATCCCGGCCCCGGTGATGGCGTTTAAGAGGGTGGACTTCCCGGCATTGGTATAGCCTACGATGGCCACCACGGGGATTTCGTTTTTCATGCGGCGCTGGCGCTGGGTGCCCCGGACCCGGCGCACCTCCTCCAGCTCCGCCTTCAGCTTGTCGATTTTGCGGTGGATGTGGCGGCGGTCGGTTTCCAGCTGGGTCTCGCCGGGGCCCTTGGAGCCGATGGGACCCTTGCCGCTGGTGCCGCCCTGGCGCTCCAGATGGGTCCACATGCCGATGAGCCGGGGCAGCAGATACTGATACTGGGCCAGCTCCACCTGCAGGCGGCCCTCACGGGTGCGGGCCCGCTGGGCGAAAATGTCCAGGATCAGGCCGCTGCGGTCCAGCACCTGGACCCCGGTCATCTCTGTCAGCACCCGCAGCTGGGAGGGGGACAGGTCGTTGTCGAAGATGACCATGGTGGCCTTCTCCTCCTGCACCATGCGGCGGACCTCCTCCACCTTGCCCTCGCCGATGAAGCTGTGGGGGTCCGGCTTGTCCCGGCTCTGCAGGATCATGCCCACGGCCTGGCCTCCGGCGGTGTCCACCAGGGCGGACAGCTCCGCCAGGCTCTCCTCGTCAGCGCTGTCGTCTCCCAGCACCGGGGACCGCAGGCCCACCAGCACCGCATAGTCGCGCTTTTCTTCCTGTAAGGTCGTTTGTTCCATATTTGCCCTCGTTTCCGGTGTTTTTACCAAAGATTTTCGCATACCCGGCGGCAAATGCAAACAGGACCCGCAGCCAAAACGGGTGCGGGTCCTGTAAAAGTGTCTTTACTTGTCCAGACCGAAACGCTTGTTGAACTTGGCCACGCGTCCGCCGGTATCCACCAGCTTCTGCTTGCCGGTGAAGAAGGGGTGACACTTAGAGCAGACTTCTACGCGAATATCCTTCTTCGTAGAACCTGTCTCAATTACATTACCGCAGGCGCATTTAATAGTAGTCTGCTGATAATTGGGATGGATTCCTTCCTTCATTGCTCTGGTTCACCTCTTTCTGGTACAAAAGTCCTTTTCACAAAGGCAACTGTGATTTTACCACTTTTCCCGGACAATTGCAAGCATTTTTTGAAGAAAATTCCGGAACCGGGATTTTTGGCGTCTGACAGGCAAAAAGTCAAGGATTGGGCCGTATTTCCCCTGCGATTTGTGAGAAAATGCAGGAATTTTTGATTGACTTTTTTCCGGAACAAAATATAATTAATGAGTGTATTTTGGATTTAGCTGTTTAGTTATCTAAATTTGGGAGGAAGAAAGCATGTCGTTGGATAAGACCTATTTCGAGCAGATGGAGGCCAAAATCCCCCACGGGCGGGTCCGGACCCGGTTTGCCCCGTCCCCCACGGGCTATATGCACGTGGGTAACCTGCGGACGGCGCTGTATACCTGGCTGATCGCCCGGTCCCATGGCGGGGATTTCATCCTGCGCATTGAGGACACGGACCAGGGCCGCTATGTGGACGGCGCGGTGGACGTGATCTACCGCACCATGGCCGAGTGCGGCCTGACCCATGACGAGGGCCCCGACGTGGGCGGCCCCGTGGCCCCGTATATCCAGTCCCAGCGGCGGGACACCTATGGAAAGTATGCCCGTCTGCTGGTGGAAAAGGGCGGCGCGTACTACTGCTTCTGCGAAAAGACCGAGTCCGAGGAGGACTCCGGCGACTTTGACCGGGCGGCGGACCCCTGCCGGGACCTGCCCCTGGAGGAGGCGGAGCGCCGGGTAGCCGCCGGGGAGCCCTATGTCATCCGTCAGCGCATTCCGGCGGAGGGCGTCACCACCTTCCACGATGCCATTTTCGGCGACATCACCGTGGAAAACAGCACCCTGGACGACCAGGTGCTGATGAAGCGGGACGGCCTGCCCACCTATAACTTTGCCAACGTCATCGACGACCATCTCATGGGCATCACCCATGTGGTCCGGGGCAGTGAGTACCTGTCCTCGGCCCCCAAGTATGACCTGCTGTATCACGCCTTCGGCTGGGAGGTGCCCACCTATGTGCACTGCTCCCCGGTGATGCGGGACGCCCAGAACAAGATGTCCAAGCGCCATGGGGACCCCTCCTATGAGGACCTGAAGGCCCAGGGCTATCTGACGGAGGCCATCCTCAATTATGTAGCCCTGCTGGGCTGGAGCCCCAAGGGCGACCTGGCGGAGCAGGAGATTTTCGACCTGGAGGGCCTGACCCGGGCCTTCGACATCACCGGCATTTCCAAGTCCCCGGCCATTTTCGACCGGGCCAAGCTGGACCACTTCAACGCCGTGTATCTGCGGAGCATGGAGCCTGCGGCCTTTGCCAGGGCGGCGGAGCCCTACATCCGCCAGAGCGTCCAGAATCCTGCCTATGACCCGGCGGCCATCGCCGCCCTGCTGCAGGCCCGGTGCGAGCGGCTGATGGAGATTCCCGAGAAGGTGGACTTCTTCGACGCCCTGCCGGAGTACCCGGTGGATTTCTATACCAACAAAAAGTCCAAGACCAACCCCGAGGTGTGCGCCCGGATGCTGGAGGCCGCCATTCCCATGCTGGAGGCCCTGCCGGACTGGACCGACGAGAGCATCCATGACGGCCTGGTGAATCTGGCCGCGTCCCTGGAGGTGAAGAACGCCACCCTCATGTGGCCCGTGCGCATTGCGGCGGCGGGCAAGCTGGTGACCCCCGGCGGCGCGGTGGAGATCTGCCGCATTCTGGGCCGGGAGGAGACCCTGCGCAGGCTTCGCCAGGGGCTCTCCATGCTGACGGCATGCTGAAATGGCTGGTGCGGCAGCGGCAGCAGCTGCACGGGTTTTACCGGGACGGCTTCGGCCGTGCCTTCGGCATGACGGCCCTGGCCTTTGCCGTGGTCATGGTGGTCAGCTATCTGGTGACCCTGCGCTATCCCGCCCCCATCGAGCGGCTGATTGAGCTGTTCCGGGAGCAGATCGCGGACCTGGGCATCGTGGACGCGGAGGGGAATTTCAGCGCACCGGCCCTGTTTCTCAACAATCTCCAGGCCTGCGCCCTGGCCATGGGCTATGGATTCATCCCGTTTCTGTATCTGCCTGCGGTGTCCCTGGGCATCAACGCCATGATGTTCGGCGGCTTCGCCTCGTACTATGTGCAGTTGGGTCTGCCCCTGTGGTACTACGGCGCGGGGACGCTGCCCCACGGGATCTTCGAGCTTCCGGCCCTGTTTCTGGCCATGGCCGGGGGCCTGTACCTGTGCCGGACCCTGGTGCGCTATGTGCGGCGCAACGAGAAGGGCCTGGTGGGGCCGGTGGTGCTGAACCTGCTGCGGCTGCTGGTGATGCATATCACGCCCCTGCTGATGGCGGCCGCCGCTATCGAAGCGTATGTCACCCCCGTTGTTATGGAGGCGCTGGCGCGGTATATCTGATGTTGTTCCTGCGGGAGTGTCCCGCTGAAAGATAGAACTACAGACCGCAAGTGCGGCGAAAGGAGCCTTACAATGAACGAAAAAGTCACAAGTATCCCTGAACTGTTCGGAAGCATGGTGTTCACACAGGAGCAGATGCGACAGCGTCTGCCGGCCCACATCTACGATGCTTGGCAGCAGTGCCTGGTGCAGGGAACGTCATTGGACCGCTCCATCGCCGACGAGATCGCCGCCGCCATGAAGGAATGGGCCATTGAAAAGGGGGCCACCCACTATACCCATTGGTTCCAGCCCATGACCGGCTATACCGCTGAGAAGCACGACAGCTTCATCGCCCCCCAGGGGCCCACCGGCGTGCTGATGGAGCTGTCCGGCAAGGAGCTGTCCCGGGGCGAGGCGGACGCCTCCAGCTTCCCCTCTGGCGGCCTGCGGGCCACCTTCGAGGCCCGTGGCTACACCGCCTGGGACCCCACGTCCTACGCCTTTGTGAAGGACAAGACCCTGTATATCCCCACCATTTTCTGTTCCTACGGCGGCGAGACTCTGGACAAAAAGACCCCCTTGCTGCGTTCCATGAAGCTGCTGGACACCCAGAGCATCCGCATCCTGCGGCTGTTCGGCAACACCCAGGCCCAGCACGTCACCGCCCAGGTGGGTCCGGAGCAGGAGTATTTCCTCATCGACAAGGAGATGTACCGCCGCCGGGAGGACCTGGTCCTCTGCGGCCGGACCCTGTTCGGCGCCAGGCCTCCCAAGGGCCAGGAGCTGGACGACCACTACTACGGCGCCATCAAGCCCCGGGTGGCGGAATTCATGCACGAGCTGGATCAGGAGCTGTGGAAGGTGGGCGTTCCCGCCAAGACGGAGCACAACGAGGTGGCTCCCGCCCAGCACGAGGTGGCCCAGGTGTATTCCGATGCCAACAGCACCTGCGACCACAACCAGCTGACCATGGAGTTTCTGAAAAAGGTGGCCGACCGCCACGGTCTGGTGTGCCTGCTGCACGAGAAGCCCTTTGCCGGCATCAACGGCAGCGGCAAGCATGACAACTGGTCCCTGGCCACGGACACCGGCGAGAATCTGCTCAAACCCGGCAAGACCCCCAGCCAGAACGCCCAGTTCCTGCTGTTCCTGGCGGCGTTTATCAAGGGCGTGGACGAGTATCAGGATATGCTGCGCTGCTGCGTGTCCTACCCCGGCAACGACCACCGGCTGGGCGGCAACGAGGCCCCTCCGGCCATCATCTCCGTGTTCCTGGGCGATGAGCTGACGGCCATCCTGGATTCCATCATCAACGGCCAGGCGTATGTGGATAAGGCCAAGCGGAAGCTGGAGATCGGCGTAGACACCCTGCCGGAGATTCCCCAGGACACCACGGACCGCAACCGCACCTCGCCCCTGGCCTTCACCGGCAACAAGTTCGAGTTCCGTATGCTGGGCTCCTCCCAGTCCATCGCCAGCCCCAACGTGGTGCTCAACACCATCATGGCCCAGGAGCTGGAGGAGTTCGCGGACATTCTGGAGCAGTCCAACGACTTCCGGGCGGACCTGCAGAACCTGCTGCATGACACCTTCAAGGCCCACCAGCGCATCATCTTCAACGGCAACGGCTACGGCGGGGACTGGGTCCGGGAGGCCCAGCGCCGGGGCCTCAGCAACCTGCGGGACACCGTGGACTGCATGCCCGCCTATATCGACCCCAAGAACATCCGCCTGTTCTCCGGCCACAACATCCTCAGCGAGACGGAGATGCGGGCCCGGTATGAAATTCACCTGGAGAATTACTGCAAGGTCACGTCCATCGAGGCGGCTACCCTGCGGGATATGGTCATGCGGGGCATTCTCCCGGCGGTGAACCGCTACACGGCGGACCTGACCCAGGCCATCCTGCGCAAGCGGGAGCTGGTGGTCCCCTGCCGAGTGGAGGAGGACCTGCTGTCCAAGCTCTCCAGCCTGACCGCCAGCCTGTACGACACCATGGCGGCTATGGAGCAGGCCATGGACCAGGCCCCCGACGCCGAAGGCGGCATCGAGGCCGCCCGGTACTACCGGGAGGAGATCGGCCGCCGCATGGAGGAGGCCCGCCAGTCCATCGACCGGCTGGAATCCCTGACCGCCGCGGAATACTGGCCCTATCCCACCTACGCCGACATCCTGTTCTCTGTGTAAAATCAATCAACCAGCCCCGGGGGCCTCCCATTCAGGAGGCCCCCGTTTTTTCTGCCCGGCAGTTTATAATTAATTTAAAAAGCATTAATGTTCCTCTAATATTTCCGCCGTAAGATAGCACCAGAACGAAGGGGAACGACACCCCGGAACACAGAATATCAAGGAGGAACAACTTATGAAAAAGACCATCCGTAATCATATCGACACCATCACCACCTGCCGCCTGGCTGAGGGCCTGATCCTGGAGCGCCGGGTCACCGAGAACGGCATCGACCTGCGGGTGATGCTCCAGCGCCCCCTGGAGGAGTATGACGGTCTGCAGACCGCCGCCGAGGCTGCCTACATCGAGCAGTACCTGGTGGAGAAGTACCGGGGTGTGGCGGATGTTGCCACCATTCTCCGGCTGGCCTCTTGAAAAACCGGCCAAAATCTGTTGCGCTGATACCGAGACCCGGCGACGCCGCCTATCCCATCCTGCGGGCGGCGCCGCCATGCTTTATAAAAGAGGAGGGATCCCCCTATGCACCTTCTGTTTGCCGAGGATCAGCCCCAGCTGCGCCGCTCCGTCCGGGAATACGCCCTGCTGGAGTATCTGATCCGCAACAAGGGCATCATCCTCTCCCGGGAGCAGATCGAAAACAACCTCTGGAACTATGACTACGCCGGAGGCACCAACGTGGTGGACGTATACATCAGCTATCTGCGCAAAAAGCTGGACGGCGGCCACGAGAAAAAACTGCTGCACACGGTCCGGGGCATGGGCTGGGTGCTGAAGGAGGGCGTATGAGACATATCTCCATCAAGGTCCGCATGACCATCTGGTTCACCGTGGTGATGGTGGTCATTTCCTCCCTGATGCTGGTGTTCGTGATGCTCATGAACCACAACCAGGTCACCAAGCCTCCGGCGGCCCAGGTGGTGTCCGTGGTGACCCGCAACGCCGACCGGCTGGAGCGGTCCTTCGAGGCGGAGCGGCAATTCACCTCCGACGCCTCTCATGAGCTGCGGACGCCGGTGGCGGTGATCCTGGCCGGTCTGGACCACGGACAGCCCACGGAGGAGGACTATCGCCAATCCGTGGACGTGATCCGCCGCCAGGGGCAGCAGATGTCCCGGCTCATCGGTCAGCTGCTGCACATCACCCGGCTGGAGCAGGGTACGCAGAAGCTCCAGCTGGAAACGGCGGACCTGAGCCAGCTGGTGGAGGTCCTCTGTGAGGAGCAGGCCCATCTGGCCCCGGGGGGCACCACGCTGGCGGTGCATACCCAGCCGGACCTGCTGGTAAACGGGGACGTGACCCGGCTGTCCCGGCTGCTGACGAACCTGATCTCCAACGCCTATCGCTACGGGAAGCCCAACGGCCATGTGTGGGTGGACCTGCGCCGGGAGGGCCAATGGGCCGTGCTGTCCGTCCGGGACGACGGCAGCGGCATCGCCCCGTAGGACCGGGAGCGCATCTTCCAGCGCTTTTACCAGGTGGACGCCGCCCGGGGCAAGGACGGCAGCGGCCTGGGCCTGTTCATGGTGCAGCAGGCGGCCCGGCTCCACGGCGGCTCCGTCACCGTGGACAGCCGGATAGGGGAGGGGAGCACCTTCATCGTCCGTCTGCCGCTGGCAGAATAAAACAAAACGCCGGACCCCATCGGGGCCCGGCGTTTGTGCGTATTCAGATGCTTTCGTTTACCTTCCGGGCAAATTCCGCCGCCAAGCGGGCCTTTTCCGGGTCCATGAACACCGTGTCATAGCCCCGGTGCCGCTGGGCCAGCATACCCAGCAGCCGCAGACGTGAGTGCTTGCAGTAACGCTGCATCCCGGCCTCCCAAAGGTCCGCGCCCTTTTCCACGGGATAGCCGCAGGTGGCGATCAGGGCCACGGGCTTGCCCTCCCACAGGGACGGCCCCTTCTCCCGGCCGTAATACTTGTTCATTCCGTATACCAGCCGGTCCAGGACCGCCTTCATGGGCGGGGTGCAGTACCAGGAATAGATGGGCGTGGCCAGCACCAGCAGGTCGCAGGCCAGCACGCTGTCGAAAATCTCCTGCATGTCGTCTTCCTGGGGGCAGCCGAACACCGTCCAATCCTGCTGGCACACCCGGCAGGCCCGGCAGGGCCGGACCTCCAGGTCATACAGCCAGACCGTCCGGCAGGACCAGCCCAGCTTTTCCAGCTCCGCCGCAAAGGGCACCGTCAGCGCGGCGGTGTTGCCCTGCTTCCGGGGACTGGCCAGCAGGATACAGGCCTTTTTCATGCCCCTTAGCCCGGAGGCCAGGTCATATCCCGGCCGGACAGTACATGGAAGTGCAGGTGATGCACGCTCTGACCGGCCTGCTCGCCGATGTTGGACACCACGCGGTAGCTCTCCAGCCCCTGCTCCCGGCACAGCCGGGCGATGACCTCGAAGATGTGGGCCACCACGGCGCTGTTGCCGCCGTTTACCTCCGCCACGGAGCCGATGTGCTCCTTGGGGATCACCAGGAAGTGGGTGGGAGCCTGGGGGGCAATGTCGTAAAAGGCGTAGCACAGCTCGTCTTCATACAGCTTGTTGGAGGGGATATCCCCGCCGACAATTTTGCAGAACAGGCAGTTGTCGTCTCGCATAGTCATGCTCCTTTCGTTATTTCCACTCTCCCGGCTTCAGGAGAGCTTTTCCGACACAAAATCGTCCACGGAAGCCAGGGCGTCGTCCACTTTCAGCAATTCGGTGCCGCCGCCCATAGCGGAATCTGGCTTGCCTCCGCCCTTGCCGCCGCACACGGCGGACACGGCCCGGACCAGGTCGCCGGCCTTGATGCCCCGGGCCACGGCCTCCTTGCCGCACACGGCCAGGAAGGACACCTTTTCGCCGTTGATGCTGGCGATGACCGCCACAACGCTGGGGTCCTTATCCCGCAGGAAGTCGCCCATGGTGCGCATGGCGGCGGTGTCCATGCCGGTGCGGGTGGTGGTGATCACGTGCAGGCCCTTCACGGTTTTGGCGGAGGCCAGGAACTGCTTGGCCTCGCCCAGGGACGCCTCGGCCTTCAGCTTATCCAGTGCCTGGCGCAGCTGCTTCATCTCGTTGGCCTGCTGCTCCATGCGCTCCAGCAGTCCGGCAGGTGCGGTTTTCAGGAACTGCGCCGCCTTGTGCAGAACGCCCTGGCTGCGCTCCATGCCCTGCAGGCTCAGCTTGCCGCAGGTGGCCTCGATCCGGCGCACGCCGGAGGCCACGCTGGTCTCGGACTTCACCCGGAAGGGGCCGGCCTTGGCGGTGTTGTCCACATGGGTGCCGCCGCAGAACTCGATGGACACATCACCCATCTCCACCACCCGGACGGTGTCGCCGTACTTTTCGCCGAACATGGCCACGGCGCCCTTTTTCTTGGCCTCCTCGATGGGCAGGACCTCCGTCACCACGGGATAGCCCTCCAGAATGGCGTCATTGACCAGCTCCTCCACCTGATGCAGCTCCTCCGGGGTGATGGCCTCGAAGTGGGTGAAGTCGAAGCGCAGACGGTCCGGCTCCACCAGGGAGCCCGCCTGGTGCACATGCTCGCCCAGCACCTTCTTCAGGGCCGCATCCAGCAGGTGGGTGGTACTGTGGGCCCGGCGGATGGCCTTGCGGCGCTCGGTATCAATGGCGGCGTGGACGGTGTCGCCCACATGGAGGGTGCCCTCCGTCAGGCGGCCATAGTGCATGAACTTGCCGCCCTTGTTCTTCTGCACGTCGGACACGGTGAACAGAATGCCGTCTGCGCTGATGGTGCCGTGGTCGGCCACCTGGCCGCCCATCTCCGCATAGAACGGGGACCGGTCCAGCACCACCACGGCGTCGGACCCGGCGGGGATCTCGCCCCGCAGCTCGTCGTCGGCCACCAGGGCCACCACCGTGGCGTCGAACTCGTCGTGGTCATAGCCCACAAACTCCGTGGCGGGGATGTCCTTTCCGAACTCCATACCGGCCCAGCCCAGGTCGCCCAGAGCCTTCCGGGCCTCACGGGCCCGCTGCTTCTGCTCCTGCATCAGCTGGCGGAAGCTCTCCTCGTCCACGGTCATGCCCTGCTCGGCCACCATTTCCGCCGTCAGGTCGATGGGGAAGCCGAAGGTGTCGTACAGCCGGAAGGCGTCGGCGCCGGAAAACACCTTCTCCCCCTTGGCCTGGTGCTCCGCCAGCAGGTCGGAGAAGATCTTCATGCCGCCGTCGATGGTGCGGCCGAAGTTCTCCTCCTCGGTGCGGATGACCTTGGTGATATAGGTCTGCTTTTCCCGCAGGTCGGGATACTGTCCCTGATTTTCATGGATAACGGTATCCACCACCTGATACAGGAAGGGATCGTTGACGCCCAGGAGCTTCCCATGGCGGGCGGCCCGGCGCAGCAGACGCCGCAGCACATAGCCCCGCCCCTCGTTGGAGGGCAGGATGCCGTCGCAGATCATGAAGGTGGCGGAGCGGATGTGGTCGGTGATGACCCGCAGGGACACGTCCCGCTTCTCCGTCTCGCCGTAGTGGGCCCCGGTGAGCTCAGACACCTTGTGGGTGATGTTCATCACGGTGTCCACGTCGAACAGGCTCTCCACATTCTGGCACACGCAGGCCAGACGCTCCAGACCCATACCGGTGTCGATGTTCTTCTGCTTCAGCTCGGTATAGTTGCCGTGGCCATCGTTGTCAAACTGGGAGAACACGTTGTTCCAGATCTCGATATACCGGTCGCAGTCGCAGCCCACGGTGCACCCGGGCTTGCCGCAGCCGAACTCCGGCCCGCGGTCATAGTAGATCTCGGAGCAGGGGCCGCAGGGGCCGGAGCCGTGCTCCCAGAAGTTGTCCTCCTTGCCGAAGCGGAAGATCCGCTCCTTGGGGATGCCGATCTCCTTGTTCCAGATGTCGAAGGCCTCGTCGTCGTCCAGATAGATGGAGGGATACAGCCGGTCGGCCTCCAGGCCCACCCACTGGGGGCTGGTCAGAAATTCCCAGCTCCAGGCAATGGCCTCATGCTTGAAATAGTCACCGAAGGAGAAGTTGCCCAGCATCTCAAAGTAGGTGCCGTGGCGGGCGGTTTTGCCCACGTTGTCGATATCGCCGGTGCGGATGCACTTCTGACAGGTGCACACCCGGTGGCAGGGCGGCTCCTCCTCGCCCTTGAACCAGGGCTTCATGGGGGTCATACCGGCGTTGATCAGCAGGATGGACTTGTCGTTTTGAGGCACCAGGGAAAAGCTGGGCAGACGCAGGTGGCCTTTGGTTTCAAAGAACTTCAGGAACATTTCCCGCAGCTCGTTCAGGCCGTGATAGGGATGGGACATGGTTCATTACTCCTTTATCTCAAATTGTTTTTACTGATTTTCTTCTGTGGGGCACAGGGCGGCGATCTCCTCCTCCAGGGCCCGGTAAAACTGCGCGATGTGCCAGCCGTCCGCCAGGGCGTGGTGGACCTGGATGGATACAGACAGCTGGGTCATGCCGCATCGCATGAACAGCTGCCCCCAGCTGACCCGGACGTTGCTGTCCGCCGGAGTGCAGGCCGGGTGGGTCAGGGACGTGTAGTTCAGCCACGGCAGGCAGGAGGCAAAGATGCTGGGGCTTTCCGCCCGGCGGTCCGTTTCGATGGTGCCGCCCTGCCTGGCCGCTGCCTGCTGCTGGCGGCCCATGGCGATGTAGTCCTCATAGGGCACCCGGGCCGACTCCATCCGGCAATAGGCATAGCTGCCGTCCGGCTTCAGCTCGGTGAAGGAAACCGGACATTCGTCGTACTCTACCACCTGGCCGTCCTCAATGCGCCGCCGCAGCTCCGGCACCCGGTTCACCGCCCGGTGAATGACATACAGCATGGTCAGGAAGATAGGCTTGTGCTCCGCCCGCAGCCGCAGCTCCAGGGCCGTCACATCCAGCTGCACCGTTACCCCGGCGTAGGGGAAAGCGTAGCCGCTGAACAGCTGAAACTGCTCCCGCCGCGGGTCCTTTTCCATATCAATTACACGCCGCTCCATAATCGCCTCCTGATAAACAAAAACGCCCCGCCCCACATAGGGGCGAAGCGATGCTTCACGGTACCACCCTAATTAACGGCCGCAGCCGTCGTCTCAGTCATCCGGTAACGGGGATGGGGCGTGCGGCTCGTCGCCGCCGGCTCGGAGACGGCCCTCTGCCCTGTGACCCGGCGGGCTCACACCCTTTCCCGCCTCGCTTGCGGCGCACTCCGCGGCAGATTCTTCTCGTCATTGCCTTTGACGTTCTGTATTTTACCACAGATCCGGCCGTTGTCAAGGGTTCCGCCCGCTTCCGGTCACAATTTTTTCACAATTTGCGCCCCAAAGCCGCACTTGACGCTGGGACGGGTCTATTGTATAATGGGTTGATTTAATGTGCGGAGGTATACCCATTATGTGGATCGCGGATGGCTGGAAGGATTATGAGTTGCTGGACTGCGGCGGCGGAGAAAAGCTGGAGCGCTGGGGCGACCAGATCCTGGTGCGGCCGGACCCCCAGGCCATCTGGGAGTCGGACCGGAAGAACCGGGGCTGGCGCACGGCCAACGCCCGCTACAGCCGCTCCAGCACCGGCGGCGGCCACTGGGACAAGAACAAGCTGCCGGAGAACTGGCCTATCGCCTATAAAAACCTCCGCTTCCAGGTCAAGCCCATGAACTTCAAGCACACGGGCCTGTTCCCGGAGCAGGCCGCCAACTGGGACTTTGCCATGGACCAGATTCGCCGGGCGGGCCGCCCCATCCGGGTGCTGAACCTGTTCGCCTATACCGGCGGGGCCACGGTGGCCTGCGCCGCCGCCGGGGCCAGCGTCTGCCATGTGGACGCCGCCAAGGGCATGGTGGCCTGGGCCAAGGAAAACGCCCGGGTCTCCGGACTCCAGGACGCTCCCATCCGCTGGATCGTGGACGACTGCGCCAAGTTCGTGGAGCGTGAGATTCGCCGGGGCAAGACCTATGACGCCATCATCATGGACCCCCCCAGCTATGGCCGGGGTCCCGGCGGCGAGGTGTGGAAGCTGGAGGAGAATCTCTATCCCTTCGTGAAGCTGTGCGCCCGGGTGCTGTCGGACAAGCCCCTGTTCGTGATCCTGAACTCCTATACCACGGGCCTGGCCCCGTCGGTGCTGGGCTATATCCTGCAAATGCTGGTGGGCCGCCGCTTCGGCGGACACGTCACCTGGGACGAGCTGGGCCTGCCGTGCACGGATTCCGGCATGGCGCTGCCCTGCGGCGCCACCGGCCGTTGGATGAGCAAATAAAATTTCGCAGAAAAGAGACAAAGCAATGCAGCCAATGATTCAGACCGACGCCCTCTCCTTCTCCTACCCGGTGGAGGAGGGCCAGCGCCGGACCACCGCCCTGGACAATGTGACCCTGTCCATCGAAAAGGGCAGCTTTGTGGTGGTGCTGGGCCACAACGGCTCCGGCAAATCCACCCTGGCCAAGCATATGAACGCCGTGCTGCTGCCCTCCGGCGGCGCGGTGTATGTGGAGGGCATGGACACGAAAAAGGAGGAGCTCCTGCTGGAGATCCGCCGCCGGGTGGGCATGGTGTTCCAGAACCCGGATAACCAGATCGTGGCCAACGTGGTGGAGGAGGATGTTGCCTTCGCCCCGGAAAACCTGGGGGTCCCCACGGCGGAGATCCGCCGCCGGGTGGACGACGCCCTGGCGGCGGTGGGCATGACGGAGTTCACCCGCCACGCCCCGCACCTGCTGTCCGGCGGACAGAAGCAGCGGGTGGCCATCGCCGGCGTCATCGCCATGGAGCCGGAGTGTATCGTCCTGGACGAGGCCACGGCCATGCTGGACCCCTCCGGCCGCCGGGAGGTGCTGGACACCGTTCACCGGCTGAACCGGGAGCGGGGCATCACCGTGGTGCACATCACCCACCATATGTCCGAGGCGGAGGACGCCGACCGGGTCATCGTCATGAACGACGGCGTGGTGGCCATGGACGGCGCGCCCCGGGAAATTTTCTCCCGGGTGGAGGAGCTGCAGGCCCTGGGCCTGGCGGCCCCGGATACGGTGGAGCTGCTGCGCCGGCTGAACCGGCACGGCATGGATCTGCCCTTGACGGCGATCACGGTTGACGAGTGTGCCCGCGCCATATTCCAGGCGCTCCATGGCGCGGAAGGGAAGTAAGCAGAGTTGGAACCGATCATTCGTATAGAACACCTGACCCACACCTACAGCACCGGGACTCCGTTTCAGCGCAGCGCGGTGGAGGATGTCAGCCTCGATATCATGCCCGGCGAGTTCCTGGGCATCATTGGCCACACCGGCTCCGGCAAGTCCACCCTGATCCAGCACCTCAACGGACTGCTGCGCCCCACCCAGGGCCGCATCCTGCTGGACGGGAAGGACATCTGGGCCGAGCCCAAGAAAATCCGACAGGTCCGCTTCCAGGTGGGCCTGGTGTTCCAGTACCCGGAGTACCAGCTGTTTGAGGAAACGGTGTACAAGGATATTGCCTTCGGCCCGGGCAACATGGGCCTTTCCAAGGAGGAAATCGACCGCCGGGTCCGGGAATCCGCCGCCCTGGTGGGTTTGACGGAGGACCAGCTGGACAAGTCGCCCTTTGACCTGTCCGGCGGCCAGAAGCGCCGGGTGGCCATCGCCGGCGTCATCGCCATGGAGCCCAAGGTCCTGATCCTGGACGAGCCCACGGCGGGGCTGGACCCCCGGGGCCGGGAGGCCATTCTGGCCCAGATCCGGGCCTATCACCGCAAGCGCGGCACCACCGTCATCCTGGTGAGCCACAGCATGGAGGAGATCGCCTGCAACGTGGACCGCATCCTGGTGCTGCGGGGCAGTCATGTGTATATGGACGGCACGCCCCGCCAGGTATTCCGGCGGGCCTCCGACCTGGAGGAAGTGGGCCTGGACGTGCCCCAGGCCACCAAGATCGCCCTGGCCCTGCGCCGCATGGGCCTGAACATTGACACCGCGGTCTACACCGTGGACGAGCTGGAGCAGGCCCTGCTCTCCATAAGAGGGGAGGCGGGCGTATGCTGAGAGATATCACCCTGGGCCAGTTTTTCCCGGGCAATACCTTCATCCACCGGCTGGACCCCCGCACCAAGCTCCTGGCGGTGATCCTGTACATTGTGGCCCTGTTCAACGCCCAGGGGGTGGTGACCTACGCCATCGTGACGGCGCTGCTGGCCCTGTGCATCATCGTCTCCCGGGTGCCCTTCCGGTCCCTGACCCGGGGCCTGAAGCCCATCTGGGTCATCGTGGCCTTCACGGCCATTATGAACCTGTTCTTCACCAGCGGTACCCCCCTGGGCGCCGGCTGGCTGCTGAGCCATATCTCCCAGGAGGGTCTGCGCTCCGCCATCTTCATGGTGCTGCGGATCGTGATGCTCATCATGGGCACCTTCCTGCTGACCTACACCACCAGCCCCATCTCCCTGACGGACGGACTGGAGAGCCTGCTGTCCCCTCTGAAGAAGCTGCGTCTGCCCGTCCACGAGCTGGCCATGATGATGTCCATCGCCCTGCGCTTTATCCCCACCCTCATCGAGGAGACGGACAAGATCATGTCCGCCCAGAAGGCCAGGGGCGCGGACTTTGAATCCGGCAATATCTTCCAGCGGGCCAAGGCCCTGGTGCCTATCCTGGTGCCCCTGTTCATCAGCGCCTTCCGCCGGGCCGACGAGCTGGCCACGGCCATGGAGTGCCGCTGCTACCACGGCGGCGAAGGCCGCACCGCCCTGCATGTGCTGCGCTTCCGCCCGGCGGACCTGTGGGTCCTGACGGGCTTTGCGGCCCTGACGGCGGGGGTCATCGCCCTGGGGCGGCTGGGAATCTGAAAGAGGTACGCTATGCGCAACATCGCACTGATCCTGATGTACAACGGCACCGCCTACCATGGGTGGCAGGTGCAGAAAACCGAGGTCACCGTGGCCCAGACCCTGGAGCGGGGTCTGTCCATGGTGTGCGGCGAGCCCATCAAGTGCACCGGCTGCGGCCGCACCGACGCCGGGGTCCACGCCGAGCACTATGTGGCCAATTTCCGCACCAATTCCCGTATTCCCGTGGACCGGCTGCCCTTCGCCGTCAACACCCACATTCCCGAGGACATTGTGGTAAAGGCGGCCTATGAGGTGGCGGAGGATTTCAACGCCATCGGCTCCTGCATCCGCAAGGAGTATACCTATCGCATCTACAATTCCCGGGTGAAGAACCCGTTTTATGTGAACAGGGCGTATTTTTACCCCAAGCGCCTGGACGAGGAGGTCATGGACCGGGCGGCCCGGATGTTCGAGGGGACCCACGATTTCGCCGCCGTGCGCAGCGTGGGCACCAACGTCCGCAGCACCGTCCGCACCATCTACTACTGCCGGGTCCGGCGGCAGGGGGAACTTTTGGAATTGAAGGTCTGCGCCAACGGCTTTTTGTATAATATGGTACGGGCCATCACCGGCACGGTGCTCTACGCGGCGGAGGGGAAGCTGACGCCGGAGGAGATCCCTGTGATCCTGGACAGCGGCAACCGTACCCTGGCCGGGCCCACCGCCCCGCCGGGAGGTCTGTACCTGACAAGGGTGTGGTATGAAGATGAAAGACTCAATGGACCGGATGGAATTTGACCAGGGCAACCCCCAGGAGGAGGCGCCCCGCCGGGTGCAGCGCCGGAAGCGGCCGGAGCTGAAGCCCATATGGTTTGCGGCGGTGGCCGTGGTGCTGCTGGCGGTGGTGCTCATCGCCGCCCTGACGGATACCACCGCCTTCGACGGGCTGCGCCGCAGCGTGACCTATGCCCGGGCCAAAAAGGACGAGACCGGCTGCGCCCAGCTGTACCACTACGCCGCCGACCGCACCAGCTGCTTTGCCTCTCTGGACGGCAGCCTGGCCATCGTCACCAATAGCCAGCTGCTGGTGATGCAGGAGGACGGCCAGGTGGTCTGCAACGAGACTGTAAAGTGGACCTCCTGTACAGTGACCGGAACCGGCAGCCTGGCCGCCGCCTACGACATCGGCGGCAGCGACGTGTATGTCCTCAATGCCCAGGGCCTGGTCCGCAAAATCACCTGCGGCGGCGAGATTCTGTCCGTTACCCTGACCCGGGAGGGCCGCCTGGCGGTGACCCTCAACGAGCGGGGCTACAAGGCCGCCGTGGAGGTCTACAACGAGGACGGTGTAAAGGAATTTGCCTTTCATTCTGCCGACAGCTTTCTGATGACCTCCTCCGTGTCCCGGAACGGCAAGGAGATGGCTGCCGTCACCATGGGCCAGTCCCAGGGCTCCTTCACCAGCAGCATCGTCCTGTATAAGCTGGACCGGCAGGAGGCCTACGCCACCTGCGACCTGGCCGGCGTGGCGGTGTATGACCTGGGGCTGGTAGGGAAGCGCTACTGCGCCGTGGCGGAGGACAGCCTGCATTTCATCGACCAGAAGGGCCGGGCCGCCGCGTCCTACAGCTATGACGGCGGCGTTCTGCGCCGGTGCAGCCTGGGCGGCGACGGCTATGCCGCCGTGCTGCTGGGCCGTTACAAGGTGGGCAGCCAGCTGCGCCTGGTGACGGTGAACAGCGACGGCAAGGAGCTGGGGGCCCTGGACCTGGACGGCGATGTGCTGAGCATGTCCGCCTGCGGCCGGTATGTGGCGGTGCTGTTTGCCGACCGGCTGGTGATCTATAACAAAAACCTCAAGGAATACGCCACCTTGCAAGGCGTCAGCAGCGCCGGTGATGTGCTGATGCGCAGCGACGGCTCTGCGGTGCTGGCGGGCTCTGCCGCTGCCAGCGTGTTCCTGCCCTGACCCCGAAAGGAGAGTGTCCATGTCCGTATTTGCCGATATTCTGGTGCTGGCGGCCCTGATCGCCGCCGCCTGGCTGGGAGCCAAGCGGGGCCTGCTGAAAAGTCTGGCGGGCCTGCTGATCGTCGTGGTGGCCCTGCTGGGGGCCTCCTGGGCCGCCGACCACCTGACGGAGCCTGTGGCCCAGTGGATCGAGCCCCGGGTGACCCAGCGGGTGGAGCGGAAGCTGGAGGAAAGCCACGCCGCCGACGCCGGACAGATGCTCCAGGCATTCAGCTTCCGGGGCAGCGGCCTTCAGAAGATGCTGGATACCGTTCACCAGCGGGTGCAGCAAACCGGCGAGACCGTCATCCGGGCCGTGGCCCAGAGCATCGCCCGTTCCGTGGCGGGGACGGCGGTGTATGTGGTGGTGTTCCTGATTCTGCTGGTGCTGCTGTGGCTGCTGATGAAGCCGCTGAATGCCATTGTCACCAGGCTTCCCCTGATCAGCACCGTCAACGGTCTGGGGGGCGCGGCCCTGGGCCTTGTGTGCGGCGGCCTTACGCTGTTTGTGGCCGTGTGGGCCATGCAGCGCTTCGGCTGGCTTCTGACCCCTGAACTGATTGACAGCACCACACTGCTGAAATTCTTTGCAACCCAGACGCCGCTGGGCCTTCTGGCGGCGCTGTGAACAATTTACCCAGATAACGGAGGGAAACCATGCAACCGACTCTTTGTTCCAAATGTAAGAAAAATGTGGCCGTGGTCTTTATTTCCCGGCAGAATGAAAAGGGCGAGATGGTCAACGAGGGCCTGTGCCTGAAATGCGCCGCCCAGCTGGGCCTGCCCCAGGTGGAGGAGATGATGAAGCGAATGGGCATCTCTCCGGAGGACCTGGAGAACATCAACAACGAGATGATGCAGGCCTTCGGCGGGGCCGAGGAGCTCAGCGACATGCCTGCCCCCCAGGATGAGGACGACGAGGACGACGGCGAAAGCGGCAAGACCGCCACCTTCCCCTTCCTGAACCGCCTGTTCGGCGGCAGCAATCCCCCGGCGGAGAAGTCCGACGCCCCCTCCGGCCGGGAGGAGGCCCCCAAGGGCCGCAAGGCCGATAAAAAGCACAAGTACCTGGACAGCTACTGCATCAATCTCAGCCAGCGGGCCCGGGACGGCAAGCTGGACGCGGTCATCGGCCGGGAGGAGGAGATTCAGCGTGTGGTGCAGATTCTGAATCGCCGCCAGAAGAACAACCCCTGCCTCATCGGTGAGCCCGGTGTGGGCAAAACCGCCATTGCCGAGGGCCTGGCCCAGCGCATCGCCGCCGGGGACGTGCCCTTCAAGCTGCGGGATAAGCAGGTGTACCTGCTGGACCTGACGGCGCTGGTGGCGGGCACCCAGTTCCGGGGCCAGTTTGAAAGCCGCATGAAGGGCCTCATCGAGGAGATCCGCAAGCTGGGGAACATCATCCTGGTGATTGACGAGGTCCACAACATCGTGGGCGCCGGCGACGCCGAGGGCAGCATGAACGCCGCCAATATTCTCAAGCCTGCCCTGTCCCGGGGCGAGATCCAGGTCATCGGCGCCACCACCTTCAACGAATACCGCAAGCACATCGAAAAGGACACCGCCCTGGAGCGCCGCTTCCAGCCGGTGACCGTCAACGAGCCCAGCCTGGAGGATACCCTGAAAATTCTCCAGGGCATCGCCCATTACTATGAGAATTACCACGGCGTCTCCATCCCCCAGGGGGTGCTGCGCCAGGCGGTGGCGCTGTCCGAGCGGTACATCACCGACCGTTTCCTGCCGGACAAGGCCATCGACCTGATCGACGAGGCCTGCTCCGATATGAACCTTCACGACCCGGACATCAACCGCCGGATGGAGGTCAAGCGGGACCTGGAGAACGTCACCTTCGAGCGGGAGAACCTCATGTCCGCCCAGCCGGCGGAGGGTCAGGAGTTCACCCAGGAGGAGCTGGACGCCCGCTATGCCCGTATTGCCGAGCTCCGCAGCCAGGAGCTGCGGCTGCAGCAGGAGCTTTCCGACCTGGAGGCCAAGGGTATGCCCCAGCTGACCATGGACAACATCGCCCGGGTCATCGAAATGTGGACCAAGATTCCTGCCAGCAAGATCAAGGAGGAGGAATTCAAGCGCTTGTCCCAGCTGGAGGACCGGCTGAAGCAGCATATCGTGGGCCAGGACGAGGCGGTTTCCGCCGTGTCCGCCGCCATCCGCCGCAGCCGCGTGGGCATTTCCCCCAAGCATAAGCCCGTCAGCTTCATTTTCGTGGGCAGCACCGGCGTTGGAAAGACGGAGCTGGTGAAGCAGCTGGCCGCCGACCTGTTCAATACTCCGGACGCCCTGATCCGCCTGGATATGTCCGAGTTTATGGAGAAGCACTCGGTGTCCCGGCTGGTGGGCTCTCCTCCGGGCTATGTGGGCTATGACGAGGCGGGCCAGCTGACGGAGAAGATCCGCCGCAAGCCCTATTCCGTCATCCTGTTTGACGAGATCGAGAAGGCCCACCCGGATGTGCTGAACATTCTGCTGCAGATTCTGGACGACGGCGAGGTCACCGACGCCCACGGCCGCAAGGTGAACTTTGAGAACACCGTCATCGTCATGACCTCCAACGCCGGGTCCGACAAGGCCGCCGGGTCCGTGGGCTTCGGCCGCAGCGCCGATGACCAGGGCCGGGAGCGCACCATGAAGGCCCTGCGGGAGTTCCTGCGCCCGGAGTTTATCAACCGGGTGGACGAGATCGTCTATTTCCACCAGCTGACGGAGGAGAACTTCGCCGCCATCGCCCGGATTATGCTGGATGAGCTCCAGGCCTCCCTGAAGGAGAAGGGCTACAGCTTCAGCTATGACGACGCGCTGGTTTCCCACCTGGTGCACTCCTCCTATTCCGCCGCCTACGGGGCCAGGAATCTGCGCCGCTGCATCCAAAAGGAGCTGGAGGACCCCATGGCGGTTCAGATCATCGACAGCTTCGAGCACCCCATCACCCAGCTGCGGGCCACGGCAGAGGACGGCAAGGTGCGGCTGGATACGCTGTAAGGAGGGCGGTTTCATGCTGTTTCGCAAAGATATCGAGCCCCGCTGCGCCTACTGCGCCCAGGGGGTCCGCATCAACGAGACCCAGGTGGCCTGCGTGAAAAAGGGCATTGTGTCGGCGGAGAATCACTGCTTCCGCTTCCGGTATGACCCCCTGAAGCGGGTTCCGCCCCGTCCGGCCCAGTTGTCTACTGACGGACTGAAAGAGGAAGATTTCAGCCTATAAAACCCACAAAAATACACAAAAGAGGGGAAATATCATGACAACCGTTTGGGCCGTATATTTCAGCGGCACCGGAACCACGGAGCGCACGGTAACACATATTGCCGGGGAGCTTGCCCGGCTGCTGGCGGCGCCCTGCCGCAGTCTGGACTTCACCCGGCCCCAGGTCCGGCAGCAGGAGCTGGATTTCTGCCAATCGGACCTGGTGGTGCTGGGAACGCCGGTATACGCCGGGCGGGTGCCCAATGTGCTGCTGCCGTTCCTGCGGGAAAAGGTCCGGGGCGGGGGAGCGCTGGCGGTGCCGGTGGTGCTGTTCGGCAACCGGAACTATGACGACGCCCTCATAGAGCTGCGGGACATCCTCCAGCAGGACGGCTTCCGCTGCGTGGCGGCCGGAGCCTTCGTGGGGGAGCACAGCTTTTCCCGCACCCTGGGGGCGGGCCGCCCGGACGATGGGGACATGGCGGGACAAACCGCCTTTGCCCGGGAAATCTGCGAGAAATTGGCGGGACAAGCCGGGACGGAGAATACGCCTGTTGCCGTCCGGGGGGAAACACCCATCCGCCCCTATTACACCCCCCGGGACCGCCATGGAAACCCCATCAACATCCTGAAGGTGAAGCCTAAAACGGACCCGGACAGGTGCGGCGGCTGCGGCCTGTGCGCGGAGCTGTGCCCCATGGGCTCCATCGACCCGGCGGACGTGTCCCAGGTCAGGGGCATCTGCATCAAGTGCTGCGCCTGCGTCAAAAAATGTCCCTCCGGGGCCAAGTACTTTGATGACCCGGGATACCTGTTCCACCAGCATGAGCTGGAGGACGTCTATACCCGCCGGGCGGAAAACGAGTGGTTTGTGTAATCGAATCAGGCAGCCCCCTGCTTTCACTTTCGGAAAGCAGGGGGCTGCACATGATGTTGCCCCTCTTTGGGCAATCGGACTCTTTACGTCCGGGGAAATCCATGTTACCATGGGAAAAACGAAGGGAGTCAGTACGGATGGAGCAGCCAAAGATTTTCCGCTATGACACGGTGGACTCCACCAACACCGTATGCAAGAGCCTGGCGGCCCAGGGCGCGCCCAGCGGCACGGCGGTGATCGCCCGGCGGCAGACGGCGGGCCGGGGCCGCATGGGCCGGAGCTTCGAATCGCCGGAGGGGCTGGGCCTGTACCTCTCGGTGCTGTGGCGGCCGGAGGGGACGCCGGAGGACCTGCTGCCCCTGACCCCCATGGCGGCGGTCTCCGCCGCCATGGCCATCCGACGCGTCACCGGCGCACCGGTGCGGATCAAATGGCCCAACGACCTGGTGCTGGAGGGGCGGAAGCTGGCGGGCATCCTGACGGAGGCGTCGCTGTCCGGCAGGGGAGTGGACTATGTGGTCATCGGCATCGGCGTCAACCTGCGGCAGCGGCCCGATGACTTTTCGCCGGAGGTGGCCCAGATCGCCACGTCCCTGGAGGCCCAGGGCTATCCCGCGGACCGGGCCGCCCTGGAAACGGCCCTGGCAGAGGCTCTGTGCCAGGCCTTCGGACACTTGCACACCCCGGAGGTCTACGCCGCCGATTATCGCCGCCTGTGCCTGAACCTGGGACAGACGCTGCGCATCCCGGATACCGGGGAGACGGTGACGGCCCTGGACATCGACCGGCAGTACGGCCTTGTGGTGCGCCGCCGGGACGGCACGGTGGACACGCTGCGCTGCGGCGAGGTCTCCGTGCGGGGCCTGTACGGCTATGTATAACAGATAACGGATCGGCGCATCTCCCCTGTGGGAGGTGCGCTTTTCCTGTGGTTTTATATAAGCGTGCCGCCGGGCACATTTGTCATTCTGCACAAATTGTTAGAATTGTGACGGATTACTGTTGACAGATTCACCATCTGTGTGTATAATGGAACAACATATCAAAGAAATTTGTCCACGTCTTGTCCGCGCAGACAACAGACAAAGGACAAATCTTCCGGGATATGCACCGTCTGCGCAAAGAGAGTATGAGGGAGGAACAAATGGACTATTCCAACTTATTTGTCGTGCTGATGGGCCTGGGAACGGTGTTTGCGGGACTTCTGTGCATCATTCTGCTGGTTTCGCTGATGAGCTGGGTGTGCACGCGCACTGCCGGCGCTCAGACGCCGCCCAAGGCTGCGGTTCCCGCCGCCCCGGCGGCTGCGGAGGCCGTAAGCCCCGCCATGATCGCGGCTGTGGCTGCTGCCATCGCCGAGGACCTGGGGACCGACGTCTCCGCCATCCGTATCGTATCCATGAAGAAAGTGTAAGGAGGAACGCACCATGAAAAAGTACAGAGTCAACGTCAACGGCACCGTGTTCGAGGTGGAGATCGAGGAAATGACCGGTGCGCCCGCCGCTCCTGCGGTTGCCCCTGCCCCCGCTGCACCTGCCGCCCCCGCCGGAGGCGAAAAGATCACCGCCCCCATGCCAGGCACCATTCTGGCCGTCAATGTGACGAGCGGCAGCGCCGTGAAGAAGGGCGACGTGCTGATGATCCTGGAGGCCATGAAGATGGAAAACGAGATCATGGCGCCCTGCGACGGCACCGTCACCTCCGTGTCCGTCACCAAGGGGGCCGCCGTGGAGTCCGGCACCCTGCTGTGCACCATCGGTTGACCCCGGAGGGCCGCATATGGAAGCAATTGCCAATTTCCTGACCAGTACCGGCTTCTATCAGTTCTTCCAGGGGGAGAACTGGAAAAGCGCCATTATGCTGGTGATTGCCTGTGTCCTGCTGTTTCTGGGCATAGTGAAGAAGTTTGAGCCTCTGCTGCTGGTGCCCATCGCCATCGGCATGCTGGTGACCAATCTGCCCGGGGCGGGGATGTTCCACGAGATCCTCTTTGCCGGGGGCCACGTCCACTGGGAGCTGTTCGGCGGCCAGCCCATCACGGCCAGCTTTCTGTCTGAAATGCTGAACAGCGGCGTATCCGCCGATGTGCTACAGCCTTATGCGGACTCCCTGTGGACCGCCGCCCAGAGCATGTTTGGCGCGGATGCACTGAGTCAGGTGGCCGCTCAGGTGGCCGCCGCCACCGGCGACGCTGTGAATTCCATCGCCGTACAGATCCAGACCCTGGCCAGCGCAGAGCAGTTCGCTGCCGCCAGCGGTCTGACCATGAGCAATGTCACCGTTTCCGTGGGCCTGGTGGATGTGCTGTATCTGGGCATCAAGCTGGGCATCTATCCCTGCCTGATCTTCATGGGCGTGGGCGCCATGACCGACTTCGGCCCCCTGATCGCCAACCCCAAGAGCCTGCTGCTGGGCGCTGCCGCTCAGCTGGGCATTTTCCTGACCTATCTGGGCTGCCGTCTGCTGGGCTTTACCGGCGCGGAGTCCTCCTCCGTGGGCATCATCGGCGGCGCGGACGGCCCCACGGCCATCTTCGTCACCGCCATGCTGGCCCCGGCACTGCTGGGTCCCATCGCCGTGTCGGCCTACTCCTACATGGCCCTGGTGCCCGTCATCCAGCCGCCCATCATGAAGGCCCTGACCACTGAGAAGGAGCGGCAGATCGTCATGAAGCCCCTGCGGGAGGTCAGCAAGCGGGAGAAGATCCTGTTCCCCGTTGTGGTCACGGTGTTTGTGGCCCTGCTGGTGCCCTCCGCCGCGCCGCTGATCGCCTGCCTGATGTTCGGCAACCTGGCCAAGGAGTGCGGCGTGCTGGATCGGCTCAGCAAGACCATGCAGAACGAGCTGATGAACATCGTCACCATCTTCCTGGGCATCAGCGTGGGCGCTACCGCCACCGGCACCACCTTCCTCAGCCCCAAGACCCTGGCCATTATGGGCATGGGCGTGGTGGCCTTCGGCTTCGGCACCGCAGGCGGCGTGCTGCTGGCCAAGTTCATGAACCTGTTCCTGAAGGAGAAGATCAATCCCCTCATCGGCTCCGCCGGCGTGTCCGCCGTGCCTATGGCGGCCCGGGTCAGCCAGAAGGTGGGCCAGGAGGCCAATCCCGGCAACTTCCTGCTGATGCACGCCATGGGCCCCAATGTGGCGGGTGTCATCGGCTCCGCCATCGCCGCAGGCGTGCTGATCTCCCTGTTCGGCTGATAGGAGGTAAATTATGGAATTTTTATCGAATAAGCCCCTGCTGATTACTGATACCATCCTCCGGGACGCCCACCAGTCCCAGGCGGCCACCCGCATGACCATCGAGGATATGCTGCCCGCCCTGGAAACCCTGGACTCCATCGGGTACTACTCCCTGGAGTGCTGGGGCGGCGCAACCTTTGATGCGTGTATGCGCTTTCTGGGGGAGGACCCCTGGGAGCGTCTGCGCACCATCCGCAAGCACGTGAAGAACACCAAACTTCAGATGCTGTTCCGGGGCCAGAACATCCTGGGCTATAAGCACTACGCCGACGACGTGGTGGACGCCTTCTGCGCCAAGTCCATCGAAAACGGCATCGACATCATCCGCATTTTCGACGCTCTCAACGACGTGCGCAATCTGGAGCAGGCCATCAAGTCCACCAAGAAATACGGCGGACAGGTGGAGGCCACCCTCAGCTATACCATGTCCCCCATCCACAACGAGGCCTACTTCGTGAAGCTGGCCAAGGAGCTGGAGGAGATGGGCGCGGACATGATCTGCATCAAGGACATGGCCAACCTCCTGCTGCCTATGGACGCCTATTCCCTGGTGAAGGCTCTGAAGGAGACCGTCAGCGTCCCCATCCACCTGCACACCCACAACACCTCCGGCACCGGCGATATGACGCTGCTGATGGCGGCCTATGCCGGGGTGGACATCGTGGACACCGCCCTGTCGCCCATGGCCAACGGCACCAGCCAGCCCGCCACCGAGTCCCTGGTGGCCACGTTGAAGGGAACCGTCCGCGACACCGGCCTGGACCTGGGCAAGATGTCCGATGCCGCTGTCCATTTCCGCCAGGTGGCCCAGCGGCTTCAGGACGCGGGCATTCTGGACCCCAAGGTCCTGCGGGTGGACACCAACACCCTGCTGTATCAGGTCCCCGGCGGTATGCTCTCTAACCTCATTTCCCAGCTGAAGCAGGCCGGGAAGGAGGACAAATACTACGACGTGCTGGCGGAAATTCCCCGGGTCCGCAAGGACTTCGGCTATCCTCCCCTGGTGACCCCCTCCAGCCAGATCGTGGGCACCCAGGCGGTGATGAACATCATCATGGGGGAGCGGTACAAGGTGTTCCCCAAGGAGTCCAAGGCCATGCTCAAGGGCGAGTACGGCCAGCTCCCTGGCCAGGTGAACCCGGAGGTCCGGGCCAAGGCGGGCATCGCTCCCGAGGACGTGGTCACCTGCCGCCCGGCCGACCTGCTGGAGCCGGAGCTGGAGAAGTACCGCCAGGAGTTCCGGGGCCTTGCCAAGTCCGACGAGGACGTGCTGAGCCTGGCCCTGTTCCCCCAGGTAGCCCCCAAGTTCATCGAGAAGCGGGACCATCAGCCGGAGCCCGTCACCGCCGATGCACCGGCGGTCCGGGAGCTTTATGTGGACGCCAAGTCCATCCTGTAACAACGACATAATAAAGGGCTTCCACCGGTCGGGTGGAAGCCCTTTATTTATCCAAAGAATTGACTCAGTTCAGACCCAGCAGCTGCATGGCCCGGCCATTCAGATAGGGCTGCATCAGACTGTAGGGAATCAGGTACGACAGCTCTCCCGTGGCATAGGGAGCAATGGTATAGGGGTTGAACACCACGGTCAGGCCATTGTCATCTAATACCAGGCACTGATCCGCCCAGTTGCCCACGGTGTCCTCATAGTCCTCGAAGAAGGCCTCGGCTCCGTATTCCGCCCAGATGTCGCTCTCTCGGATCTGGTACAGCAGATTCTCCTTGACGGCGGCCCGCAGGCCCTCGCTGTCCTCGGCCAGGTCCATGATCTTGACGGCCTCGCCGGTGTTCAAGTCGAAGCTCACTGCCACGCGCCAGGAGTTGGGGTGGGCCCCGCCGGAATAGGAGCTGTAGTGCATCTCCACGCACAGGAGCTTGGGCCCCACCCAATAGTCGGTGGTAACGGTATCGGAGTACACATACTCCGGCTGCTCCCAGCGGGAGTCCTCCCCGTTGACACCGGCGTAAGCATCCCGGGCCAGGTTGGTCACGTCTCCCAGAAATTGCAGCTGGTCCTTGCGCCACTGCTCAAAATATGCGTTGATGCCCTCGGCGGCAGCGGCGGTGGCGGTCAGCGTGTCCCCTGAGCCCTCCTGGTTCAGCTGGAACACCTGATAGCTGCCCTTGGCCAGCAGCCGGTCGTCCTCGGCGAAGTTCTCCTTATCTACCTGCTCCAGGGTGATGTTCCAGTCCTGGCCCTCGTCCGTGACCTTCAGCGCGTCATTAGTCGGGCCGGGCAGATTGGGCGCTTCGGCGCCCCGCAGGGACACGGGCTTGGCGCTGCAGGCTGTCAGGCACGCCGCCAGCGTCAGCAGCAGGGCCGCTATCAGAATGATGTACAGTTTCTTCATAGGCATTTCCTTACATGATCCATGGGGTGGCCCGCCAGTCCGCGCCGCAGGCGCTCTGAGACAGGTCGGGATACGCCAGAGTATATAAATCGGTCCAACCGGCCTCCCGGGTGAACAGGTCCTGGGCCGTTTGCCCCAGGCGGGATACGTCGGCGGGCTTGGTCAGCACCGGCGCTCCGCGCATCCGCCGCAGCAGGGTGCAGCCCCGGGAGCTGGCGGCCAGCAGCCGTAGATAGGGGATGTGCTCCGGCTCCGGCAGCTCCAGATACGCCGCCAGCAGCATCCGCCGCAGCCGGGCCAGGGGATAGCGCCGGGTCCTGGCGGCCTCCAGCAGGCCGTCTATGTCCGCGGCCTGCCGCACCGCCCGGTAAAACCGGCGGTACAGCCCCTCGCCGCCGCCGTCATAGGGGAGAAAGTCCTCCTGGGACATGGTCCGCAGCCGGGCCAGAATGGCCCGCTGGCAGGTGTGCTTACTTTTATGATTATAGCATATTGTATTATCTATGTCAATGTCGGTCAGCATTTACAAGGTTATTTAGGCGGCGCCGATTCTCGGGGCAGGAAGGCCATGGCCTCCTCCGTGTGCCCCGCCCGCAGAAGCCTGCGGATGTGGGAGGCGGAGGCGATCCCATCCGCCGCGCCGCCGTCGTGGGGTCCGCCCCGGCGTGGGAACGTTATCGGTTCCATGGAAAAATCCGCCCGGCGCAGGGCCTTCAGATATTCGATGGCCAGGATGTTGTTGGGCTGGGACAGCAGCGCCGCGTCCCGGGGGTCCAGCAGCTCCTCCACCGCCGCCTGGCGGCAGCGGGCAAAGGTCTCGCCGCCCTCCAATCTTCGCCGGAGGGTCTCCTGAAAGCTCTCGCCGGAGAGGCAGGCTTCCACCCGTTGCAGGGCCTCCAGGTCGCCGCACTCGCTGCCGAAGGCCAGGTGGGTCACCAGGCCGGTTTTCCGCAGCAGCTCCACGCCGCCCCGGGCAAAGCGCTCCGCCCCGGACACCGCCCAGGGCGTTGGCAGCTCCAGTACCAGGTCCGCCCCGTTCCGGACGGCCATCTCCGCCCGGGCAAACTTGTTCACGGCAGCGAACTCCCCCCGCTGGGTGAAGCAGCCGCTCATGGCGCACACCACCGGTCCCTGCCGGTGCAGCTGCTCCAGCATCCACCGGTGCCCCAGATGGAAGGGGTCATATTCGCAGATCACGCCGAAAACGGGCATGCGATCACCCCTTCCCAGAAAATTACAAATAGTTACAAACCGGTTACAATTCTGCGACAGTCTTCCCGGCATTTTGTACAGGTTATAGGATATTAATCACCACACTGCTTAAAAATGCACTTTTGGTTCATTTCTCAGCTCATTATACCGCATTTTGGGAAATTTTGCAATCCTCTTGACAATCCACCCGGTAAATCCTTACAATATAGGGTGAAAATCGAATTTATTGGGAGGAAACCAACCATGAAAATCGGACTTGTATACGCCATGACCGGCGAGATTGAAAGCCTGCTGACCCAGGAGAATGCCCAGCCTTTGCAGACCGTGGCCGGGGTGCCGTTTTATCAGATCCGGCCGGACGTCATCGCCTGTGCCGGAGGCGTCAGCAAGGTCAACGCCGCCATGGCTACCCAGCTGCTGATCAGCCTGTATCAGCCGGACCTGGTGCTCAACGCCGGTGTGGCCGGGTGCTTTGAGGATATGCCCATTGGCTCCATCGTTCTGGCGGAGGGCTTTTTGCAGCACGATGTGGATGCCAGCGCCCTGGGCGACCCTGTGGGACTGGTGTCCACGGTGAACCGGGTGCAGTTCCCCACCAGCGATCTGGACCGGGCCAGGGCTGCCATGGACCGGGTGGGCGTCCCTTACCGCACTGGCTGGGTGGCCACCGGCGACTGGTTTGCCACCGACACCCCCCGGGCCCACTGGATCGCCGACACCTTCCACCCCCTGCTGTGCGACATGGAGGGCTGCGCCGACGCCCAGGTGTGCCTGCGCAACAACGTGCCCTTCATGTCCGTCAAGTCCGTGTCCGACTGCCTGTTTGAGCACCACGACTTCGCTTTCAATTTCCCCACGGCCATGCGGGACCTGAACCGGGTGGTCATGGCCTTTGTGGACCAGCTGGAGGCGTGACATGGAACGGATCGCCAGCTTTACGGTGAACCACGACGTGCTGGTTCCCGGCCTGTACCTGTCCCGCCGGGACGGAGACGTCACCACCTTCGACCTGCGCTTCAAAAAGCCCAACACCGGCGACCTGCTGACCAATGCCCAGATGCACTCGGTGGAGCACATCATCGCCACCCTTCTGCGCAACAGCCCGGAAAAGGACGCCGTGATCTACTTCGGCCCCATGGGCTGCCAGACGGGGTTTTACTTCCTGTTCGACAGCCGCCGGCTGACGGATGAGGCGGCCATCCGCCTGGTGCAGCGGGTGTTCGCCGCCGGGGCGGTCTATGACGGTCCCATGCCCGGCAAAAGCGCCGCAGAGTGCGGCAACTTCCGCAATCTGGACACGGCCCTGGCCCGGGACTGCTGCGCCTGGTACGCAGACCGGATCCGCAATTGGACGCCGGAAAGCCTGGTCTATCCCCAGGCGGAGGCAGAATGAAAAACGGCCCCTGGTTGTCAATTCGTTGACAACTAGGGGCCGCTATGGTATCATGGCCCCAATCTATTCCAAATCAGGAGGGGGCCATGTCCGCACGAAAGCTGGTATATACCGCGCTGCTGGCCGCATTGACGGCGGTGGGCGCGTTTATTCGTATTCCGATAGGGATCTCCGTTATCACCATGCAGTTCCTGTTCACCGCCATGGCGGGGGTGCTGCTGGGGCCGGGCGGCGGAGCCCTGAGCCAGGGGGTCTATGTGGCTCTGGGGCTTGTGGGGCTGCCGATCTTCACCGCCGGAGGCGGCTTCGGCTATGTGCTTCAGCCCTCTTTCGGGTTCCTGCTGGGGCTGATTCCCGCCGCCGCCGTCATCGGCGGTCTGAGCCGCCGCAGCAGCTCGCCGGTGAGGCTGGCCCTGGCCTGTGGGGCGGGGCTGGCGGTTCTCTATGCCGTGGGGGTGCCCTATATGGCGCTGATCCTCAACGGCTATCTGGGCAAGGGCATCAGCGCGCCAGCCCTGCTCTGGTCGGGGATGCTGATCTATCTGCCGGGGGACGCCGCGAAAATTGCCGTGACGGCCCTGCTGTGCCCGGTGCTGCGCAGGCGCGTCCCCGGGCTGCGGTAGGGGAGAGACCGCCGGATAGGGCGGGTTCAAATCTACCATACCACGCCGGTAGGCGGATTGCAAGGAAAAGTTTCGCAAATTCCGCAATTTCGGCTGATTGTGCAGGGAAGCGCCGGAGGGGATTCTTTATTTTGATAAATATTCCGTCTTGACGGGGGAGGACGGCGGCAGTAGAATTTGAAAGTATTTTTAATATGGTATTCTGCGGGTAAGGAGTGGTCACGATGAAGCATATCTTTGTTACCGGCGGCGTGGTGTCCGGGCTGGGAAAGGGCATCTGCGCGGCGTCCCTGGGGCGGCTGCTGAAGCAGCGGGGCTTCCGGGTGAAGAACCAGAAGTTCGACCCCTATTTTAATGTGGACCCCGGCACCATGAGCCCCTTTCAGCACGGCGAGGTGTTCGTCACCGATGACGGCGCGGAGACGGACCTGGACCTGGGGCACTATGAGCGGTTTGTGGACGAGTCCCTGACGGGGAACGCCTCCGTCTCCTCGGGCAAGGTGTTCTGGAACGTGCTGAACCGGGAGCGGCAGGGAGGCTATCTGGGCGGCACCGTGCAGATCATCCCCCATGTTACCGACGAGATCAAGCGGCGCATTTACGCCATGGACGACGGCGAAACGGACATCATCATCACCGAGGTAGGCGGCACCGTGGGCGACATCGAGAGCCAGCCCTATCTGGAGGCCATCCGCCAGGTGGCGGCGGAGAAGGGCCGGGAAAACGTGCTGTATATCCATGTGCCCCTGGTGGTGTCCATCCCCGGCACCGGGGAGCTGAAAAGCAAGCCCACCCAGCACTCCGTGAAGGAGCTGCTGTCCGTGGGCATTCAGCCGGATATTCTGGTGTGCCGCACCGACAGTCCCCTGCCGGAGGACCTGCGGCGGAAGATCGCCCTGTTCTGCAACATGGAGGAGGACTGCGTTATCCAGAATCTGACGGCCTCCACCCTGTATGAGGTGCCCCTGCTGCTGGAGCGGGAGGGCCTGTGCCGGGTGGCCTGCCGGAAGCTGGGACTGCCCCAGCGGGAGCCGGACCTGGCCGAGTGGACGGCCCTGGTGCAGCGGATCAACGGGGTGCATAAAACCGTGCAGATCGCCCTGGTGGGCAAGTATACCGGCCTGCATGATGCGTATCTCAGCGTGGCGGAGTCTCTGTTCCATGCGGGAACGGCCTGCGACGCCAGGGTGAACATCAAGTGGGTGGACTCCGAGAGCCTGACGGCGGAGAACGTGGAGCAGGTGCTGGGGGATTGCAGCGGCATTCTGGTGCCCGGCGGCTTCGGTGACCGGGGCATCGAGGGGATGGTCCTGGCGGCGCGATACGCCCGGGAGAAGGATGTGCCGTATTTCGGCATCTGCCTGGGAATGCAGATCGCCGTCATCGAATATGCCCGGCACGTGGCCGGGTGGGCCGACGCCCACAGCGCGGAGTTCTCCGGCCTGACCGCCCATCCGGTGATCGCTCTGATGCCGGATCAGGTGGGCATCACCGCCAAGGGCGGCACCATGCGGCTGGGCAAGTACCCCTGCGTGCTGGCGGAGGGCACTCTGGCCCGGGCCGCCTACGGCGCTGCCGACATCTCCGAGCGGCACCGGCACCGGTATGAGTTCAACAACCAGTTCCGCCGGGAGCTGCAGGACGCCGGACTGCGGCTGGCGGGACTGTCCCCGGACGGGCATCTGGTGGAGATCGTGGAGGAACCCGCCAATACCTGGTTTGTGGGGGTGCAGTTCCACCCGGAGTTCAAGAGCCGTCCCAACCGGCCCCACCCGCTGTTTGTGGGCTTTGTGCAGGCGTCTCTGGACAGGCAGGGATGACGGCGGCGGGCCATGGCGCATACACTGGAATGCGGAAACGGCTCCTGCCCCCAGGGGGCGGGAAAACCCATCCGTTTTCCGGGAGGAGTTCTATGGCTTCCTTTACCAACATGGCTACCTTGTCCTACAACGGCAGTCAGATCAATTCCAACGTGGTCACCGGTGAGCTGCGGGACGCGCTGACCATCACCAAAACGGCGGTGTCCGGCGGCTACCGGCCCGGCGACACGGTGACCTATGTGGTGACCCTCAGCAATACCGGCACGGCGGCCCTGACGGGGCTGACCCTGACCGACGATCTGGGCGGCAGTACCGTGGCCGCCGGCACCGTGTATCCCCTGGCCTATGTGCCGGGCAGCGTCCTCTATTATAACGGCGGCACGGCCCAGCCCGCCCCTACGGTGACGGCGGGGCCGCCTATGACCGTCACCGGCGTTACGGTGCCCGCCGGGGGCAACGCCACCCTGGTGTATCAGGCCCGGGTCACGGAGTTTGCCGCGCCGGGGGTGGAGGGTGAGATCCGGAACACCGTCACCGCCAGCGGCGGCGGTCTGGCCACGCCGCTGACGGCCACGGCTGCCACGGCGGCCCGGCTGGAGCCGGAGCTGACCATCAGCAAGGCCCTGTCTCCCGCCGTGGTCACCGGCAACGGGCCTCTGACCTATACCTTTACTATCCGCAACACCGGCAACACCGCCCTGACCGGCCAGGAGGGGGCCGTGATCACCGACACCTTCGACCCCATCCTGAACATCACCGGCGTCACCTTCAACGGCACGGCCTGGACGTCGCCGGAGGACTACACCTATGACGCCGCCACCGGCGCCTTTGCCACGGTGGCCGGTAAGCTGACGGTGCCGGAGGCCGCGTTCACCCAGAACGCCGACGGCTCCTGGACCGTCACCCCGGGACAGAGCGTCCTGACGGTAACGGGCACCGTGTAACAGCCCGGGCCATAAGACGATAAGCGCCCGCCT